>Ga0315314_1000851_pt1 | contig 29923 bp, 21 predicted proteins | sample TDP9_MG_FD_203631 | JGI IMG/M metagenome (GOLD analysis project Ga0315314, IMG submission 203631) | Freshwater sediment microbial communities from Lake Towuti, South Sulawesi, Indonesia - TDP9 | ecosystem: Environmental > Aquatic > Freshwater > Lake > Sediment | place: Indonesia: South Sulawesi... | reverse complement strand
AGATTGAAGAAAAAGCTTTAAGGAAGTTAAAACATCCCAGCCGGGCAGAAAAACTGAGGAGTTTTATCGAATATTAAGAGAGGAGAGAGACGATGAACATTTATGTGGGGAATCTATCATTTGACGTATCAGAGGAGAATCTTCAAAAGACCTTTGAAGCCTTCGGCCAAGTAAGCTCAGCCACCATTGTGAGAGATAAGTATAGTGGCCAACCTCGAGGCTTTGGCTTTGTCGAAATGCCTGATCAGAATGAGGCTCGAACAGCGATTGCGAACCTGAACGGAAAAGAACTCCTTGGACGGCAGATGAACGTCAACGAGGCTCGCCCTCGCTCTAACCGGGGAGGACCAGGAGGGCATGGGGGTCGAGGGCGGAGATCCGATTACGGTGGCAGGGGTCGTTACTAAGTGGAAGAAGAGAGCAGAATGTCAGCGATGACCACATCTGCGCCTGTTTCGGCCAGAGCGAACTCTGAGCTCATAACTTAATCATATTGGTTCGAGGATGATTGTCAGTTTGCCGTCAGGAAGGGTTTGTGGCGATGCTTTCATCTTCATCCCCACTCGAATCTTTTTCACATCCACCTTTGGTATCCAACCCATCACCCTTAAACCATCCTCCACCTCCAAAAGTCCAATCGGACAGGGTTCAAACTGGGCACTCGAAAAAGGCATGAGAGGTTGTCGGAAAGCAAAATGTTCTGGAGGGACATGAATCTTCGTAAAGGTAATAAGTTTACCCTCTCCCTTAAGTTCTTTCCATTCCATCTCACTTCCCATGCAGGATGGACAGTCAGCTTGTGGAGGATAGTATGGCTTGCCGCATTTCTTACATAGGGTGGACATAATCTTTCCCGCTGCAAGTTCATCAGCAAACCGGCTCACCTTCGTCTGGTTGATGAAAAGAGAAAAATTCTTGAATTCCATTCTACTCCCTCCTGAAGATATGAACGAGTGCTACCTGCCCGGATCCTCCCACATTGTGGGTCAAGCCGATTTCTGCATCCTTCACCTGCCTTGGCCCTGCCTCTCCCCTTAACTGTTTTGTGATTTCAATTGCCATCGACACACCCGTGGCTCCAAGCGGATGGCCTTTTGCCTTCAATCCTCCGTCCACATTGACTGGAATCCGACCACCCACGTAAGTCTCTTTCGCTTCAATCAGCTTTCCTCCTTCTCCCCTCTCACAGAATCCAAGATCCTCATAAGCTACAATCTCCGCAATGGTGAAACAGTCGTGGACCGTGGCAATATCAATATCTCCTGGTCCAACCCCTGCCATTTTATAAGCTGTTTTGGCCGCTTCACGAGAGGCTTGAAGAGAGGTTAATGACCTTCTATCACCGAGTCTCATTGAATCTGTAGCCAAGCCAAGTCCGGCTATCCAAACCGGTTTCTTCGAGATCGCTTTTGCTCTCTCTTCAGAGGCGAGGAGGACGGCTGCTGCTCCATCTGTGATCAGGCTACAATCATAAAGTTTCAACGGATAGGCTACCGTAAAGGAAGTTAAGGCCTTATTCAGATCGACCTCCTTCTGCATATGGGCGAAGGGATTGAGGCTGCCATAATAATGATTCTTCACCGCCACCATAGCGAACTGTTCTTCTGTCGTTCTGAATTCAGCCATATGAGCATTTGCGATCATCGCATAGTAACCGGGAAAGGTTGTCCCGAAGGGGTATTCCCAGATGGCATCCCCTGCCCTTCCCATGATCTCAGTGGCCATGCTGGTAGGAAGTTCGTTCATTTTCTCCACACCGGCGACGAGAACAATATCAGCCAAACCCGAAGCAATGTTCATCCATCCCACTCTCAAGGCAACACTTCCTGTGGCACAGGCACCTTCAACACGGAAGTTAGGTTTTGGATAAAAACCGATATAGTCGTGGACCTGTGCAGAGGGTTGAATGTTAAAGGCGAACTCATCCCCTGCCACACCTGTCACCATGCTGTCTATCTCCTTTAGACTCAGACCTGCATCATCCAGACATGCCTTGACCGCTTCAAAAACAAGCTCTCGAAGGGAGGCATCTGATCGGACTCCAAACTTTCCATGACCGACTCCAACGATTCCCACTTTTCTCATGCTTTCTCCTATCCTCTCTTTCCAATCACCGCACTGGCGATCGTATTCTTTTGAATCCAAGGCTGCCGGCCTTCTTCAAGATCGCAAAAGGAAACTGATGGGTCCGTTCAAGTTCGAGAGCGACCTCCTTATCAAATTCTCCTCTTGCAAATTCGTCAGCAGTCTTCTGGATCTCTCTCTGCTCTTCAGTTAAGTCAACCCTTCGGCTCCCCGGCCTGAAGGCCTGGGCTTGCTCAGGGTTGACCCTGAGCGGCGCTTTACACCCCGCCCTGAAGGGCGGGGCTTGGCGCCGCCGAATGGGTCAAAATTCATGTCTCTCTCTCCTCGATGAATGAGTTCCCCAAGTAGGGGCTATAATATCTCAAAAAGACTGGACAGTTGTCAACTGTCTAATGCAAAATCCCTGGAAGACTGGAAAAAGAAAATTGATATAAATCGGGAACGGTAGTAAAGTGAACTGGAATAGGTAAGATTTAAATTGGCAGACTCTGCTAGGTTGACTGTTTCACCTGCAAATCCTCAGCTTTAGGTCGGACTGCAAACCGAGAATTGCTGGTTGAAATCTGGTATAGCGACTTGGGTTCTCGCCTTAAGGACTATAGGAAGAAAGGCACCGCCGACTGATATTTCTCCATCGGTAGGTTAAATGGAGTTGCGCTTAATCTTCTTTTTTAAGCGAAAATAAGTCACATCGATCCCCAAGATCCGCCGGATCTCCATCGGGGCGAGAGCCTTTGCCCGGCTTCTATCCTTCGCATAGACGATCTTCTGGAAAGGAACTCTTCGACCATTTCTGTTGGTGCCTGTGCCACATACCCGATAAGCCTTCAATTTTCTGATATCCTCCCCCTCGACTTTCCGTTGCCAGCGTGGGCGCACATCCACATTATAAGTCTCCTGAATCTTACTAAGAACAGAAAGATAGTTTTTGAACCTGTATCGTTTACGGATCTCTCTTATGCTCAACCCATCCCGATAGGCACGAAAGGCAAGGGCAGATCTCCTGCTCGTGAAAAAGATAGCTTCCTTTGGAAGTAATCCTCCCTCTCTCAGAAGGCGCATATGATATGTCCATTTGCTTCTGGATGTTTTTGGGGGGATAAGCTCGTCCCGCCACCGCACCGGCTCTTCCTGGATCTTGGTAAGGATAAAACGGCAAACGTCACAAAAGCTAACCTTATGCCTCCCTGCTTGAAGAAGAGGCCGCTGCACAGGATTTCCTGAAACCCGTGCCCTTTTCATCAGCCAATTGACATACTGGCGAGTGACACCGAACTGTTTGGCGATCTGCCTTATGGAGAGATCCGTGCTCTTGAGGGCCGTATAGATCTGAATTGTCTTGTCGCTCGGAACTCTCATAGCCACTCCATTGACAAATCCTTTTGTCCATTCCTGCCAGTTCTTGGATTTCTCCTGTGTCAAGGAATAGGGTCAGACTTGTTTATTGCTATTCCCCTATCCTCAAACCGGAATCTCTGTTTCCGTGCCATGTCCAAAGAAGATCAAGTTGCCTTCTTAAAGTCAACCCTTCGACTCCCCAGCATAAATGCTGGGGCTTGCCTTCGGCCCGAGCGACTCGACTGAGCTCGCCAATGTCTCAAGCCGAGGGCTCAGGGTTGACCCTGAGCGCCGCCGAATGGGCCAAGCAAAGGATTTAGGCCGTTGATTTCAGGTTTTGGGGCCCGAACCATACATCTCCTTGACTTTCACGCGATCAATGGAACCATCTTCCTTTTTGGGGAGCGAATCAACGAATGCCACATATCCAGGTTTTTTATAGCGGGCAATTCTGGCCCCTACAAAATCGATCAGCTCCTGCTCCGATAATTTTACATTCGGTTTTAGCACACAAACAGCCTTCACTCCTTCCCCAAACTTAGGATCAGGAACCCCGATCACTGAAACTTCCGTGACCCCAGGATGTTCAAGAATTACCTTTTCAACCTCCACGGGGTAGACATTTTCACCACCGGGTTTGATCAGCTCCTTTTCCGCCTTTCTACCAACAAAAAACAGATAGCCGTCTTCATCCAGACGGCCCATATCCCCTGTATGATGCCAACCCTCCCTAAATGTATATTTTGTCAGTTCCTCCGATCTCCAGTATCCCTGAAAGACCAGTGGTCCCCGGACCACAATCTCACCCGGTTTTCCTGTCTCGACCTCACGATCAAACTCATCCACGATCTTTAGATCGACTAAGGGCCCCTGTCTTCCAGCAGAGGCCGGCCTTTCTTGGTTTAGGCCAATACAAGTGAGCCCCATTGTCTCTGTCTGACCGTAGACCAGCCAGAACCGACCGTATCCCAGGCTTTCAAATCTTTTGATCGTATCAGGCAACTCAATGCCCAGCACGTTCTTTAGGGAAGAAAGAGTGAATTCTCCCTTGGACTGTTCATCGAGCAATTGAACAAGGATGGGTGGAAAGTCGCCAATGAGGGTCACCTTCTCCTGATCAATCAGCTTTCCCGAAGCCTTTGGATCAAATTTCGACACGATCACATTCCTTCCGCCGACATGCACGATCGTCAGAGCAGCGACCAGCCCTGCAATGTGAAACAGGGGAAGAATGTTCAGGTAGGTGTCATGACGGGTCAGACCAATCACATCAATGGATTGAATTGAACAGGAGATGAGGTTCCGATGGCTGATGAGGGCGCCACGAGGTCTCCCCTGAATCGCCGCTGTATGAATGATGACGAATGGATCATCATCGCTTAATTCCGCTGGATCTCCTGGTTGATGATGCATCAGTGAATCATAGGGTGTGTATGTTTGTGAGGCTGAGCTAAAAATGATGAACTCTTTTATGGAGGGACAAGCAGCTGAAAGTTCTGGAATCATCTTTTCGAAATCGGGTTCAAAGAAGAGCATCGTTGGCTCTCCGTCGGTGAGGACGTATTTTATCTCATCCATCGTCAGACGAAAATTGATGGGAACCATGATGGCCCCTTTCGCAGCGATGGCGCCTGTCAGGGTGAAGAATTGAGGGCAGTTCTTGCTCAAGACAGCAATTCGATCGCCCTTTGCAATCGCTTTGGAAGCGAACCATCCGGTTAGAATATTTACCTGGTTTAACAATTCTCCAAAAGTGATCTTTTTGCCATCGGCAAAAAGTGCTGTCTCGTTTTTGTATAGCCTCCCATTTCTCTTGAAAATGTCGTAAATAGTAAAGCTCCGTAGATTCATTTTTTTATCTCCTCATTCCCATATCTTTCGACGTTCCTCTTCTCTCATCTCCCGTCTCAACATCTTCCCAACCTTCGATTTGGGAAGCATGTCTCTGAATTCGATATACTGAGGTATTTTATAAGGAGCCAGCCTCTCCCTGCACCATTTCGTCAGTTCATAACTGCTTACACCTCTCACATCGGTCTTAAGAACAACAAAGGCCTTGATTCGCTCACCAACACTCTCATCTGGAACACCCACCACACAGGCAGATAATACAGCGGGGTGGGCTTGAAGTATTCTCTCCACTTCAGCAGCAGCAATGCGATAACCTTTATGCTTGATCATATCGACGGATCGGTCCATGAAGAAGAGCCACCGGTTTTGGTCGACACGGACAATATCTTTCGTCCTATACCACACCTCACCTCCGATGTTCAGAAAACATTCCGAGGTCTCCTCAGGTTTATTCCAATAACCTTTTACCGCATGGTCAGAGGTGCCCAATAGCTCCCCTGGTTCACCGGCAGGGACCTCTTCGAGGGTTTCAGGATCCACAAGTTTAAATTTGTCATTTGAAACAATCTTCCCCGCAGCGCCTTCTGGTGGAATTCTATCCTTCGCATAAGAGAGGGAGATGGCACCACATAGTTCCGTCGCTCCATAGCCTTGATAAAGAGGGATGTTGAATTTTTTTAACCACCGATTGCCCACTTCTACTGGCATTGCATCGCCACCTGTCCCACAGTAACGGAGCGACCTGAGATCATAGTCATCTATTCTGTCGTGTTCCAGGATCATTCGGTACATCGCAGGAACAGCAAACATGTTCGTTGCCCTATACCGCTGAATATGATCAAACAGAGCATCCAGAACAACCCTGGGCAGCAAGATCACTGTCTCACCACCAACAATCAAGGGCGAGATTCCATCCATCTCGCCTATGATATGATAAAGGGGAGCGGCCAGGACTGTGATGCACTCCCCTATTGGAGTGACACTTTCACTCGCGCTTCTCCACTCAAGCACTCTTTTGAGAAAGAGTTTCTCCGATATAGGAACCCCCTTAGGAAACCCAGTCGTTCCACCCGTATAGAGCATGAGGGCTACCCTGTCTCCTTCCTTCCCTTGAAAAGGAGGAAGAGATGAAGGACGACCTTCTTTTAAGAAACTGACAAAAGAGAAAAAATCTTTTCCCAAAGGGATCTTCCCTTTTGGAACTCTACTAAATCCCTTGCTGATGAACCTCTTCCACCATGGGACAAGGTCAATCATATTCGTTGAGATCACCCTTTTAATAGGGGTTTCTGGAAGAACTTCGACCACATATCTGAGGTTCGTATCCATGCAGATGATCGTCTCAGCTCCGCTATCCTTTGCCAAATATTTAAGGTCATAAGATGTGTACACAGGGGCCACGAGGATTGGTATGGCATCGAGACGCTGAAGGGCTAACCAAGCGATCACTGTCTGGGGAAGATTGTAAAGATTCAAAATCACCCTATCCCCTTCCCCGATACCTAATTTATGTAAGGAGGCTGCAAATTTAAGAACCATCTCCTTCATTTCGGAATAGGAAAATTTTTCTCCAAGGTAGATGAGGGCTGGCTTGTTGAGATTCCTCTTCACCACTTCTTCGAAAGAACCGAAAATGGTATCAGAAAGTAACTCCATGGTCCTCATTCTGAGAATGCCAAACGTCAAAGTTCAAATGCTAAGAATTCACTTCGCTATGCTCTATGCGCTATGCTATCGGTCATTCATATTCCCAGATAGGCTGACTTGACCTCAGGATTATCGAACAGTTCTTGCCTCGTACCAGTGAAGACGAGCATTCCGTTTTCGATCACATATCCTCGATCGATGATGGGGAGAAGGGGCCTTGCGAACTGCTCGGTCACGAGCACGGTGATCTCTTCCTGGCGGATGTCTTTAATCGCCCGAGCCAGGTCGGCCTGAAGCATAGGGCTCAATCCTAAAAGAGGCTCATCCATAAGCAACAGACGCGGCTTTGCCACCAGTGCAATCCCTATGGCGAGCATCTGCTGCTCCCCCCCGCTCAGCAGTCCTGCCTTTCTTCTTTTGAGTTCCTTCAGATGGGGAAAGAGTTGAAAAATGAATTCGATCCTTTCCTTCACCTCATCTCTCTTGCGGAGGTACCCGGCAATCTTCAAATTCTCCACTACATCACTGTCGCGGAAAATGGGATGCCTCTCCCGACTGAGAACGATTCCTCTTTTCACCCTTTCGCTCGGTTTCATATTGAGGATATCTTCTCCCTCAAATCTCAGTTCGCCAAGGACACTGATCCTCTCACCGCCTCTCCGTTCCTCTTTCTTCTTCATATCAAGGATCAAGCCTGAAATCGTGTTCATCAAGGTGGTCTTCCCAGCACTATTGGATCCGAGGATACCGACGATCTCCCCTCTTCCCACTTCCAAACTGAGATCGTTGAGGGCAAGGGCGTTTTCAAAAAATACCATCAGATTTTTGATGTCGAGCATCATAAAACCATTGTTTTGTCATTCCCGTGGAAACGGGAATCCACGATGCTTTATCTCCTCTTGGATTCCTGCTGGAGTTTACCCCGTACTCCGATACGGGGCAGGAATGACAAGAGAGGGGTCACTTTATCTCAACATCAATCCCGAGATATGCCTTTCTAACGGCTTCGGTATCCATCACTTCTTGAGGAGTTCCTTCGGCAATCTTCTGGCCATAATTCAAAACCAACACCCGATCCACAACCCGAAAAAGCTCTTTCAATCTGTGTTCGATCATAATGATCGTCAACCCCTCTTCATGGAATTTTTCGATCAGGGGTAGAGTGCTGGCAACCTCTGACATAGCCATACCAGAGAAGAGTTCATCGAGGATCAATAAATCCGGGCGGAGTGCCATTGCCCGGGCAAGATCGAGACGCTTCAGATATCCGTGGGGAAGGCTACCAGCTGATTTGTAAGGGACGAAAGAGTCCCGCTCAAATCCCATATCATCTAATAGGTCGACAGCGATATCATCCCTTTCACCATATTCACCTCCTCTGAGTTTTTTTACCCGTGAGGAGGATAAAGGAATGATAAGGTTCTTGTAAGCCGGAAGATTATAGAAGAGTCTCACCATCTGAAAGGTGCGAACGATCCCCAGACCGGCTATGGTATAGGGTTTCTTTCCTGTAATGTCCTCTCCGCGATAGATCACCTTTCCTGAATCAGATTTGACAAAGCCAGTGATCAGATTGACCAGTGTGGTCTTTCCGGATCCGTTTGGCCCAATGATCCCCAAAAATTCTCCTTTTCGGAGCGAGAAACTCACATCGAAAACCGCTTGAACACCGCCAAAATGTTTATTTAATCTCTCAACTCTTAAGATCGCCTCACCTTCCATCCTATCCGACCCTCACCAACCTTTCAAACTGATGGTATTTTCTTTCAATATAATGGAAGATGCCCTCTGGCAAAGCGACCACACTCAAAATCAGAATGACACAGTAGATCGCTATTCTCATCCCCCCCAAGGCACGGAGGGCCTCAGAGAGGGGTACCAGAATCATACTCCCCAAGGCTGCGCCAGCAAAAGTGCCGGGTCCTCCCAAAGCGGCAGCGGCAACGGGTAAGATCGAATAGTCAAGGGCAAAGGCGCTCATGCCCACAAACTGATAATGATGGGTCATAAAGGCACCGGCAAATGCTCCCGTTGCTCCGGCAATGAATAAGGCTTGAATTTTTCGCCAGTAGATATTGATCGCAGCACTCATGACGGCACGGTCATCATCCCGAATCGCCCTCAGAACGAGACCATAATCTTCATTGATCAGTCTTCGAAAGATGAAAATAGATGCCATAAAAACAACCACCACTAAATAGCCCCCTATCCATCCTTTTGGAAAAGGCTTGAGAGCGGACAGTCCGTGAGTACCTCCAAAGATTCCAGTCGTTTCGATCATCTTCATCAGGAGTAAGGGCAGCATCAGGGTCACCATGGCAAAATAGACTCCCCTTAGTCTTACGACTGGTGAGAGTAAGGCAGCGCAAATCACCCCTCCACCCAGGGTGGCTATGGGCACCGTAATGACAGGAGGCCAATGAAAATAGTGACTCAGGGTGCCCGCGATATAAGCCCCGATGCCCAAGAAGAAGGCTTGCCCCAGGGAAAATAATCCACAGGAGGCTAAAAAATCCCAGCTTAAAGCAAGCAGGCCATAGACACAGGCATAAACGAGAACCTTTCCCCAGTAGTCTGTTAACACTAAAGGCAAAAAGAGTAGTAGAATGACAGGTAAAACCCTCGGAAGAATCAGATAGAGCATTTCCCTATATGAGGCAATAGCAAAAATGGTGTCAGCCCTCACCTTAATCCCTCTGTCTAACCGCTTCTTGCGGTATCTGGATTCCGCCTCAACCACTCTAAATCCTTTCCTCCAGTTCCTTAAATTGACCGAATAGACCAGAGGGTCTAATCGCTAAGACCAAGACGATGGCTGTCAAGGGGACAATGATCATCCATTTCGGGCCGATGTACCTCGCAGCAGCTACTTGGCCAAAACCAATAATAAAGCTTCCAGCGATCATTCCAGAAGTACTTTCCAATCCCCCAACAATGGCTACGGCGAGGGCGTAGACCAAGACCTCATATCCAATGGCTGATTCCATAATCCCCAGAGGAAGAACGACCACCGCTGCAACCGAGGCTAAAGCGGAACCAAAGGCTAAGCTCAGTGAGCCGATCCAATCTGATTCGATTCCTACAGAAAGGGCTGTCCGTTCATTCTGTGCCATGCCCCTGAAGGCCAGCCCGATCTTAGTATGATGAACGAAGAGATATAAGAGTACCACCAAGAGCAATCCTGTACCGGCCACAAAGAGGCGCTGGTAATCCACAGCAACTCCCCCTATTCTCACTCCTCCCTTGACAAAAAGGGGAAGGCTATACTGTATGCCATAAAATCCCTTCCACATTAATAGCTCAAGGATCGCCACGCCTGCTGCAAAAGTGACAATCAGCTCAGCAAGGGGAACACCTCGAACCCTGAGCAAGAGTACCCAATAAATAATAAATCCAAAAAGCCCGATGAGGACCACAGAAAGCGGGGCGGATAAGTAGTAAGGAAGACCAAAATGGTTTAGAAGAGACCAGATTGAATATCCAGTGAGGATATATAGAGCACCATGGGCGAAATTGGCTAACCCACTGATTCCGTAGGTGAGACTAAATCCTACGGCATAAAGAGCCAAAATGATACTCGTTATCGTGCCATAGATGAGCAGAGACATATCGCAAATCCCAAATTCCAAATTCCAAACAAATTCCAAGCGTCAATTTCAAATGTCCAGAATGACTTTGTTTGAAATTCCTGAACCTGTCAGGAACAGGTTTTGAATTTCGAGAATTGGAATTTGTTTGTCATTTGGTGCTTGCCCTGTACCATATTAGGTGCAGGGCTTGATATTTGGTGCTTAGCGTCTAATGCCTTCTTGATTGATAGGACAGAGGGTGAACCTAAAGGAAGATTCATCCTCTGTCCCGCTCAATTTACCCTGTTAGAAAGCCCGGCCATTAAAAGCGGGGGAGCCGTATTCAGAATTTAAATGCTTTTCAGAAAGGGCGGGGTTTAAAGCCCCCCATTTCTAACAGGGTTTATTTCATCCATGGCGGAAGGATAATCTTCCCTTCTGCCACAAAGTCTGCATAGATGGGAACCCTTGTGAGTGTCCCAGATTTGTCCTTCTGCCACTGAAAAACAACTGCAACGCCTGTTTCATTGGGGTCCTTATCACCAAAAATCGCTGTGTGTGTCTCTTTGCTGAATCTTATTCTCCCGGATACTCCTTTATAATCAGTTTGTTCAAGAGCTGCAACGAGTTTATCCGCATCGAGGCTCCCGGCACGCTCAATGGCTTGCGCCAGAATAAAAACAGAGTCATAGGCAGATGAATTGACAGCTGGAGCTTCAGGAAGCTCTTTATACTTCTTTTTAAATTTGTCGAGAAACTCCACTGTTTTTGGCAACTTCTTTAGCGGCAGAGAGGCGCCAACCGGAAATTCTACCGCAATGCTATACTCCACCTCAGCCCCTACGGTCTTCACCGCTCCGGGTGCTGCCATGGGCGGGATAAACCCTATGAGGAGAGCAGGCACTTGCATTGCCACAAATTGTTTGACAAATATTCCTGCCCCAAGGGGGACATCCCACATCATGGCAATCACTTGAGCCTTCCCCTCTTTTGCTTTCGTCATTCCAGGTGAGAAATCGGAAGCACCTGCTGCGTAAGCATCGTATCCCACTTCTTTCCAACCTGTTTCCTGGCAATGTTTTCTCACTACCCCCGCAAATGCCTGGGCCCAGAGAGTATCTTGGTAAAGAATGTAAATGTTATCGAGATTGAAATCTTTCTTAAGGAGATCCAGAGAACGAGACAAATACAAACCGGGAACAGTGGAGTCGGTAGTCACACGAAAGAGGTACTTATACTTTTCTGGATCGGTTTTAAACTGTCTCTGAAATGCAGGGGTCTGGGCAATGGTGCCGAGTTGGGGGATTTTATACTTGGCCACCAAGTCCATACTCGCTATAAGAAATTCAGAGCGAAAGGGACCGATGACAACGGCATGAGGCTTCTGTTCCAGAATCAGTTTTTCATAAGCCATCAGAGCATCGTGGGTAGGGGTTGCAGGTTCGCCGTCTCTGGTATCTGTCACGACCACTTTGAAGGGTCGCTTTTCTTTGCCTACCAAAACCCCTCCTTTTGCATTGATCTCTTCCACAGCCAAGTTCGCGGCTTTTAGCCCATCTCTTCCAAAAGGTGTGTACAATGAAGTCGGTACTCCAATTGTGATGGGCTTCCCCGGTGCAGCAGGTTTTTCCGGTGCTGCTGCAGGAGCCTTTGCCGGAGTCTTTTGTGCCTCAGCAATGATCGAAAGGCTCAATAAAAATGCGGTCACCAAAAAAATTAAAAATATCCTACTCTTCATAACCCCACCTCCTCTGAAATGTTTTTTGTTAAGTATCTTATTCTCCAGTTCCACTCACCTCCCTCCTTTCTTAATGGATAATGAAGCCACTTTTAGCATTTTGAATAATCGTTGTCAACGCTCCAAAGAGAGGAGAAGTCCTTGCCCCCACCATCGGTCCAAGTATAGGAGAGTATCAGTCCGCTGAATAGTGGATGAGACTTTACCAATAGAAGACTTATATTGTCAAGATTGACGATCTGCTCTAAAATTGGCTTTGGGACAAATCGCCTCAGGAGAGAGAAACGAATGATTCTTCATGGAAAATTGATAGACGACGATAGAATGATCACCCTTCACATTGAGGGAGAAAAGATCTCTCAAATCGAACCTCCTCGAAAAAAAATCTGAGTTGGGCAGAGTTGATCCAAACCTTTAACCCAATTTCGGGGGGACCCCAATGCCCCGCGTTTTAACGCGGGGTCGGGGTTCACTCGGGACGTTAGCTCCAAATCAACCCGCCAATCTCGTGCTCTTTCGATACGATGAAGAGGTGAAAATTAAGCGCACTTTCCTAATGGGAGAAGAGATCAAGCCAATTTCAGACTCAAAATGACGAACGGCAAAGGGTTTTAACGCTATGCTCTATGCCCTCTGCTCTATGCCCGTTCAGTAGACGATTCCAGCATAACCCACAAAGCTGTCATCAGGCATGATATCATAACTTGTGTAGTAATCGAGCAGCACGCCTTTCTCTGCGCCCATGGCTTTGCACGTGGCCATCGCAGAGGCTGCTGCCCCTGCACTGCAGGCACTATCGTTCTCCAGTGCGTGTTTGATGAGGCCTTCGGCGTCCATTCTTAATGCGCGATCGATAAATCCTTTATCATTCTCTCTTTTCACCCACCCGACCGCAGACGGTCCAATCCCTTTCGCCAAAAAACCATAATTGGGGCCATAGTGCGTGAGATCGGTTGATCCAATTGCAATCGTGTGAATTCCTTCTCTCCGTGCAATCTCAGCCACTGCTTCCCCTAAGTTTTTGGCCCTGAGGGAGAGGGGCGATCGGATGGCTAAGAGCTTTGCCTCAGGAAAAAAGTACTTCACCATGGCCAGTTGGATCTCAATCGTATTGTCTCCGCTGGAGGGACTCTCCTTTTTCGTTTCGATCGTTTTCATCAGGTCTCTTACAAAATCTGTGTCAATCTCTATTTCACCGAGTGGGGTCTCCCAGCTCTCCTCTGTCACAATCCGGGGAAGATCTTCAGTACCCAAATGACCACCGTAAACGACAACGACTTCCACTTTTCTACCGGACTTTAAGGAACTCAGAACCCTCGCAGCCAGTTTTCCAGAAAAATACCAGCCCGCATGAGGGACGATCCCTCCGAGACTTCCAATGGAAAGATCACGAGGAGGTGACCATCCTTCCAAAAAGGAATCGATCTCCCTCTTACAGTCCTTTCCATCCCAAGGATACCAGCCTCTTGGCAAGCTCCTTTTCCTACGGTTCATGGTCTTCTCCTTTTCTTGAAGATAACGTGACCGTGTCCCTGCCTACCGGCAGGCAGGCGTGCTTCGTGTCCGAGTTTTTCTCTGTTCTTTTAACTCCAAACTCATAACTCCGAACTTTAAACTTATTAAATTCTCTCAAGCGTGGGCATTCCCAAAAGATTGAGGACATTGGCCATCACCTTTTGAAATGCCATGACCAACGAGAGCCGAAAGGTTTGAAGTCCCTTATCCTGAAGGTGGATGAATAAGGTTTGAACCTCAGCTTCCGGATCTGGATGTTCATAAAAATTTGTAAATGAGGTCGCAAGGTCAAGGGCGTATTCGGTCAATTGAGATACCCTTAGGTTCTTGCCGGTCTTGGCAACCGTTGAAGAAAAGCCTGACAAGGCATCCAAAAGGCTCCTCTCAGTGTCGGTCAATTGCAGAGGAATACAATCTCTTCTCCATTGAAGATCGATCTCTCGCTCTTCGGCCTTTCTCAAGATGCTACAGGCCCGGGCATGGGCATATTCCAAGTAGATCCCCGTATCGCCGGTCGTCTTCAGAGCCTCATCAAAGTCGAAGACGATCTGACTTTCCAACGTAAATTTAAGCAGGTAGTATCGGATAGCTGCCGAAGCCAAGGCAGATGCCGTACTGTCCTCCAGGGGATGGTCCGCTTTCTCGATCACCTTCTGTTTCACCATACGGATGAAATCATTTGCCTTTACACCTGTTCCGGACCGACCCGACATAGCGAAGGCCTTCTTCTCATTCGACTCCTCCATCCCAAGAAGTCGTGCTGCCTGCGCAGATAGGTTGACGACTTCATAAGCTAAATGGATCGATTCCTCTGCTTCTTTCTCGAAGCCCATCTGTCGAAGACACTCACCGACCACCTGCTGAGGATAGGTCTGTCGGGTATCGATCACATTGATCACCCGATCAGCATGACCAAAAAGTGTGGGAAGATGATCACGGGATTCACCGTCTTTGGCCGTTGTCCAGAGCATCTCTCCATTCTTCTGGGGACCCCAATGCCTGTACAAGAAATCTCTTTTAAGAAGACCGAACTTCCAGAGTTGGTAAGCAACATCCTTTCCGGTATAGGTGACGCTCCCGCTCGACCGGACGAGGATTTTGTCTAAACTCTTTACGCCTTCGTCGGTTTCAACGATGCCACCGAAAGGAACTACCCAGCATCCTTCATTTGGACCTTCGGTTTCAAATCGAAGGGCCTTTCTCTCCTTCAGGAGCTCAAACGTGGCCTCCCAGAAACCTTGACGGATGATGTCAGACTCCCAATTGAGAAGATCATAGAAGATCGAAAGTTGAGCGACCGTCTCCAAATGGGCTCGGACAATCTTCTCGGCCAATTCCTTTGCAAACACAGAGATGGGTTGGAGACCCTCTTCGATCTCGTGGAGAACCTGCCCTCTCTTTTCAAGAAGGAACGGGGTTCCCTCAACTTCATTCTGAAAACGGGCATAGAGATCCCAACAGAAATAATCGAAAGGTTGATCCTCCGGAACCTTTTCCCACATCCTTTCTAAATCACAGATTCCTTCCGTGAAGAGAGGAGGATCGAGATAGAGGAGCGCTGTCACCACATCGACCACCTGGAGCCCCGTATCATCGATGTAATTGCAAACCTCTGTTGAAAAACCGAGCCATTTGAGAACCCTGGCCACGGTGTCTCCCAAGACCGCATTCCTGAGATGGCCGATGTGCATGGCCTTGTTGGGGTTCACACTCGTATGTTCGATGAAGACCTTCTCTTTTTGAGTTGAAGCAGGACGGCCGAAGAGAACTCCCTTTTCAAGGATTTGTGGAACTAAATCTTGTGCCAGAGTTTGCCAATCCACTTTGAAGTTAATGTATCCAGGCGGAGTGACAGTGAGCTCCCGAATGTAAGGAGGAAGATTCGATCTTAATTTTTCGACTGTCTCCCTGGCAATCTCCAAGGGGGGCCGGCGTCTTTCCTTTGCAAGGGAGAGGCAGATCGCGCTGGAGAAATCTCCCATCTCCTTCTGAGGAGGTACGTTGAAAGGGATCTCCTCAACCGCCAGAAGTTCTTTCAGTAATGTCGCCACCCCTTCCCTGATCATCGTCAGCTCTTTTCCCTATTTTGTTCAATTATTATGAGTTACTGCAATAAAAGTCAAGAAATAGATAATCGGAAATTGACAGTACGAAACCCCGCGGATATAATTTGAGCACATTATTTTTGAAGGACATGACCGTGTCCGTGTTGTGTGTTCCGGAAACGATATGAAATTGAACGACTCCAACCAGGCTGCTGGTAGTCAGAATATACTAAAACTTCTCCAACCCTTCCCCATCGACCTCCAAAAGATTTATCCAAAATCTTTCTGTTCCAAGAATGGGTTGACATACGGTTTGATCCGAACCTCTGGAGGCAAGAAACTAATCGTCTTGGGAGAGAACGACCTCGTCGTTAAGGACCTATTCAAGGGAGAATGCCACCGGCACACATCGACTCTCAAGATCTGTGACCTCTCCCCGGAAAACACCGAGTGTCTCTTGGACTACTTCCCCTACACAAGGCCGGTTTCTCTCCGCAACCATTCGATCACCACAGGGACTGGAGATCGCCTCGGTTTGGCCACTCCTGGGCACATTCGAGCCATCCGGAAATTTCAGGTTCGCCCGGTCTTGGCCCAACAGTCAGTCCGCGAGAATAACCAAACAGGAAGAACTTTTTCTGAGGTGATTGGCGATGCCGCCTGGGCAGTTTTCCAGGAAAATTATCAGGATGGATATGGAGCAGATGGGGATCACCTGAAATCGCTCCAGGAGGTGGAGAATGCCCTCAGTGCAGGTGTCTCCATGATCACCCTCGATCTCTCCGAAAAATTGGACCTCGAAGCCTTCGACGCTCCAAAAGAAGTTGTTGATCGCAGATTTGACGAGGAGGTTGACAAGGAAGATGCAGAAGTCTTTTACCATCTCTTTCTAAATAAGGAATTTCCTTTTCAGATCCCCCATGGAGGATTTTCCATCCAGCTCGATGAGGAAAGTCTGAAACGAAACGTTCTTCTCTTTTGCAAGGCGGTTGACTTCACAGAGGAGGTTTACGAATTTATTCGCTCACGATCAGGGGACCAGAAGCATATCGATTTTGAGATCTCCATCGACGAGACGCCCTTCCCCACTTCTCCAGAAAACCATCTCTTTTTCATTGTCCAATTGAAGTACCGGGGGATTCACATCGATTCTCTGGCACCGCGCTTTGTTGGCGAATTTCAAAAGGGGATAGATTACAGGGGTGATTTGAACGAATTCCGAGACCAGCTTTATCAACATGTCCACATCGCCCACGACTTTGGGAACTATAAGATTTCCATCCATTCGGGAAGTGATAAGTTTTCGGTCTTCCCCCAGTTAGGAGAATTGGCAAGCGAAGGCCTCCATCTAAAGACGGCGGGCACGAGTTGGCTGGAGGCGATGCGATTGATCGCACTTGTCAATCCTTCCCTCTACAGGGAGATGCATCAATTCGCCCTTTTTGCATTTAAGGATGCATCCAAACTTTATCACGTGACGGCAGACCTCAAAAAAATCCCTAAAATCGACGGCCTCCAGGATCAGGAGCTTCCTTCCCTCTTAGACCAAGATGATTCGAGACAGCTCCTCCACATCACCTATGGATATTTGCTCAATGCAAAAGACGACAGTGGAAAGAACCTTTTTAAAGACCGGTTCTTTCAAACGCTGACGCAGCATGAGGAAGACTACTGGTCGCTCCTTGAGAAGCATATTGAAAAACATTTGAATGCTCTCGGAGCAAGTAAAAAACCTTGTACATAAGGGTAGGGTCTAAACCCAATTGATTTAAACCAAAAATCGAGATCCCGAAATCGATAGACCCTGATCCTGAAATAAATTCAGGATGACATTACTTGCTTCAGGACCTGGTTCGGGATGACTTCTAAGGGGGTTCCGTTTTTATTGTCATGCTGAACTCGTTTCAGCATCTCATTATGATTCTGAAAATTTCCCCCTCTTTGTAAAAGAGGGGTTAGGCGAGATTAGGAAGAAGGATGATGGGAGCCATCACACAACAGACGATCCAGAAGATTGTAGATTCCAGTATCCCTGAAAGGCTTTCCCTCGAAAAAAGGCCGCCTGTCACGGATGACCATGTCGCTCATATCCTTCAGCTGACTCAAATGGGGCAGACGCATCTTGCGGCAGACCACCTTCTTTTCCCCGAAATGAATGGATCCCTTTCAAAAACAATTAGCGGAGTGATCCGAGAACTCAACATCCTGTTCGTCCTTTCCATACCAACCAAAGAGGATGCTGAGGGGTCACTTAAGAAGAAGATAAATCTCCGGCACTATGCTTACGAAATCTTAACCGAGGCAGCCCTTAACTTCTACGGCCTCGAGAGTCAATGGCTCGATCAGGAGGAGAAGTTTGAATGCATCCGGTATATCCTGAACGTCTTAGATGAGTGGGAGACCCTTGAGCGAAAAGAAGGAAGATTCTCGATTGCCGTAGCTGTCATAAGAAAATGGATTGCAAGGATGAAAAGAGTCCAGAAGGGCAACAGCATGGTAGCAGGAACCGCTGTGCGAATGGAGGAGAGCCTGGACTTTAAAAAGAACATCATGGCCGACTTCTTAAGAAAGGCTGAGACCGAGATTAAAGGAAATATCTATTACAAGATCGTTAAGGAAGGGAAGTGTAAGTTTGGCAATGACTATGCCCTTGGTCTGAGATGGCTGAGGCATCTCGGATTTGAACAAGTTTCTACCAATCCCGTCCTGGCTGCCAGGGCCTATCAGGATGAACCTGAACTCATCGAGAGATTTCGAGAAGAAGTAAGAAACCATCCAAATTTCAGAGAGTGGTCCTCCAAACCCTCCAAATATGCAGAGCAGATCACTCTCTTTGCAACCCTTCTCGCGCTCTGGGGCAACCTCCATGTCTTCCGGCCCATCTTCTTCAATCTTCGGGAGCGTTCTGGCGGTGGCGTCGTCAGTTTTCAACTCAATCCGAACATTGCCCACCTCGTTGAAGAGAGCATCCGTGATGTTTTTCTTGCCTTTTCTCTCGCTTCAGAAAATCTCTCTATTTATGATCAATATCTCCTTGCAGGTTATCGCATCGATGGAGAGAAAGGGAGGCCCAATCTCGTCATCAAAGTGGCTGCCATCGCCCCTGCAGCCAGAACCATCACGCGAACCATCAACTCCTTTGGCTTTGGGTCTAATATCACTGTCGATTTTAGTGTCAGCCAGGAGGCAACGCTCATTCTCGAAGAGATGGAAGGCATGGCAGGAGCGATGAGAAAAGGAATTCGGCCGACCCAACTCTACATGACCAACATGGGAGGCCGCCTGGAAAGTCACCTGAGAGAGAGAAAGCTGGAGGAGTTCTTTCAGGAGCTCAGAAAGAAGATCGGCGAAGAGAAAACGACCCAAAAAATCATGAGCCTCTCAGAGGCAAATAAGACAACCGATAAGGTATCCAAAGCAAAAACTTATGAAGAAAAGGTCTGGGCTGCCACCCGATTTGCCCATGGCCAGAAGAAAATCGATGAGCCCGTCCTCAAAGCCTTGAGTGAGGTGGCTTCAAGAGAATCGCTCCAGGATTGGGAGGAGGCCATCGGCAAATCAGGAACATTCGTTGCAAGAAGGGTCTGGTCGATCTTCTTCTCCGAAACCCATCGACAGAAATGGGTTGCCTATTTAATGAGGAAGCACCATCTCACTGAGGATCAAGCCCAATTCATCATGAACCGCATCCACTACCTCCCCGCCTCAAAAAGAAAGCCTTTCGATACGTATTGGACCCTCTCCTCTCGAAACCTCGTTCATACCGAATTTCCAGACCATCAGGAGAATGTGAGGAGGATGGCCGACCAAGCTCAATTCAATTTGAACGAGTATGAGGAGTCCATTTCACACCGTTTCCCCTCTGAAGTCCTTGAACAGTTAAATCAGATGGAAGATTTCCAAAAGGCCTTTGAGATCAACTCTGAATTAGCCGGAATCTTTAGAGAGGCGGGCATTGCAGAAGATTTCGGTTCAAGGGGCCTCAATCCTGAGGAGTGGCCAGCCTTCGGCCCGGTCCAGAAGACCCTTTCGGAATTTAAGTCGGCTTATGATAACTTCCAGAAAGAGATGGTTTCCACCCTTCAGAAGCTTGTCAGAAAGAGAAGATGAGGAAAGTTTTATGAAGATCGCTATTTGCAACGAACTGTTTCAGGGTTGGTCGATCGAAAGAGTCTTTGAGTACGCAGCCCAATTAGGTTACGACGGCGTTGAAATCGCTCCCTACACCTTGGCAGACTCAGTGACCGAGATACCGCTGGCCAGGCGAAAAGCAATCCGACAGGCAGCTGAGAAGTTTGGTATCGAAATCGTCGGGCTCCACTGGCTTCTCGTAAAACCCGAGGGGCTCTACATCAATCATCCGGACGAGATCATCCGTATACGTACTCAGGAGTATATCGAGGCCCTCATCCATTTCTGTGCGGACATCGGAGGAAAGGTTCTTATCCACGGTTCCCCTCACCAGAGGACCGTCCAGGAAGGGTGGCTTTTTAAAGAGGCTTGGGAACGCGCCAAGGAGACGTTTAAGACGTGCCTTGAGACTGCGAGAAAAAGGAACGTGATCTACTGCATCGAACCTATCTCACGAATATCCACAAACTTCATCAACACCGTTGAAGAAGCGCTTCAGCTCGTAAAGGAGATCAGACATCCCAACTTCAAGCTGATGTTCGATTGTCACCATGCCTTGGCTCAGGAGAAATCCGTGACAGAGGCGCTCGTCCATGCCTTGGATTCGAGGATGCTCTGTCACGTCCATGTCAACGATGCCACCGGAAGGGGACCTGGTTTTGCTCAGACGAAGTTTACGCCCATTCTGAAAACATTGGTCAAGAATAACTATAAAGGCTATATTTCCGTAGAGGTCTTTGAGTTCAATCCAGATCCTCAAACCATTGCCAGCCGGAGCATCGGCTACCTCAGAGGCATCTTAGAAACGGTCGCTGAGATAAACCCCGTTAGAAAACTCCTTTCTAACGGGGTTTAAAGATTTTGCAAATCAAACCTCGCAGATTCGGTGTGCCAAACTCTCTGCCGTAAGGGCCTCGATCATCAATCACCACATTGACATTTGACTCATCCCATCCAAAATTCGAAACCGGCCCCTTTTCAGGAAACCACCAACCGTAGTCAACCCCAACCATTCTTGGATCGATCTCTCTATCCATCGACGCCCCTTGGATGATCTTCCCTACTTCCGTCTCAATCGCTACTCGATCACCTTCGTCGATATCAAGTTTTCTTGCCGCTTCGGGATGGATCATCATGAGGGGTTCTGGATTGATCCTTCGCAACGAACTGATCTGTCTCCCTCCGGAATGCCGGAAAGGCGCTCTCTTCCATGTAGTGAAGATGAAGGGATAGTCTTTGTTTGGCCCTTTTAGGCCAGAATCTTCCACGGCCTTCTCGTGCCATTTTGGTAATGGATCGAAACCCTGCTCTTGAAGTGAATGGGAATATAGTTCAACCTTCTTTGAAGGCGTTTCAAAACCTTTCTCCGGATAAGTTCGATATCGCTTGGTGCCCTCAAGCAGGACCATCTTCTTAAACTCTTGGAAAGTGATCCCTGCAGGGTTCAAAATGAAATCGAGGCACTCCTCTTCCTTCTTCCAGAAAAATTCTCCCAGGTCCATTCTTTCCGCAAGATCCTGGAGTATTTCGTAATCGGAGCGACAATCTTGAATCCGCGTCACTCTCTGCTGAACAGAGGCCACCGCAAGGGAATAAGGTGGAGAGACGATGCTGTCAAATTCAAGATAAGTCGCGACCGGCAGGACCAGGTCTGCAAGAAAGGCAATTGGCGTCATAAACATATCAGACACCACAAGAAAATCGAGGTTTTGAAGTGCTTGGTAGACCTTCTTTGCATTGGGGTAGCTCAATAGGGGATTACATCCCTGAATAAAGGCACATCGAATGGCGTAGGGATTGCCCGTGATCATTGCCTCTATCACTGCCTGGGGCAGCGCATAGAAGAGCCCTGTTAGGAGTCTCTCGCCCCCTGTGACTCTCTTTCCACGCATTTCGCTCGGTATCAAATCATAAAGACTGAACGCAGGCGACCCTCTCTCCAATATCGGAGGCAGCGACCATTGAAGTTCACCTCCAGGAACACCGATATTCCCTGTGATTGCCCTCAGAATACAGATCGCACGGGCTGTTTGGAAGTTAGTCAGATTGTGGTCAATGCCATTCCCCCACTGGATACAGCCAGGTGTGTTGTTCGCATATACCCTTGCAACATTTTTGATCACATCAGGCGGAACCCATGTGACATCCGTCACCTTTTCAGGGGAATATTTCATCACATGGGTTTCCAATGCCTCAAAGCCGGCTGTGTGATGCTCAACAAAATAGGGATCGTAGAGCGATTCTCCGATGATCACATGTAACATGCTTAAGGCAAGCAGAAGGTCCGAACCCGGTTTCAGTCTCACCCATAGATCTGCCATCTCCGCAATCTCATTCTTACACGGATCGATCACAATCAGTTTTGCCCCCTCCTCAACCGCCCTCTTTATTCGGAAATGGACGTGGTGCAACGTCTCTGATACATTTTCGGCCCAAACGATGATACACTTTGGCGGGTAGTCTAAATCCGGGATCGCATAAAAACCATACGTCATCGTGGAAGCAAGCCTTCGAGGAACGAAACAGACGTGAGCCATCGAGGTGATGTTTGGAGAACCAAAGGCGTTTGCAAACCGCGTCAAATAGTCGTCCTGAAGGCCTTTGGCTGCCCCCCGTATAAATGCAACAGACTCGGCACCGTATTTCTTCTTGCTCTCAATCAATCTCTTGGAGATGATCTCTGAGGCTTCGTCCCAGCCAATGGGTGACCACTTCCCCTCCCCTCTCTTCCCAACTCTTTTCAGAGGCTGCTTCAATCGATCAGGGTGGTAAAGATACTCCAATGACGCTGTCCCCTTTGGACAGAGCTTACCCTTATTTAAAGGATGGTCAGGATCTCCCTCGATTCTGACAACTCGGCCATCCGATAGATAAGCCAGCACTCCGCACCCGATCTGGCAGATCCCGCACGTCGTTCTTACAATCCTCTCCTTCATCTTCATTATTTCCCTTCGGTTTAGATGAGATTTTCCAACTTGAAGAGCTTCCGAGCGTTTCTCCAGAGAATCTTTTCCGTATCCTCTTCCGAAAGACCGAGGTTTTTCACGTAGCCAACGACCCTTTCTGGTCCTCCGATGGGATGAGCATAATCCGTACCCATAAGGATGTGATCAGGCCCTAAGAACTCCAATGCGCACCTCATTGCAGGAAGATGGAAGGAAATCGCATCGACATAAACATTCTTCTTGTAATACTCAGAAGGTGACTGTTGAAGCGAGAGACCATAATCCCTTGAGTAGCTCTTAAAAGAGTCATCAATCCTTCCGACCAAATAGGGAAAGACGCCACCGAGATGGGCATGGATGATCTTCAGTCGAGGAAAAGTTTCGAGTATCCCCTGAAAGATGAGCCCAGTGACAGCCACGGTTGTATCCAAGATAAACCCGAAGAGGGGCAATGGCATACTTGCCTTTTTCATCGCCTCTGTTGTGGTCGGAGGTCCGGGGTGGATGAAGATGGGAATTTCGTAGGCTTCTGCTGCTTCATAGAGCGGTAAGAATTTTGGCGAATAGATGGGCTCTCCTTTGATATTGGAGAAGACGATCACCCCTTTTGCACCAAGCTCCTGATAGGCCCGCTTAAGTTCCTTCACGGACTCCTTCACATCTTGAAGAGGCAGCGTGGCATATGCATAAAGGCGACCTCGATATTTTTTACAGACCGTGGCGAAATAGTCGTTCACCTTCTTCGCCCAAACCGCTCCTTCTTTCGCTGAGATGAGCTCCACACTCGGCGTGGTCAGGCTCATGATCTGAAGATCGATTCCATACTCATCCAAGTCTTTCATTCGTGCCTCTGGATCATAGTGCCCTGCCCTGCTCACAGTGGCAAGCCGCGCCCCTTTGTAGTAGAAGATCATCTCTGTCGGGCCTGTCCGCTTCAAAGTTGGAGAACCCTTTCTCCCCTTGAGGTAATCCATCCACTCTTTGGGATAGAGATGATTATGAACATCGATAACCTTCATGGACGTCCTCCCTATTCTGATCTATTCAGTCACCCAGTCCAGCCGACCGAATCCCTCTCTTCCCTCGGGTGGCCATGACATGCAGCAAAATGAGTATTCCCAGCAGTAGATACCCTATAATATCCGTGACCCAATAAGGATAAATGAGGAAAATCCCTGCGATGAGGAACCCTGTGCGTTGAAACCATCCGAGGCCTTGAAATAGATATCCTTGAAAGGCAATGGCCATACAACTCACTGCGACAAAGGATGTCAGCACCCTCAGAAGAATCATGCCCAATTTTCCCATGAGGAGGATCTCTGTACTGTAAACAAAGAGATAGGGAACTAAGAAAACTGGCAAGGAGATTAAGAAGGTGAGGTTGGTCGTCTTTACAGGGTCTGTTCCTGCTAACCCCGCCGCTGCAAAAGATGTGGGAGCCACCGGAGGGCTGATATTGCCAAGGGTCCCAAAAAAGAAGACAAAGAGATGCGCTGCCATCGGATGGACACCGGCTTTGATGAGTGCAGGTGCAGCCAAGACCGCCAGGATGAGATAACACGTCACGGGTGGAAGAGGAAGGCCCAGGATGATAGAGGCAATCATCGTCAAGATGAGAAGGAGAATGGCGCTTCCGCCTGCAAGCGTGATGAGGACATCTGAAAAGCGCTCGCCCAACCCCGCCATGCTGATCGTTCCTGTGATGATACCGGCAGAGGCACAGCAGGCAGCCACGATGAGCGTTCCTTTTGAGCCTTTCTCAAGCGCAGAGGCAATCTGCCGAAGCCCCATCCTCGTCCCCTGACGAAGCTGACTTGTCAGGATGCAGGCCACAGCTGCCCAGAAGGCCGCTCTGGGCGGAGTGCTCATCTTAACGGCAAGAAAATAGATGAGGACTGCTATCGGAACGAGCATATGCCCCTTTTCTCTGAAAATCGTTTTCAGATTTGGAAGCTCTGCCTGGGGGAATCCTCGTAGTCCGAGCTTGATCGCCTGCAGCTCAACCACCATATATAACGTCGCATAAAAAAGAAGAGCGGGTATGATCGCGGCCTTGACGACATCTAAGTAAGTCCCGCCGATCATCTCTGGAATGATGAAAGCTGCCGCTCCCATCACAGGAGGCATGATCATCGATCCTGTCGAGCCAGCGGCCTCGATCGCTGCAGCCACCTCAGGTCGATATCCCCCTTTCATCATTAGGGGAATGGTAAAAACGCCTACGGCTACCACATTGGCCACTTGACTGCCTGTGATCATACCGAAGAGGCAACTTCCTAAGACAGCTGCCTTCGCAGGGCCACCCCTATACCTCCCGAAAAGAGCCATCCCCGTGTCCATGAAGAGCGGCCCTGTCCCTGAAGTCTCTAAAAAAGCACCAAAGATAATGAAAACGACGATCACCGTAGCAGAGACCGCAAGGGCAGGCCCAAGGATCCCATCCGTGCTGAAGAAGAGGAAGTTGATCGCCTGTTCAAACGTAAAGCCTGTATGGGCGAGATAAATAGGGAGGTGAGTTCCAAAGGCGAGATAGAGAAATCCCACGAAGCAGATGATCACAATGGCCCATCCGATCACCCGGCGTGTTGCCTCAAGCACCAAGAGAATGGCAAGGAGGCTGCAAAAAGAATCGAGGAAGTTCGGGATACCGGTGCGGAAGCTGATGTTCTCATACTCGACAAAGACATAGGCTCCAATGAAAAAAGAGAGTATGAGAAAAGAGATATCAACAATGGTGATTGGCCGCTCTTCCTCAGCAACCTTTCCTTCTCCGGCTTCGCCACTCTTTGCTCTAAAAGGGAAGAGGAGAAAGATAAGAGCCAGAGCAAAGGAGAGGTGAATCGTCCGTTGCTGAACACCGGGGAGCTGACGGACACCCGCGGTGTACATATGAAAGAGCGCCATTGCAAGGGCAATGATGAAGATGAGGATGCGCCGTGTAGCCCACCCCTTTGCCCTCTTCTCAGGGGTGGTCAAGATCTCCGGATCTGATCTCATTACGTGGCACGGCCTCCCATCACTTCTTCATCACCCCGATCTCTTTGAGGTATTTCTCTGCACCCGCATGAAAAGGGACCGGAACGCCTTTCATTGCATCCTCTGCGGTCATATCTCTTGCTGATTTATGAACGGCGTAGTAATCGGCCTTATTGTCGAAGAGGTTCTTGAGGAGCTTATAGACGAAATCGGTGCTCACACTTGAAAGGGTGAAGAGGGCAGTTGTAAACCCGTAGATCAGCGTATCTTGGTCCAATCCCTTGTAAGACTTTGCTTTGACCACGGTGCCGTAGTAGTAGGGATGGTCTGCCATCACGTTATTCAGGACTTTTTCGTCTATTGGCACAATTCGGACATCGTGTTTCAGGGCGAGTTCGGTGTAGATGGCGATCGGATATCCTCCTCCGACAAAGCCTCCGTCGAGACTTCCGTCCTGGATTCCCTCAACGCTCTCTCTATACGTATAGTAGTAGGGTTTGAAATCATTCTTTGTCACGCCCGAATATTCGAGGAAGAGAAGAGCGCTCGTAGCAACAGTACTGCCGGGACCGCCGGTGCCAATCCGCTTACCTTTCACATCCGCAAACGATTTGATGGGAGACTTAGCCGGAACGACGAGATACATATCCGAAGCATTCACAAAGACGACCGCCCGAAGCTCTGTGAAGGGTTTGCCAGCATAGACTTCCAGGCCTTTAAAGGCCTTCCAGGCATCGGGAGTTCCAAAAATGGCAAAGGCAGGCTTCTTTGCAGCTTCCCGCGCCATCATTCGCCTCACCATGTCCATCGTTCCGGTTGTTGCCTCATGGACGAGATGAGTATCAGGGAGATACTTATTTGTTACGCTCACGATACCTGCGCCTAAAACATAAGCCGTACCGCCCACAGGAGGCGTATAGAGAGGAATAAGTTCGGTCGCGGCCGATGCGGCTGTGAGAGAAAAGGCAGTGATAAAACTAAACACACCAATAACAAAAAAGATCGACTTCATCCACTTCATCTCTTTTCCTCCTTTCTTTTTTAAGAACGATTACACAGATTTTATTTACCCTGCTTTATCGCTGTAATCATCTTTAATCCGTGTAATTAGAGACTTGATTTTTTTACAAGTCTCCTGTAGAGGACCATCATGGGAAGGGGAATCCTTAACCTGATCGCTCCTTTTGCAGGACAAACCTCCACACACGCATTGCAGTGCCAGCACTCATCTGGATACGTAACCTGTGGTAACTGAGCCTTTTTTGATCCAAAAAAGACATCGCACTGGCATGCCTCAACACACTGACCGCAACGTTTACATCTCTTGCTTACGATGACAGGTGGCATCTCTTCTACTTCCCCACTTGTCTCCAATCGAGGACAGGCCCCTTCTCTGTCTTCTTCACTACGAGCAACATCTCCAATAATGGATTGGCAAAAGGATAATCGACTCGGATGTGCTTGGCCCTCGTCTCCTTCCTCTCCTTTGCCGTCAGGAATATGAGTTCTCCGATCTCGATCATATTGAGGACTTCAATGGACCGCATCAGCTCATGTGGATTTCTTGCTATCATTCTCTTTTCGGCCTTCTCCTTCAGTCTCGACAAGGCCTGACGTCCTGCCTCAAGCAGAGTTTCTGATCGAACGAGGCCTCCATAATCCCACATGATCTGCTGAAGAGCGATGTTCGTCTCCCTCCAGTCCGGTCCTACTTCTCTATTCCTTAACTCTGAAAATAGGGACACATCCCATTTTATCTGTGTTTCAAGGCAACCTGGCTCTATGAAATCGTTGCTCCTTGCATGAGTCGCGCCATTCTCTCCGGCAATCCAGCCAAATACCGCTGCGCCAGATATCCCACCAAAGAATTCATCACCTGCGGCGTATAATCCGCTGATCGAAGTTTCTGCTCTTTCGTTGTAATAGACTCCCCCTCTTGGAAATAGCTCATACTCGTAGGTCCAGAACTCGACTCCGTCCTTCTTGATATCGATCCTTTCCTCCTTCAAGTGATTCAGAAGGGAGACATTCCCTTCATGTTTCATCCAATGGAGCATGTATTTGAACTCTTTATCTGACAGACCATTACAGTCCATGTAGATGGGCCCTCTGCCCGACCTTTTAAAATCAATAAATATGTCTTGGTAGATATCGACAACAGGGTCTCCGTACTTATTGTCGGGCTTTGTCACAAATGGTCCAACAGGTTTGCCAGATGGATCCCTTAAGACGCCAGCCCAGGTCGCCTTACCCGCCCTCGCAAAATACTTCGGCCCGCAACGGATCAGAGGGATCTCAATGCTTGCCAGTTCCGCACCGGCACGAAAGGCCATGATTCGGCCGTCTCCGACACAGACCGGTGAAAGCCGGGTGTTGAACATCCATGCCGGTGTTGAGGCTGGATAGAGCCTCATCACCGAGCCTGTTGCAAGGACAACGCTCTTCGCTTTGATGATGAAGATCTCATCTTCCCTGGTATTAATCCCAATAGCCCCGCATAGCTTACCTTTGTCATAGAGCAGGTTGAAACACATCACTCTATTGAGAATGGTCACTTTCCTTTTTAGAGCCTCCTGAGTCAGAACCTTCTTCTGATTTGCTCCGGCATAATGGAGGTTCATCAGGATATGGCCAGGCAAGGCATGGCCTGCAAATTCATACCTCCCTTTATACTTCATTGGGATTCCCCAGTTATCCCAGAGCCTCACGATCTCATAGGAACGTTCAAGCCACGTCCTGATAAAAGATCGATCCCTCAGCCCGCCTTGCTGCCCTCGTTGGAACTCATCGATTAGCGGCTCGACATCCAAACCATGAACCTCGGGAATGTAACACATGAAATGATCATTCCCCATTCCACCAGATCCGCTATAAAGGGTATTGGCCTTCTCCACGACCAATACCTTGCTGCCACACTCCGCTGCGCGTATGGCAGCCATCAAACCCGCGATCCCCCCACCGATGCAGAGGACATCCGTTTCGATCTCTCTTCTCTTCAGGAAAACCCACTTCATGTTGAACGAGTTTACCAAATACAAGAAGAATGTTCAAGGTGAACAAGAAAGGCGAAACCTAACGCCTTATCTTTTTGGATGGCGAGGTTAATAATGCAGGGAAGAAAAGTCAACCCTTCGACTCCCCAGCATAAATGCTGGGGCTTGCTCAGGGTTGACCCTGAGCGGCGCTTTATACCCCGCCCTGAAGGGCGGGGCTTGGCGCCGCCGAATGGGTCCAAGTTTATTAGATCAGGAACAATAACATCTTCGGTTCCTTGGTAAGATGATGGTCACTGGACTGAGATGGCCTGCCTGGGACAGAAGGACGTACATTCCATGCAGCCCGTGCATTGAGAGGAGAGCATAGGAAAGATCACCCAATCTCCGGCTCCTACGCCACGCTCCCTTCGACGGCGGGGATAGGTCCCAAATACCTTCTCCGGACAGCGGTCCAAGCATAACCGACAGTCCAACGGGTTGCCACAAGCTAAGGCATTGATTCGTATCTTCATTATCCCTTTCCTTTCTACCATGGCAAGCGAGGGAAGCCCGTTCTGGGCTTCAGGGTAATGGCTCCTTTGTTGCAGGCAACCCGACAAACGCCGCAGCCGTAGCACTGCTTCATCTCGATGGTAGCCCGTTTCATCGTGTTAGAGTAGCGGATGGCCCCGAACTGGCACTGCATCAGGCACTTCTTACAGCCATTGCATAGCTCCCAGTTCACCAGTCCCACATACTCGGCCCGGAACATGACCTGCAACAAGTTTGCCTTGATCTGCATGCGATACGCTAGGCAATCCTGATCACAATTGCAGAGACCACCGATGTAAGGCGTCTTGAAAGTCCAAATAGAGTGCACCATCCCCTGCTCGTCGAAGGAGCGCACGATCTTCTTGGCCTCTTCCTTTTCCAGTACCTCAAAGCTGTGGGAGAAATCAGGATAATCGGCCCTAAAGCCTGGGTTGGCGCTAATAGCAAAGCAATAGCGGGCTTCCCGACCAGTAGTCAGGCTCCGGCAGACGCAGGGAACTCGCACGATGGAATCCTGCATGTCGAGAATCTGCTCCACGTCCTCGATAGGCACTAC
>Ga0315314_1000850_pt1 | contig 29948 bp, 32 predicted proteins | sample TDP9_MG_FD_203631 | JGI IMG/M metagenome (GOLD analysis project Ga0315314, IMG submission 203631) | Freshwater sediment microbial communities from Lake Towuti, South Sulawesi, Indonesia - TDP9 | ecosystem: Environmental > Aquatic > Freshwater > Lake > Sediment | place: Indonesia: South Sulawesi... | reverse complement strand
GTTCTCTTGCCCTCTTTACTTCTTTAACTGTGTAGACTCTTTTCGGGAATCTCATCGTGTTCCATCCGCCAATATCTAACCAGCATACATATTTTGTCTCTCATAAACATTTTAGAGGATTCCTGAACGGTTTCCAGTTATCCTTTAATACTTAACTGGAATCTTCTATAGCTGTGATTAGGGATGGGGCAAATATATCATACCATAGTCCATTTTGACATACCTGCGGAAAACGTTGAGAAAATGAGGAAATTCTACAGCGAACTCTTCGGTTGGAAAATTGAAAGAGTTGAGGGACCCATTGAATATTACCTTATTGAGACCGCCCCAGAGGGGAAGGGTGTTGGAGGCGGCATGGCAAAAAAGGAGGACCCGAGTCAACGGCCTATGAACTACATCTTGGTTGAGTCTGTGGACGAGTTTAGCAGGAAGGTTGAAAAACTGGGCGGGAAGATAATCGTACCAAAGCAGACGGTTCCTGGAATGGGCTACCTTGCAGTCGCCCTAGACCCTGAAGGAAACCCCTTTGGACTTTGGGAGGCTATCTTGCCATAAAAAGCAGATATTTCCTCGCGATCTTCCCCTTTTTCTATGTGTAGATAGCCCCTGTATAGACCCCCCTATAAATACTATCAACATAGAAACTGGCGACACGGTGCAGATAGGCTCTCTGGGGCAATAAAACCATTTCTTAGGGATAATATCCAAGTTCTTTGAGTTTATTCTTGACGGCTTCCAAAACGAGGTCAGTTCTCGATCTGAATCCATATTTGCTATTCTTAACCGCCTTATCTATCATGTCAACGATCTCTTCTGGCAACGCTATATTTTTCCAACCTTTCCTAGGCATGGTTGCATCATCTGCAAGTTAGTCTGTACAACAAACTATATATTTTATTATGTACCTATTAGACTTGGACTAAGAACTGGTACGGTACGGGTACCTCCATGCTTAAGTCCACTCAAAGAGAGACAGCCACCACCGTGGGTTCAGCAAGGGTAAATGGGAATAGGGAATTTGTCGTGTTATATATCAATGATGGAAAAATTTACAGAATTTCAATATCCTCGTTGAAAGAGCTACTTAAAGGTAAGAAACGATTCATTGGCATCCTCGGCTAATATCCTCCGCAAAATCTTCCCTCTTTTTCTATTTCTAAGAATTTTCGACATTAGAGAAAGTTTCTAAATTCCAGATGTTGCCCACGCAGTATGCAATGCACATACAATTTTCAGTCTAGGGGTTTGTATATCTTTAGGTTCTTGCTTCCAGAAACGTACTCTACGATTCCCCGCCGCTCTAACTCCTCAAGGAAATCTTTTGCCACGCTCAGGCGTAGATCGAAGCGGGTGGCTATCGTGTAGGGCGTGAGAGCCTTCATTTTTTTCAGTTCGCCGATGACCTTTTCGCTCTTGAGGTCGGGTGGAATTATCCCGATGCTTTTCTTTTCGGTGGCTGATGCCAACCTGCGTTCTTTTCGCTCCTGATCTCTTCTTGCTTGCATCCTTTCCATTTGCTTCATAGTGAGCTTCTTCTTTCCACCCATGTTTTTCTCTCCAAGAGTTTTGAAGAGGGCGGTTCCTTATAGGCTTTCCCTTGCTTTAGGCTACTGCACCTATCTCCACCTTATGTTTTCTCCGCCACTCCTCTAGGGGAATTCCAAGTCTTTCCTCGATTTTCGGTCTGTGAATGGAGTTCATGGTACAAAAGGGAATGATTCTGCCGTCGGGGACAGCGTAATGTATGCAACATCGCTGGACTCTTTCCAGGTCGAAATTGTAGGGGTCCATGAAGTGCATAGACGAAACCAGAAGCATCTTCCTGTGAAGCTTACCCAAGGATTCATAGGAGCCTGTTCTCAGAATGGGCAGAAGATACTTTCTCAACAAACCAAACTTGATGTGACGAAGAGCACCTACCAAGCGCAACTTTGCTCTTCTGCCATGACCCTTCATGGCTTCTTCGTAGACCTTCTCCATCGTTTTCATGAATTTTTCAACGTTTCCGTAGCGGGTGATCGGAACCATTTCTCCATCCTCAACGAAGACGTAGGTTGCCATGCCGCAGTGAGGATGAGCCGTGAACTCCACGTAGCGTTTGTTCTTTAGGGCACCAACTGCCCTAGAAATGGGAACAACTACGGGCACCGGATAGAAGTCGGAAACCTTTATTTTTCCTTCTGTTTGTTCTTCGCAAAGTCTCATGAAGTCTGGGATTGTTATGCGCATTTTTGCTCTCTCTTGTTCAGGGAGTCTGCCACAAAGGGATACGGGTTGAACGTTTACACATCGAATTAAATCGAAGTTTTGAATGGCAAATCGAATGATATCTCCGATCTGATGGTCGTTGACACCCTTAATCAACGTGACCACTAAAACTATGCTTTCCAGTCCCGCTTCACGACAGTTTTCAATAGCCTTCATCTTTGTCTCTAATAGATCAGCTCCCCGCGTGAACTTGTAAACGTCGGAGGTTAAACCGTCAAACTGCAAATACAACGTGCTCATGCCAGCTTCCATCAAACCGCGACAGTAGTCCACGCTTTGGGCGAGGCGAAGTCCGTTCGTGTTTACTTCTAAGTGATGAAATCCAAGTTCCTTTGCCGCCCGTATAAGCTTGAAGAGGTCCTGTCTGATTGTGGGCTCTCCGCCAGAGAATTGTAGTGCTGGCGGGGGCACAGGATCGTTGCGCCTAAGATTTTGAAGCATCCCTATGATTTCTTCTTTTGAAGGTTCGTAGACGTATCCCGCTGCGGCTGCATTGGCGAAGCAGACTGGGCATCTCAGGTTGCATCGGTTTGTTACGTCGATGATGGCGAGGCCCGTATGGGACTTGTGTTGGGGACAAATGCCACAGTCTAAGGGGCAGTCCAGTTTCGTCGTGGTGCGGGGGTTTCGCAGTCCGTCGCCGTCGTATCTGAACCGCTCAGCTCGCTGGTATTGTTCATAGTCTGACCAGTAGATGTCCTGAAACCCTCCGTGTTCTGGGCACTCCTTTTTTATGTAAACCGTGTTGTCTTTTTCGAAGATTGTTGCATCTAGGACTTTGAAGCATTCTGGGCATATGGATTTCGTTTCTTTAATAACGTGCAATTTGACACCACTGGAAGGTGTAATATATTTAGGCTTGCTATTACAACGTATAAGAAGGTTTCCAAACGTTTCAGAAGGTGAGAAAGGTTGACTGCGCCCGTCAGCGAGGAAGCGAAGAAAGTTTTGCGTGAGGTGGGCTTAACCGAATACGAGACTCGGGCTTATCTGTCTTTACTTGAACACGGTGCCATGACCGCCAGTGAGATTAGCGAGCATGGAAGCGTTCCCTACTCGAAAGTTTATGAAACCTTGAATTCCTTGGAGAGAAAGGGTTGGATTGAGGCTGAGCGGGGGAGGCCTAGCCGCTATTTTCCCAAGTCTCCATCTGAGGCTTTAGAAGCTACTAGGCTGCGGATAGAAGACATGGTGTCCGGGTGGAAACAGGTTGTTTTGGGTGAGCTTCAGCCCTTGTATGAGCGGAGGGAGTTGAGGGAAAAACCAGACATTTGGATTTTGCGGGGTGAATTCAGTGTTCTGGCGAAGTTGCAGGAGATGCTGGGTACAGCCAAGAAGGAGTTGATGGTTGCTGCGCCAGCCTTTGCCAAAAGTTTTGTAGAAGCTGGTGTGTTGATGTTAAGCCATCTGTGGGATAGCGGTGTTAGTGTTCAGGTTATGGTTACGAAGGATTGGGATTTTAAGACTATAGCGGATGTAGGAGAGGTTAGGGTTCGGAATGGCATGTTCGGTGGAGGCGTCATCGTGGACAGCAGAGAAGCTCTGTTGTTTCTTGGAGAAGAAAAGCCTACTCTGGTTATCTGGTCGAACCATACGGGTTTAGTGAAATTTGCCAGAGACTACTTCCAGTATTTATGGGAATCCGCTGAAAATATTCAAAACCCTTAAATAATCACGATGAATTTTAGAGAATTTTGATGCCCCATGTTTTGAATTGAAAAATATTTGTTAATAGATATTAACCACAATTGTAACAATTTACTGTGCTCTGTTTCCTTTGTTCTTTTTAATATTAACAGTAAATGACGTAAAAATAGGAACACATGTATTGTTATGGACGAAGGTATATTAATCATTATGAGAATAATATTAACAAGAATGGAGACGAGATTAAAGTCTTAGGCCCTTCAAAGGTCTAATGGCTTTTGATGCGAAGAGAATCTTGTTTTTCATTTCATTGAGGATGTAATAGAAAATGATGTGGAGGTGTAGATGGTAAATGAGTCTTGAATTGAAGGATGAAGGGCTAATTGAGACGGCAGAACTGGTCATGGCGATCAAAGATTACGACAATGTAAAGAGGCGAAGATGGAAAGGAGGAATAGATATTATCGTCTCACCTGTGAGGTCGGACGACAAGATATTGATGCGTGTCATAAACAAATCAAGGTCAAAATCTGGCATCGTTGGCGTAGATGCAGTTAGAGAAATGAGTGAATTTTTGGAGCGCAATGACTACGACTGTGGTTTTCTCGTTGGAAAGAGGTTCACGAATGCCGCAAGGGAGGAAATGAGTCGAGAAGGCATCGAGGTAATTTCAGAGAAGTACATGCCCGCTTTCAAACCACAGACACTCTACTTTTCGGTAAACAAAATTGTAGAAAAGTTATGTAGAGCCGAGTGTGGTCAAGTTCCTGAGAAAGAGTCTGATTGTAAGGGCTATTCCAAGGGCAGCTACTCCTGCAAGATCAGACTAATCAGCGACGACGCCTCATTCCACTTTGAACATGGTTGGACAAACCTTCTACAAAACGACCTCAAGCGGCTCTTAGCAATATGCAACTCCTAAACAATAAGAACTTGGCGAAGAGATATTTTTGGTGTTTCAGAAACGATTACTTCCAGTATTTGTGGGAATCTGCCAAAGATGTGCACGTTCGCGTTACTTAGGTGACGGAAAGAAGCGTGAAAGTTTTTCGGACAATTGATTTTTGTCATTTGCGACAAGTACTCCCATGTCACTTAAGAGTTACTGGCGAGCGAGTTTATGAAGAATAAAGATAGGGAAATCTTAGACACGATTCATAAATGGTTTATAAAGATTCATAGATGGTTTATAAATAGGCTCTATCTGTTTATCAGAGGCCAAAGGAAATGCGCCGTCCTTCAAACTTCGGTAAAACCTTAGATTACGTTAGAGATTTGAAAGTTGGCAATCATGGAATATTCTTTTACAGGAGTTCATATGAGAAGCATGAAGTGCTCTTTAACTTTTTGCAAGTCGGACTTCAGAAGGGGGAAGGGGCGATTTACGTTCCATCCCAAGAAACTTCCAAGCAAATCCGTAAACACATGGAAGGTTTCGGATTGAACGTCAAGACCCTTGAAAGAGATGGAGTGTTGAGGATATTTGATTATGATGATTGGTATATAATCGATGGCGAAGCGGATGGGTCACACACAATAATGTTGGCAAATCGCGTGTTCGAGAAAGCAATGGAGATTGGACTTAAAGGATTACGTGCATGCGGTGAAGCCGCGTGTTTCTTTGAACACAAGAAAGAGAAAGAGTTGGTGGAGTTCGAGCTTATGATAGGCAGAAAACTTGACCTCCCTGTAACCGTGCTATGCGCCTACGACGTGAACCATGCCAAATCCCTTAAGGAAAAACTCTTTTTTGATTTGATCAAGGCGCATGGGTCGGTTGTCACATCTAGCTTCGCGCGGAAAGTCAAGTTCGAAAACTTCTTTCCTACAATCACTGACGAGGTACTTGAAACCGTGTTCGGGGAGATAGGTAAGGAAATACTTCTGAGAATGCTCTATGAGCATTATTCACTCGCACCACATACGATTGGCGAAGATCCCGGGTATTTCATTGAAGGATTGGAAGAACTAGTTGGTTCTGGGGCACAAGTTGTCATAAAATCGGTAGTAAGGCAAATGCATTCGATGATGGGAATAATATAAAATGAGTATTTGTGGGTTTTCTGAGAAGCTGCGCTAGTTAGGATTTGAAGAATGATCTAATCTGGAGGAGGTCTTTCATGGTGTTTAGGGTGAACCACATTCCGTGATAGGTGTATCCCTGAAGCGTCTTCTTGTCTGCTAGTCTCTGCATGGTGTCGAGTTCGAAGTCGCCTTTTTCCGGGAAGTACTTTTCCACCAGTGCTTTCTTGAATACGTAGTGACCAGCGTTAACGTAGAAGTCTAGGGCTGACCTATGCTGGAATCTGATGACGTTTATTCCGTTTTGGAGGGACACCATGCCGAAGGGCAGAGTTGGTTTGGCTAGAAGGATTCCTGCTCCTTTCCCTGCGTAGTCGTAAAGTATATTGGGGTCGTAGAAAACTATGTCGTCCACGTTCATTACGTAGGCTATGTCTCCTCGGATTTGGTTGAAGGCTTTTTTAGTTGCTCCCCCAGTTCCTAGAATGTTCTTTTCCAGGGAGTACTTAACTGGCTGTTCTGTAAGGTCTGCTCTGTTCGACGCTACGATTATGTTTTCGAAGTCGTGATTTTGAAGCCAGCTTATTTGGTGGTCTATTAGGGTTTGTTTGTTTATTTTGAGCAGGGGCTTCGGCACCCACGTGGCTGGTTTCAGTCTCCACCCTTCCCCTCCAGCTAAAATTATCGCTTCCTTCATTACTGCTTCACCCAGTGTTGTGATTGTATTTCCTCGTCACCGACAACTGATTCTGTTAATTTAAGTTTTCTCATTAACTCTGCTCCTTCAACCTTAAACGTTCCGAATATTTTAGGAAATCTTGCGCAAAATAGCCACAGAGAAAACTGAGAAGTACATAAAAAAAGAAATCAAAAAGCCCGTCAAAAAACAGGCTAATCGCCGTAACGATGACCATAATAGCACAAAGAACCCACATAAAGTAACCCGCAACTTTAAACACTTTATATCTTTTCATTTTGTTCATCCATCCTCCTCCTTCAATGTTTCAAACTGCATGAAGAAACTCGTAAAATGTTCCCTTATTTCAATCGGGAACAAACAATCACGCCATGACATATCTTCAGAGTAGTGCAATTCGTAAAATGTTATCATTGCCCGAGAGAAGCTACAGTTTTCTAGGCGAATCCAGTATATTATTGAAGTTTCTTCTTCTTCAAAGCCTATTTCTGGGGTTAATTCTATTTCTTGAGTGACATAAAAATAGAACGTTATGTTTTTTATAGAATGCGCGGTATAGTTTGCTTCATTGAGTTCTAGCGAATCGATGTCAATACGTAATTTATTTGGGAGAATTTCAGTTACTATCACAGTACACACCTCATTTTCAACATAAACCCAATATTTTTCTCTCCCTGTTCCAGCTTGGTGAGTGTACCGGAACATAAATACTGTTGCGAGAAGAACAGCAATAAGTGTCAGTATTAGCAGGTTAATACGCCTCTTCCGTTTTCTCTCCTTTTCTGTACTTATGTGTTCATTCGTTTTGCATCACGCGTCCTTAACAATATAATCTCTTGATACTTCAATACTTATTACTTCTGACTTTTTACCTCTACGTTTTGCAATTGCTTGGCAATGTGTCTCGCTTTTTAAAATCATCTTCCTAATCCGCTTGGCAGATTCAGCATTTGTTCCATGATAAGTAATATTTCATGCGCGCGCTTTTGCTGTTAAAAATAGAAGAACTCCAAAAGGCTTAAATCTATTATAGTTAGAAGACACTCAGCTCTTCATACGTAACATCTCAGAGGTGAAATGAATATGACCAAGAAAATTAGTGTTGAAGAACTTTTAGAGAAAGCCAAAAAGCCAGCTAAGCTAGCTCTGGCTTATCATCCCTTCTACGAAGGAAAAGTTCAGGTTATGCCCAAATGTGCCATACGGAGCCCCTACGACTTCGCCATATGGTATACTCCAGGCGTAGCCGCCCCATGCAGAGCCATAAAAGAAAACCCTGAACTAGTCTTCCAGCACACTAATCGCTGGAACTACGTGGCTGTGGTAAGCGACGGAACCAGAGTCCTAGGACTAGGAGACATAGGTCCAGAGGCAGGCTTACCGGTCATGGAGGGAAAAGCGTTACTGTTCAAATATCTCGGCGGAGTAGACGCGTTTCCAATTTGCCTAGCCACCAAGAACCCAGACGAGATTGTAACAGCCTGCAAATGGTTGGAGCCAACCTTCGGAGGCATAAACCTAGAAGACATAGAGAAACCAAAATGCTTCTACGTCTTAGACAAAGCCAGAGAACAACTCAAAATCCCGGTCTGGCACGACGACCAACAGGGAACCGCCACGGTCATACTTGCTGGCTTAATAAACGCCCTGAAAATAGTAGGCAAAAAAATGAGTGAAGCCAAGATAGCCATGATAGGCGTAGGCTCAGCCAACACAAGAACAGCCATAGTTCTCATGAGCGCCGGCGTAAAACCCGGCAACATTTTAATGGTCGACAGCAGGGGTATACTGCACCCAAACAGAAAAGACATAGAAGCAGAGAAAGACCCATGGAAATGGGACTTTTGCCTAAAAACAAACGCCGAACAGAAAACAGGAGACATGGCTGAAGCCTTAAAAGACGCTGACGTTTGCATAGCCGCCTCCCAACCCGGACCAGGCATCATCAAAAAAGAATGGATAGCCAAGATGGCCACCAACGCCATAGTCTTCGCCTGTGCGAATCCAATCCCCGAAATATGGCCCTGGGAAGCAAAGGAAGCTGGCGCAAAAATTGTAGCCACCGGGCGTTCAGACTTTGAAAACCAAATAAACAACTCGCTAGGCTTTCCAGCTATCTTCAGAGGAGTTCTAGACGTGAAGGCGAAAACTGTCACAGACGACATGTGTATAGCAGCGGGAAAGGAACTGGCAAAATTCGCTGAAGAAAGGGGAATCCACGAGGGAGACATAGTTCCAAGAATGGAAGAATGGGAAGTCTTCCCCCGAGAAGCGGTAGCTTGCGCCCTCCAGTCCATAAAAGAAGGAGTCGCAAGAGTCAAACTGACTAGGCAGGAGCTTTGGGACAGGGCTGTATCCATAATAAAAAACGCGAGAGAATCCACCAACCTACTAATGAAAAAGGGGCTTATCCCTCCACCCCCACCTGAAGAGAAATTCTAGGAAAACTTGAGAAATAGAAGAGAAAACGCTTAAAAGAACCCTTGCCTTTATAACCGTGAGGAATAGAAATGCCAACTCACGGATCCTTGGCAAAGGCTGGAAAAGTTAGATCGCAAACCCCAAAAATTGCGGCAACTCCCAAAAAAAGCCGAATACCTAGACTACGGTCTCGACGAAACTATGAGAAAAGAATAATCCTCCAAAGAAAAGCTGGACAAAATTGGAGTGGCACTGGCAGAGGCCGCGGAAGATTTTAGTCTTCATTACATTTCATAAATTCTGAGTTTTTTATAACGAAGCTAGTAGTTTTGTTTCGACATGAAATCGAAATCGTCTAAAGGCGCCTGATGCATACTTTAAGATGAGTCCCAATGAGCGAAGAAGCCTACAGAGAAATCATTCAAAGCCTAATGAAGATTCCGAGCCCAACCAAAGAAGATGTCAACTTCATCAAGGTGAAAGTTGCCGGAAAGCATAACCTAGGAAAGGTTCCTTCCAACTCCGAGCTGATACGTCGCCTCAAACCAGACGAAAAAACAAAACTGCTTCCTATCCTTCGAAGAAAAATCGTTCGCACCGTTTCAGGCGTAACAATAGTTGCGGTTATGACGAAACCTTGGCCCTGTCCCCAGAAAAATCCTTGTGCGTACTGTCCCGGCGGTCCTCCCTATGGGGTTCCCCAGAGCTATACGGGTCATGAGCCGGCTGCCATGAGGGGCATACAGAGCGGTTTTGACCCTTATGAGCAGGTTAGAAAACGCGTTGAGCAGTTGGAAGCCATCGGACACACGGTGGATAAAATGGAAATCGTTATCATGGGTGGAACCTTCCCGGGCATGCCCCTAAACTATCAGAAGTATTTTGTTAAGCGATGTCTAGACGCGGTTACAGGAAAGAAAGCCCAATCCTTAGAGGAAGCCAAAAAGTTTGCTGAGGCTAGTCGAACTCGCAATGTTGGAATCACTGTGGAAACGCGTCCAGACTGGGCTAAAGAGAAACATGTTGACAGCATGTTGTCCATGGGCGTAACCCGCGTGGAACTGGGCGTCCAAAACATCTACGATGACATTTACGAGTTGGTTGAAAGGGGGCACAGCATTCAAGATGTCGTCGAAGCCACTCGTATATTGAAGGATGCTGGGTTAAAGGTGGCTTATCATCTTATGCCGGGTTTACCGGGCTCCAGTTTCGAAAGAGACCTAGAAGGGTTCAAAAAAATATTCACGAGTCCCGAGTTCAAGCCAGACATGATTAAGATATATCCTTGTCTGGTTCTGAAGGGGACACAGGCTTATGATTGGTGGAGGAAGGGAGAATACAAGCCGTACACCACTGAGGAGGCGGCTCAGCTTATTTTAGAGGTTAAGAAGATGATTCCTCCATGGATTCGAATTATGAGGGTTCAGAGGGACATTCCAGCCTATCTCATAGAAGCCGGGGTGAATCGAAGCAATCTCAGGCAACTGGTTTTGAGGAGGCTTAAGGAGGAAGGCGTTCAATGCAGATGCATAAGGTGCCGTGAGGTTGGGCACCGATGGTTGAAAGACAAAGTGAAGCCTGACCCAGAAAACATCCAGATAGAAACTATCAAGGAGAAGGCGTCGGAAGGAGAAGAGGTCTTTATTTCAGCTGAAGACCCAGTCAATGACATCCTAGTCGGTTATCTTAGGTTGCGTATTCCTTCAGAAAGGGCTCATAGACCTGAAATCCTTTCTGAGACTACATCGATAGTGCGTGAACTCCACGTTTATGGTCCCTTGGTTCCTGTTGGGAGGCACTTGGCTAGGGCGTGGCAACATAAGGGTTATGGAGGCATCCTTCTATCCGAAGCTGAGCGAATGTCTCGAGAGGACTACGATCGGAGGAAGGTTGTTGTTACAAGCGCCCTTGGAACAAAGGAATACTACAAGCGTTTTGGTTACGATTATGATGGAGCTTATGTTTCTAAACTCTTAATTGGATAGTTTTCTACTTCTACTTTCATATTCGATAGCCATCCGAACTTTTTATAATCTGGTTTATTCTGAAGTGCCACGGAGGTGAGGTTAAGTTGAGGGAATACGAATGCGTGGAAGTTAAGCACCATAAAGATGTCGGTAAAATAATTGAGGAATACCAGAGGAATGGTTGGCGTCTCCACACCTATCAAACGGCTGGCATGGGTGCGGGACCAATGTCATACAACGTCAATCATTACTTATTGTTTGAGAGGGGCGAGTGAGTGGGACAAGCCACATCCTTTTCCTCTTTTGTTTAAGACAGTTTAATCGATTGCTTAAATTTTCAAAAGTTAGGTGAAGAAAACGTTAGTTTCGTATTCTTTGGGCTATGACTGCTAGATTTGCCGGCACACAAATCTTCGTTATTGCTGAGAGAGCAAAGATGGCGCCTTCTTTTTGTATAATCTTTCTACATGATTGATTTTCGTGGTTTTAAGGTTGGGAATGAGGTTTATATAAGGTCTCGTCTAATACAGAGTTATCAATTTACAGTTAGGAGTTAGAAAAATGCCAATTGTTCATGTAAACGTCTGGAAAGGTTTTGGACAGGAAAAAGCCAAAACCGTGATACAGAAAATAACTAAGGTTTTTGTAGATTTGGACATCCCTGAGCAAGCTGTGGAAGTAATCGTGCATGAGGTCCCAAAATCGCACTGGGGAATTGGCGGAATACCTGCTTCAGAAAAATTCAAAGATATCTCTTCCAAGTAGATTATAGGGTATTGCTTGCTTGGCGTTCCATTGTTAGCATGGCAGAATTATGTTTTGGCTATTTTCCGCTCTTTACAGGTCGCCTCAACATCGAACCAACATAGAGCCCGATGAAACCAAACACAAGCACCATAACCATGTTTATGAGTATCACTTGAACTAGCACCATCTGCTCCACGGCCAACCACTCGGACGTTGATAATGTTTCCCCGGGGTGTGCCTCTTGGTACGCTTCCTTGACTGTTGGAGCCCAATCTGCGAGAGCTGGAATGCTTATTACGTAAAAAATCATGAGAGCTGCGGCTAAAACAGTTATTTTAGCGATTGTTGTCATCCTGGCTTCTTCCCATATCTTTCCAGCGAAGATGTAGCCACCGATCAACGCGCTAAGTAGAATGGAGATAGCTCCACTGACGGTAGGTCCCAAATCGAAACCTAAAGCCGGAACCAACACCATCGCTATGGGAACTTCGACCAAGACAAGAATCACAGCTAACGATGCCACACACATCACGACATCACCAAACTTCAACCTATCACCTCCTTTGAAATGAAAATAAACAGTCTTTACGTGTCTGCTACTTCGTTATTTATGACTTGTGCAAGGATGGGTCTCCGCTGTTTTCTTCCTCTTGTGTAGACCCTCTAAAACATCTTCAACATTCAGCTCACCAAAGCACGGTCAAACTTTTTAGTTGGATAATCGCTGCAAAACGGGAAACTCATATAACCGTGTGACGCTAAGCTGAGTAGCGTGGTTTTATGAGTCTTTGGCGAAGGGTTCCAACTGGAGACAAACCCCCAGATTTAGTCAACGTAGTGGTTGAGGTCATAAGTGGGTCAAGAGACAAGTATGAATATAATTTGGATTGGGCGGCTTTTGTTTTAGATCGCGTGCTCCATTCGTCGGTTGTCTTTCCAGTAGAATATGGTTTTATTCCACAAACATGGTTTGACGATAACGATCCACTCGATATTATGATCTTGAGCTACGAACCAACAGAAGTTGGTTGCATAATCAAGGTGAGACCCATCGGCGTATTGATCATGGAAGACGAAGAGGGAGAAGACCCAAAAATACTGTCTGTACCTGTAAGCGATCCAAGATTCGATGGACTCCACGAGATTACGGACGTCCATCCCCACAAATTAAGGGAAATCCAAGAATTCTTTGAGGTATACAAGAGGCTGGAACCCCATAAGTGGGTTAAATTCAAGGCTTGGAAAAACGCTCAAGAAGCCAAAAAGATCATCAACTATTCGATCAATCTATATAAAAAGAAGTTTTCATCAGAATAGAAGAGGAGAAAACAATTTTGAGCGAAGAGTTTCCGGGTTACAAGGGGAAAGCATTACAAGTTTTAAAGAAGGTGGAAGCCGAAATTGGCGACATAATCCGTATCACAAAAGAGGGAGAAACCTACGAGGGCATTCTTATTCCTCGATCTGAATACGGCGACGACAAGCACATTGTTATTAAACTGAAAAGCGGTTACAACGTTGGAGTCAGCATTACGCCTACAACGAAAATTGAAAAAGTTGGAGCAGGAGTCAAACCAACCTTCATTCCGCCACCCCTTCCAGAACAAAAGCAGGGTTTGCCCAGAGTAGCCATCGTAAGCACAGGAGGAACCATAGCCAGTCGAGTAGACTATCGAACAGGAGCTGTGCGTCCAGCCCTTTCAGCCAGCGACCTCTACAGCGTCGTTCCAGAACTTTCAGAAATCGCCATAATAGACGCGGAGATTCTCTTCAGCATATTCAGCGAAAACATCACCCCAAAACACTGGTCAGAAACAGCCAAAAACGTCGCCAAACACATCGAAAAAGGCGCAGCAGGAGTCGTGGTAGCCCATGGAACCGACACCCTAGGATACACCGCGGCTGCATTAAGTTTCGCCCTGCAAAATTTGCCCGTGCCAGTGATAATGGTGGGTTCCCAACGCTCAGCGGATCGCCCCAGCTCAGACGCTGCAACCAACCTGATAGGAGCTGTTAAGGCGGCTGCCAGCGCCCCATTCGCAGAAGTAGTTATCGCCATGCATGAAACGGTCTCAGACAAATCCATAACGTTTCATAGAGGAACAAAAGTGAGAAAATGCCACACGAGCAGACGAGACACCTTCAAATCCATAAACGCTACGCCACTTGCAAGAATGGAAAATGAACATATGAGGATGTTGGTTGAAGACTATAGGGAACGGAATCCCTCGCGAAAACTATTGCTAAAACCCGGCTTCGACGAAAGGGTGGCGCTGGTAAAGTTTTATCCAGGCTTGAATCCTAGGATCATTGAGCGTTATGTGGACGAAGGTTATAGGGGCATTATTTTCGAAGGAACCGGGTTGGGTCACGTAGGGAACTACAGTTTTTCAGCTGTTAGGAAAGCCGTTGAGAATGGCATGGTTGTTGCCATGACCTCCCAGTGCATCTGGGGACGCGTAGGAATGAACGTTTATGATACGGGTCGAGACCTCCTAGCCATTGGGGTTCTTCCCCTCGAAGACATGCTGCCTGAAACAGCCCTCGTGAAGCTCATGTGGATTTTCGGTCAAACAACAGACATCGAAAAGGCTAAGGCTCTTCTTATAACGAACCTAGCCCACGAAATATCGCCTAGAACCATCCATGAAGAAAAAGCTGAGGAAACAACATGAGCATTGATTATTCAAAAATTGGTTTAAAGGCAGGACTTGAAGTACATCAGCAACTGGACACAGCGACGAAGCTTTTCTGTTCATGCACGCCTCAGCTTTTCAAGGGAGAACCAGAAATTACCTTCCTAAGAAGGTTGAGACCCACCCAAAGCGAGCTGGGTCAAACCGATCCAGCAGCCCTATTCGAATTCCAGAAGGGAGTGAAAATACTGTACGAAGCCAGCAGAGAAACAGCGTGTCTCGTAGAAATGGATGAGGAGCCGCCTCATGACCTTAACCGAGAGGCTGTGGAAGTCGCCCTCATCATCGCCCTCATGATGGAAGCCAAGCCCGTAGATGAAATCCACGTTATGCGCAAAACAGTCATAGACGGATCAAACACCACGGGCTTCCAAAGAACATGCGTCGTTGCCCTAAACGGAGAAATCGAAATCAAAGGGAAAAAGGTGCCCATACAACACGTAAGCCTCGAAGAAGACGCCGCCAGAAAAATGGGAGAAGAGGGCTCCATCATTCGATACCGCATCGACCGCCTAGGAATCCCCCTAGTAGAGGTCACGACAGCTCCTGTCATTCACTCTCCCCAAGAGGCTGAAGAAACAGCCCTAGCCATTGGGCGAATCTTGAGGGCTACACGTAAGGTTAGAAGAGGCTTGGGAACGATTCGCCAAGACCTAAACGTTTCCATTCCAGACGGAGCTCTCATCGAAATAAAGGGTGTTCAGGAACTCGAACTGGTTTCAGGAGTCATTAAAAACGAGGTTCAGCGTCAGCTCAGCCTCTTAGAAATAAGGAATGAACTGGAAAAGCGAGGGGTGAAGCAAGAAAACATCAAAGACGAGTTTGTTGACATCACACACCTCTTTAAACAAACCAAGTGTAAAGTTATTCAAAAAGCCCTTAACCAAAATAAACGGGTTTTAGCAGTCAAACTACCCAAGTTTGGTGGGTTCCTCAAAAGGGAGCTTGCGCCTGGCATGAGGCTTGGAGCGGAAATGGCTGATATTGCACATTTCTGGGGGAGGGTTGGAGGCATCTTTCACACAGATGAGTTGCCAGCCTTCGGCATATCAGTTGACGAAGTAAATCAGCTTGAGCGTCTTATGAAAAAGAAACCGCTAGACGCTGTTGTTTTTGTGGCGGATACTCTAGAAAATGCAACTGAAGCCCTGAAAGCCGTGACACAGAGGGCAAGGGAAGCCGTGAAGGGTGTTCCGGAAGAGACTCGTGCAGCGAATCCAGATGGAACTACCAGATATATGAGGCCTAGACCCGGAGCTGCTCGTATGTATCCTGAAACCGATGTTCCGCCGATTCAGCTGACGAGGGAGTACCTTGAAAAATTGCAGAGTCAGCTTCCTGAATTGCCTGAGCAAAAAATGAGGCATTTAATGAAGGAGTATGGACTTAATCGAAAGTTAGCCAAACAGATTTTGGATTCAGAATACGCTGATCTCTTCGAGGTTTTAGCTAGAGAAACTGGGGTTTCATCCACTGTTATAGCGGTTACGTTGACGGAAACTTTGAAGGCGTTAAGCCGTGAAGGAATAAATGTTGAGGCTGTCACTGAGGGGCAGTTTAAAGAGTTGTTTAGTCTGATAGTCTCTGGAAGAACTACCAAGGAAGCTATACCTGAAATTATAATTTGGCTTTCAAAACATGAAGGAGCAACGGCAAAAGAAGCCATTGAAAGTCTAGGGCTGGCCATGATTTCTCAGAAGGAACTCGAGAAGATGATAGATGATCTGATAGAGCAGAACAAAAGCCTCATAGAGGAACGGGGAAAAGGCGCCTTTGGACCCCTAATGGGTATCATTATGAAGAAGGTTAGAGGACGAGTAAAAGCTGAACTGGTCAGCGAGATTCTGAAAAAACGTTTAGAAGAATTTATTACATGACGGTTTTCTTCGGCGAAACATAGTTAAGGAGAAAATGATGGACACCAACGTTGTTGTACGAACAATAATTCCCATCATTCTTCTAATCGGAATGGGTTTCTTTTCGAGGAAAATGAGAATTTTAAAATCTGGCGACGAACGGGTACTTAGCGCTTATGTATATTATTTTGCGCTGCCAGCTCTATTTTTTATCAATATGGTTGAAACGAATTTCGTCGAAGAAACTCTGAGGTTTATGTTTGCAGGCATCATCCCTATCCTTGTCGTGCTAACAATTTACATCTTTCTTTACCTTACTTTTAGATTCTCGAAGAATACCCTCTACCTGCTTATTCTAAGTACCATTTTTGGTAGCCTAGCCTTTTTTGGCATACCCTTCATAACGTTTGCCTTCCCCACAAGACAAGGGGAACATTTGGCAACATTATCAGCGGCTACCATTGCTATTGTGGGCGTTACAATTTCTATTACAGTCCTTGAATTGTATAAGCTTGAAAAATCTACGATATGGAAAGGGTTAAAACATATTTCAAAGAGGCTTTCAAAAAACCCGTTGATTATATCAATTTTGTCTGGTATTGTGCTGTCCCTTGTTGGAATAGAAGTTCCTTCTCCTGTATCGACCTCCTTGCATATGTTGGGAGGCACCACCTCTACGGTGGCTGTCTTTATGCTTGGGGTCTTTCTCTATGGAAGGAAGTATACAAACATAGTTGAAGCTTTTGAATTAAGTCTGCTGAGGATAGTATTTCTACCCATCATAGCTTTGTTAACCACAATGTTATTTAACCTGCCCGATTTGGAGAGGTCAGTATTGGTGCTTATGCACGGTATGCCTATTGCCATCTCTATGATAATCCTCAGCGAACGTTATGATTTTTATAAGGAGACCATTGCCTCTCTGATTTTGGTTTCCTCGCTTGGAGCAGGGGTATATTTGAATTTATGGCTTTTGTTGCTAGGATATCCTTAGAAATGTCACATTGGCATCTGGCGCAGTAATTATGCTAATAAAAGCTGCATTTAAGCTGCTGTGAAGAGAAAAATGAGGGGTTGTTAAGCTCTTTGCTATTCAATGCCCCATTTTTTCGTAACCTTCACCAGAATGAAGATTACGAAGGCTACGATTACAAAGGTTATCAATGCCACTAGGAAGTTTCCTATGCCGAATTTTTGCCGACTGACTGTAATTTCCAAGGTCGCTAGATCTTCAAGGCCTGGTATGGCAAGGCCTATTATTGGCATAATGAAGTCTTTGACAAGTGCTTGAACTAGGATGCCAAGATAGACGGCCATAATGAAGGCAACAGCGAGGCCCATGACCTTGTATTTTGAAAGGAAGTCTAGGAATTCATTCCATAACCCTTTCTTTGGAGGTGGAGCGGGCTTAGGCTCAAGCAGCTCTCTGATTCGCTTTAACTCCTCTAACATTTTATCTTCTTTAGACATTTTCTCCACGTATATGTTACTTTCTCTTCAAATTCTTATATGATTTGCCTAACATTTAGGCTGTCACAAAAACAACGTTGAGGGTTACATTTACGATCACCGCTAAAGTAAATTCTAAATTGGAATGCGTTGTATTTGATTGTGGAGAAATTGATGGAAAATGCCTTTCTCTTTTCGCGTAAAGATGGGTCAACAGGAGATTGAAATCAGCGGCACCCGAGAAGAAGTTATAAAAACTATTGAGGAACTTCCAAGTTTGGTTGCCAATATTGCGAAGGCTTTTGAGTCAACGAAAAATAGGGAGATAGCCTCCCAGCCTGTTTCTTCTGCCTATCCTTTCATTTCTCCTTCTGCAAGTTGCAGCGAGGCTGTTTTGCGGTTGCTTGAAACTGATTGGGGGAGGCAGGCTAGAACCTTAACCGAGCTTGGAGAGGCCTTGAAGGCCAACACTGTTCATTGTCCTTCCACTACGCTTTCAGGGGTCCTAGCTTGGCTTGTTAGGAAAAATAAGATAAAGAGGTGGAAGACTGATAGGGGATACGTGTACGTTTTGGCTGGAGGGGCATAGCCGTGGGAAAAATCAGGGTGCAAATTAAAACTTCTTTCGGCGAAATCGTTGTTGAAGGGGATAGCGCCCAAGAAATTTTGGCAACCTTGAAGACCATGCCGCCTCAATTCATGAGTGAGATAGGCAATTTGATATCTGCAAGGCTGACTCTGCCCATAAAGGCGCAACTGGAAGGAATAGTGGAACTCACAACTGAGGGACCCATTATCACCACAAGAGAGAAATTGACCCACTACGAAGCTATCGGGCTGACTTTATACGCTTCCGAAGAAAAAACAAGCACAGCCGCCCAGATCAGTCGACTATTGGAGGCAAGCGGAATCAAATCCATGGTGCCAGCGCGTCTAAACGAAATGACAAAACGAGGACTAATTTTTAAGCCAGACCCCGTTAGACCTGAATTCAAATTAACCACCCAAGGCGAAAGATGGATCGAAGAAGAAGTTTTGGCTAAACTGCGGGGCGCAACGGGTTGAGCGAAGATACGATCACAGTGCACGTTAAATACCGAGACATGGAACAAACCTTCACAGGCAACGTCAACGACGTTTGGGTTAGCGTAAACCGATTCTTTAGCGAAATGATTCCAGCGTTTGAAGTTGCTCGCAAAGTGACTTTGACTGTTGACCTAGCCAAACTTGTTGAAGAATTTAAGGATGTAATTGCCATTGCACCAGAAGGACCCGAACTGCTTATACCGAAGGAGAGGTTGACGGACAGCGAAACCCTACAACTTTACCTACTAGCAGCCTATATGGGCTATCGACTGGGAAAACTGCCACGAGAAACCATGACAAAAGAAGATCTGGCAGCCAAACTAGGAAAAAACATGAAAATAACAACCACAAGACTAGGCGAACAGATAAAACAAGGAAATGTAGTCAAGACAGAAGAAGGAAACTACAAAATAACAACGATAGGCATTAAGCAGCTCGAAGAAAAGAGAAAGTCAGGAGTTTAGTAAAACTTTTTGTGAATCAGCGTTGAAAAACTGTTGTGGGTGGTAATTTGGCTGGTAGATGGCACAATATGATTGTAAAAATATTAGAGGACCTTTGCCAAGATTGGGTTGAAAAAGGAAAATATAAGAAAGTTTACGATGGGAATATCGATCCTATTCCAGTAAGTTATAAAAAACAAGTATACCTTTACAAACCTGACATTTATGCAATCGTATCCGAAACTGAGAAAGTGGATGTCTTTGAAGTTATTGACACCGAAACGGAAGGCGAAGCAGTAATGGATATCGTATATTCTGCTTTAACGCCACATATAAGCAATTTATGCATGGTATTTTCCGATAACTCAAAACTTGAAACTGTAAAAAGGCACGCGCAAATAATCTTAAACAAAATATTTACAGAAGACGGAAAACAATTTTTGGATCTCAACCCCAGATATTTTGTGCACGTACCTAGAGAAGCAAAGGTTATCAAAACAATCAAGAAGCAACTTAAAGAACAGCTTGAGTTTTAATTTTGGTATGTTTGAGAAGTTAATAGCGTTTTGGCGGTCTTTAGCCCAGTCTATCAATATGTGTGCTATTCTATTTCTAACATCTGTTGTTTATTATCAAACGTTATTTTAAAATGGCGCATAATATTCATGCCAACCAAGCAGTCAAATTCATGCTCACTAGGAATGGGAAGAGGAAACACCGTTGTCTCGAATTTTCTGCCCAACAAAGCCACCTTTGCCAGATAGAGTTTCACAATCAAGTTTCCGGCTGCAGTATAAATTGGCATGGCTCCAATATGTTCCAGCCCAAGTTTTTCCACATCCTCTGGCTTCACTGAAGTCCAAGAAGAGCCAGTGTCCAAATAACCTCTATATCTCACAGAACCTTTACGTCCTGAAACCAATACTTCAACTATTGGCGAACCTTTTTGATATGGAAGTCTCATCAGAAGAGCACCAACAAGTAGCCAACTGAAGGGTCGGGTCCAACTCTTCTGAAATAGAAAGGACCAGCATATTTTTTCTTAGCAATTTCGTAAACTTCCAAGATTTCCTTGCCAACTCCAGCAACACCATCCTTGCAAATCGCCACTATTTTGCCCATGTGCTCCTTCTCTAACCAATCTTTGTTCCTCTCGTAAACTCCCTCTCCCATTTCGGCTAAACTCTTATGCTCCTTCATGAAACACACCACCAATAAGGTTCTCATGCGCGAATAAATAAATTTACCATTTTATCATGAACGACTCGATGGGGGTCTCTTCTGGGCATACCGATAACGTCTTGGTCTGCCTTCTCTTGTTAGGATGCCGTCTTTCACTAGGTCTATGAGGGCGTGGGCCACTGCCGTGCGGTCGTAGTGGTAACCTCTGCGCGCTAGTTCGCTGTGCACTTCTCCAAGTCCTCTCTGAGACCCAAACCAGCCTTCCTCCCAAAGCCTTTGTATCAGACCCTTACATGTTTCCGCTCTGGCGGTTGGCATGACTCGTTCTGACACGATTCCCTTTTCTTTCAAGAAGTTTGTAACGGTTGGCAAGATTTTTTCTAGGGCGTCTTTTATTTGGTCTGGCGTGCCTTCGATGTTGAACTCCATGTCTCCAACTTTCATTGTTACTCGAATTGGCTGTTTCTTTTCTTCCTCTGTCATGGCATCGCCTTATTGCATATTGAATTGTACATGTTGTTCATGCACAACATTTAAATACTCAACCCGCTCCTATACTTGACTATTGGTGAATCTATTGATTGAACAACTAAACTATGCAGCAACACCAAGATATAATTTTCCACAAACCCTAGAAGACCTACAACTCCCCCAAAAATTCATCGAGCTAAGCCTCAGATCAATGAAAACCATAGAAGAAGAATATTTCCAACCCAACGAAATGATTTTCAGCCAAAACGCCATGGAAAACCCCGAAGACGCCACGCCAGTCATTGGAAACCATGGCTCCTTCACGATAGAATCAATCCCCTTGAAGCCCCTTCTAGACGCCACGCCAGTTGCCGCCGTGGACGTTTCAAGCATCAAAGTCGGCGAAACTGAGGTCGGTATACTCTGCGCCATAAGAGGCGCAATAGTCTGGAAAACAAAAAGCCGCTACAAGTATCTTCGCCTCGGACCCTTCCCCTTCCACATAACAGAAGAAAACAGAAAGGAAATCTACAACCTCTTCAGACGCTACTATTTCGAAACCACCGAAGAAGCCAGCGCCCCAAGCCTAATCAACATGCAAACCAGAATGGGCAGTCTCCTCGAACGCTGGCTTCAAATGGGCGTCTCCTGCTCCTCCCACAACAGCATCATCCTGTGGGACGGCTCCCTAACAGCCGGAACCGCAGACAGCCCAGTGAACGTCATGTCCAAACTCTTGGAAATCGCAAGAAATCACCTCAACACTGTCTTGGCTTTCTCCAAAACAACCCACTTAAGGCTTTTAGGCCATCGGCTAACAGATTTTGTAAGGAAGACTCAGCCGCCGTGTCTCCTTCAAATCAACGGCTTTCCAGTTCCTTCAGGTCCCATGTTTACCCTTGGAAACGTTTACGTTGCAAAACTAACCAATGGAATCTGTTCCTTCAGGCTGGACATCGACAAGAAGATACCGCTTGAACAGGGAATAGAAGCCGTAGGAAAACTTCTTGGAAACGACTTGCTTATCCAGAGCTATCCCGAAACCCTACGCTTGGCTCACATATTTTCAACCTTCACAGCCAACGAGGTTATTGGCATCCAGCGCTTCATAGTCCAACAATGTAGACTCAAAGTAATTGCGAGACCAAACGTGCGTCGCCTACTTTTCGGGCCCTTCGGAAAAGGCTGTGAGGGATAAGGATGCGAATCTACAAGAAAGAGGGCAACACCATAGAAATCCTCTGCTTTCCAAGCGAGAACGTTGAAAAGGGCGACTACCTCTTCATAGAAGACTCTAAGGCTAACAGAGGCTTGGTTACACAGGTAATTGACGTTCAATTCGCCAACGTGCCAGGCATTCTTGAAGAGCTTCTCCGAGACTCCACGACAGACGACCGTGTTCACGGAGAAAACTTTGACCCGCTGGAGGTATCCTCTCACATAAACTACATCCAAGACTCTTGGGTGCTTATATGCAAGATTCGGGGAGCCGTCCAAGACGGAAAGCTGCTTGTGAATCCTTCGTGGCTTCCGTCCCGGGCTCAATCCAAAATAAAAAGGCTTCCCGTGACATCTCTCTTATCCTTCGTAAAAATCAACGAAGCGCTTCCTATTGATGTTGGCGAAACCAAGGAGGCTTCTGTGCTGGCTGTTGACGCCCAAGCCCTTGACGGAAAATTAAACATAGTCACTGGAAAGAAGGAAACTGGAAAATCCCATCTTTCCAAGCTGCTTGTTTTGGGTCTCGTCGGCTACGGAGCCCCAGTGGTGGTTCTTGACCTAAACGGCGAATACGTCAACCTGGGTTTTTCTTCAAAGGGCGAAAATAATGAATACTACGACAGGGTTCATGTGCTTACTCCAGGGGCTAACCTTAAGGTGTCGCTTGCCCAAATGGACTTACGGGTTATGTTGAACATTCTGGTTCATGCCCTTAATCTTCCCGGCACTTCAACCCGGGAGTTCCGGCGTATATGGCGTTTTCTTCAGCAGCGACAGGCTTTTACTCTTCGGGAGTTGGGTGAGGCTATTAGGAACTGGAAGTGTAATCAGCATGTGCGGGATGCCCTCTTCTCCCGTTACTATAGCCTCCTAAACTCTGGCTTTTTCACGGATAATCTTGCGGAGGCAACGAGTTTCGAAGAGTTGTTTCAGAAGATTCGAGGGGGCGGGGCTTTGGTTCTAAACCTGCGGGATGTTTCGTCTGTTGATCGTCAGATTGTTGTGGAGTATGTTCTTGGTAAGCTTGTGGAGCTTCTGACTCAGTGGAAAATTAGGGCTGCTTTTCTCTTTGCTGAGGAGGCTCATCTTTATTTGAGGGAAACCTACTGGGACGACATTGTCACTAGGATGAGGCATTTTGGGGTTTTCACCACCTTTGTGACCAATCAGCCAGACACCATAAGGGAGAACATTTACCGCCAAGCCGACAACATTTTCCTCTTCAACTTCACCAACGAACGCGACCTTGAAGCAGTGTCCAGAGCGGCGAGGGTTGACTCCGAAACCGTGAAATCCATCGCCCGGGACCTTCCACCCCATCATTGTCTCATCCTCGGAAAAGCTGTTAAAGACTTCCCCATGGTCGCAAAAGTGAAAGCCCTCGACGTTCAAACCATGGGACAAACCAGACTCTTCTTCACGGACAAGAATTAGAATCTCTGGTGTTTTTTGAAAAATAAACGCAGTTTTACTCATACCTTAGCAGGTAAATTGGCTCGTCTTTAAGAAGCCATAAAAGTTGTCGATATGTTTCCATGGCTTCTTCTCTCTTTTCCCCTCTCAACTTGGGTATTTCTTCTTCCAGTCTTTTCAGCTTGGTTAGAATCTTCATTTTGAACTCTTCCCATATTTCTTTCTGTTTTCAAACCTTATACTTTATGAAATTTGGATACTGACACCAAATTCAAGAAATAGAAAAGAGGCTCTACCTGTGGGAAAACAATTCCTTTCTGTGTTTTTTGAAAAATAAACGGAAAGTGTTCGTCAGGTTGTGTGTGTCAACTTCTTCTAAAGGAACCCATCTAACTTCTGTGACGTCACCGCCAGCCCTCAGAGTTCCACCCCTAGGTCGAGCCAGAAACTGCAAAAGAACATAATGATACCGGAGGCGCTCATTCTCGCCCATGATCATGTTATCAATGGCATCCATAGGCGTATCCTCAACAAGCTCAATGTCTAACCCACATTCCTCCTTCGCCTCTCTTATGGCAGTGTCTCTAACAGTTTCTCCTAGTTCCACAGCTCCTCCGGGAATGCTCCACTTACCCTTCCCAGGTTCAACACCCCTCTTCACAAGGACAAGCTTTCCATCCTGCACAATGACTGTCCCAACGCCCACAATTGGCTGCGTAGGATATTCTCGCCTCAAACTTAGGCCTCCGACAACAATATGTTCACCCTACTCTTATACTTTAAAAAGTAACCGCATCCACTAAGGTTGAAGAACTGAACAGTGATGAGAGGAGGGAAGAAACGTTAATGAAACCCCTCAGTTTCGTTCATGCTGCTGACCTGCATTTAGGCTATGCACAGTACAACCTCGATGTTCGACGCGAAGACTTCAACGCGGCCTTTCAGGAACTTGTGGACAAAACCATCGAATTGAAGCCTGATTTAATTATCATCGCGGGAGACATTTTTCAGCAAGCTCGCCCCTCAAACATGACCCTAGAAAACGCCATAACCAACTTTAGGCGACTGAGAGACGCTGGGATACCCGTACTCGCTGTAGATGGTTCCCACGACTCTGCCCCAAACGTCATAACTGGCACTATTCTTAACCCGCTGGACAGCGCCGGGTTAATCTACTACCTACCCCGCCACGAAGGCTCCTCCTGGCGAAACGAAAGCTGCTATGTCTACGGCATTCCCAACTTTCGAACTACAAGAAAAACCGAGGAAGAGTTGCCAGCTTTTCTGGAACAAAACAAACCAGCGCCAGACCCGTCCGTTTTCAATATCCTTGTTTTTCACATGGCCCTAGACATTCCCAGCATCAAGCCTCCTCAAATGGAAGCCGAAGCTAGGCCTGAAATCCTCCCAGACGGATTCAACTACTACGCAGGCGGACATGTTCATAAACCATACAAATTTCCCTTTAAAGGCGGCTTACTCGTCTACAGCGGCTGCACAGAAACCGTGAGCTACGAGGACGCCGAAACTGATAAGGGCTTTTACCATGTTGAAGTTAATGAAAAAGGGGTTCCCAAACTTCATCGCGTCAAGCTTGAAACTCCGCGTCGTTTCATCATTTTGGATCGTGACTACAGTGGATTAACCCCCACGAAAATAACCGAGGCGGTTGTGCAGCTCGTGAAGGAGGCTGATGAAGCTGGAGCTGTGATTGTTCCCATAGTGCGCGGAGTCTTGCCCGTTGAAGCTGGACGTGGAGAAATAGACCTCGCCAAGATAAGAAGTGCTGCTGAAAAGGCTTTGCTTGTTCATCCTCTCCTTCGGTTAAGAGAAACCGAGGTTCCTGAAGAGCTAATCCGCTCCATATTCGAGGGTGGATTGAAAGATTTGAAAACTAAAGCCTTTGAATACTTTTTCGAAATTTTCTCCGAACGTTATCCTCGGGAGGAAGCTGAGAAAATAGCGAGACTCGCCGTTGACCTCCTTGAGCCACTAACGGGAAAACAAGAAATGAAAGTGAAGAAGGTGTTGGAGGAGTCTCTTTGAGAATTAAATCTCTGCAACTAGAGAACATTAGATCCCATTCCAAAACAACGATTCCCTTCTTCGCAGGATTCAATTGCCTCGTCGGGGGTGTCGGACGTGGAAAGTCAAGTGTTCTCTACGCCATAGATTTTGTTCTCTTCGGAGATCCCCTCGGTAGAAGCTATGAATATTTGCTCAGGGAAGGAACCGACACCGGAAAGATAGTGATACAGTTTGTTCACGGAGGGAAAACCTACACCATTTCTAGAGGCTTAACAAGGCATGGAAAGGGCATAAGCCAAGACATGGAACAGCTCAAATTCTTTGAAAACGACAAGCTAGTCGCAAGCGCCAAGAACGAGGCTGTCACAGAACAGTTAAAGGCTCTAACAGGCCTCGACAAAGACCTCTTCCGAGAAATTGTCTGGGTGCAACAAGAGCACCTCAAGGAACTGCTAGACGTAACTCCACGACAGCGACAGACAAAACTGGATCAACTATTTGGGCTTTCTGACTATGAAATTGCTTGGAGCAATTTGCGTGATTTTCAGAGAGAATATGAAGTTGAAAAGGATGTCTATAGAAAGGACCCGGACGTGGTTGGAGTGGACAAACTTCAGGCTGAATACAACAAGTCGGTGGAGGAATTTTCGTCTATTGAAAATCAACTTCAAGATTTAGGTAAGGAGCTTACTCAAGCAGAATCTACTCTTAAAGAAGCGACTTCCCGTCTTGAGAGTCTCGAAGAATTGAGGAAAAAGACCGAAACTCTGCGACAAAAGGAGATTCAACTGCAGACAAACGTCGCTAACCTCGAAGACATGTCCGCAAAACTGGCTGACGAAATTGAAAAGAAAAAATCGCTTATTCACGAGTTGGAGGAGCGCTTGAAACTAGTGGAAATGGAGGAGAGGTCCCATCGACAAAAACTTCAAGAAGCGGGATTAAGATCAGATCAAACAATCGAAGAACTGAGAAAATACCTTTTCACAATTGAAGGTCAGATGGCGAGCATAAGTGGCGAACAGGAAGCTACAAAAAGGGAAATACAAACTTCTCAAAACCGTATCTCAAGCTTAGCAACCGAAAACAAATGCCCATTATGCCTCCAAAACCTTACTGGAAACTACAAAAGTGGTCTCCTCGAGCGTCTTCAAGATGAAAATGCTGAACATGAGAAAAGGTTGTCGGAGCTTCAAAAAAACCTTGATGAACTTGAAGGTTTACACAGCATTGTCGATTTCGTTGTTTCGAATTTGCAGGCGTTTGTCCCTCGAATTGAAGAAATAAAGGGACGAGTAGCCGAGGAACAGGAATTTTTGAACAGACTTTCAACAGAGTTTGAAGATGCACAGCAAGAAGAGAAAAGGCTTAGAGATCAGCTTAGCGCTACGAGGGTAGAGATAACCAAATTCGATGTTACCGAGCTTGAATCTGCTCGAAAACTTCGTGACGCTGCTTTCGAGCAATATTCCTCTACAAAGTCTAGGTTGGAGATGATGGAAAGAAGAAAAGAGGACATCGCCTTGAGGATGGACGACCTAAAAGAACGGTTGGATCATGCCCAACAGAAAATTGGAAGGATGGAGAAGATCGAAAAAATCCTTGAGGTCGTTGATACCATACGAGGAGCCTACAGAAGCATTCAGCCTAAACTGCGAAGCGAGTTTATTACGTACCTTCAACGAGCTGTCCAGCAGGAATTGGACGAGCTTGTCGGTCCCGCTGGACCCGCATTAACCGCCAAAATAGATGAGACTTATACTCCTTTTGTCAGCGGCGAAGAAGGCTATGAAAGAGAGGTTTCAAACCTTTCTGGCGGGGAACGGACTCTGCTAGCTTTTGCCTATCGTATTGGTTTGGGTCAGCTGATTATGCAGTCGAGGACTGGGCATGGGCTTTACATGCTTCTTTTGGATGAGCCGACAGAGAGTTTGGGAAGGGAAGACGGTTCGGTTGATCGGCTGGCGGAGGCTATTTCCCGTTTGAAAGCCATAGAGCAGATAGTTGCTGTGACTCACAGTGAGGCTTTTGCGGAGAAGGCTGAGCATGTTATATGGGTGGAGAAGGAGGTTGGTGTGAGTAGGGTTTCTATTGGAAGTTAACCTACCCTACTCTTCATCTTCTGAAGCCTTCTTGGTAGGCGGTAGCGGAGGCGGTGTGGAAGCCATAGCCCAACCTATCCATGCTACGATGAAAAGAAAGGCGTAAACGATGACTACGACTGGAACGATTAATGCCCAATCTCTGAACGGTTTTCCCAATATTTCTAAGTCTTTTGGCGATAGGAAAAGCCAACAAAAGTACCCGACCATGGCAAGAATGCTTAGCGTTAGGATAAGGATTCCCAAAGTTTTGTCTCTCATAGGGTTGTTCACCTTTGAACTAGAAGCTTAAAGCGTATTCCACTTAAAATTTTCGTAATTATTTTTTCCACATCTAGAACAATTAATAGGACATGTGCGCGCTAGGTCATTAGTTATAGTTTTTTAGTAGTGTCTATTTCAATACCTTTCTGTACTCGTTTAAAGGGAATTTTGTAAAGCTTGAAAACATATATCAATTCCTTGTAGGCTTTGTCATTTACTTTGATTTCACTCGTTGTAGGCACTTTTAACTTCAGTTTTCCTTGCTTCATCAACTTGTCAACTTTTCTGGAAATACTTTTTAGGGCATTTTAACAAGTTTTGATACTATTTTCAATCTCGAAACCAGTCTCAATTAGAATTCACCCAAAACAATGTCATGCACTGTATTACGGAGCTGTGAGCCTAAAATAGCTAAAGACGGTTAATTTGAGTTCTTTTCGGTAAATAACCCTTGTTTACAGTTGTTAACAAGTGAGGTTGCGAATTTCTAGGTTAAAAACTATAGTTTCAACATTGTTAGGTGAATTTACTGTGAAAAAATGTGAGAAAAAGCGGAGTGTCTGAAATAGTGAGTAACTCTTCACAAGTGACTAGAAATTAGAAAGCTTAGCATAACTAGGACACTTACCCCAACAGTCACTTTCCTTCCCCTGAGAGACAATTCTCACAAGCATATTCTCCTATGACTTCAGAATCTTTATTAGCTATATGCTTCCTAGTCATATTGGTATGCCTCCTCTTCCTTGGCCCTATTTGAAACCTTCTCACGCCACTTTTCAGCATCTAATTCTTTATCTTTTTTGCTGTAACGTTTCTCACCATATACTTGTTTCAGTTCGTCATTCTCCCCAACTTCATAATGGTCAGGGATCGCATGGAATGCGTATAGACACTTCGAGCTATACTGGACTATTCCTTGTATGGGCGCGGTGCTTCACCCAGTTAATGTGAGATTATTTCCAAATCAAATAGTCTACCGATTGAAATCCGAAAACAGTTTGCTCTTTTGAACTGTAAACATTACAAACACGCGCGTCACAGCACTACCTTTATAAACGGTAATTTAACTTCCCTCTACAACATTAATTGGGGAAAGCCCGATGCGCCTATATGAACACGAAGCAAAAATGGTCATCAAAAAATTTGGAATTCCTGTTCCACAAGGTAGGGTAGTAAGAAGCGCAACCGAGGCACGTGAAGCTTTTGTCGAGCTGAATATGCCAGTTGTTTTGAAAACTCAGGCATTGATTAGTGGCCGTGGGAAGGCTGGCGGCATAAAGGTTGCAGAGAGCCCTGAAGAGGCTGAGAAAGAAGCTGCACGACTTATCGGGGCAGAAATCCGGGGTTTCAAGATCAACAAGTTGCTTGTTGAGGAGAAGCTGAACATTGTAAAAGAGTTGTACCTTGGCGTGACAGTAGACGATAGACGCGGGACTCCGGTGGTAATGGCTAGTTCCGAAGGAGGGGTTGACATCGAGGAGGTTGCGATGAAAACTCCGGAGAAGATCACTCTGTTGCGTACGAACATCTTGCATGGGGTTAAAGAGTACGAGATTAGAAGACTGATCAAGCAGATCGGAGTGAAAGGATGGGCGTTGCCAGAAGTAAGTAGAATCCTATGGACACTCTATCATATCTTCAGAGTATACGACGGTGAAATCGCCGAGATCAATCCGCTGGTTATAACGGCTGACGACAGGGTTGTTGCCGCCGACGCCAGACTTAACATCGACGACCATGCGCTCTTTAGACACCCCGACCTTGAGGCCTTGAAGCTGGAATACTTTGAAAACCCGTTGGAATGGGAAGCCAAAAAAAGAGGGGTAAACTTCGTGGATCTTAAGGGTGATATCGCTGTGATGGGCAACGGGGCGGGGCTTGTTATGGCTCTCTTAGACGCAGTAAAGATAGTCGGGGGGCAACCAGCATGTTTCCTCGACACGGGCGGGGGCTTATCCGTGCAGAGGG
>Ga0315314_1000849_pt1 | contig 29958 bp, 26 predicted proteins | sample TDP9_MG_FD_203631 | JGI IMG/M metagenome (GOLD analysis project Ga0315314, IMG submission 203631) | Freshwater sediment microbial communities from Lake Towuti, South Sulawesi, Indonesia - TDP9 | ecosystem: Environmental > Aquatic > Freshwater > Lake > Sediment | place: Indonesia: South Sulawesi... | reverse complement strand
AGGCAACGTGCACCGAACCGCCGAGCTTCTCATCAGTGAGGATGTAGCCAATCGCCTTATCGATAGCCGGGTTACAGCCGATGCCCAGTTCTGCGATGTTGGTGGTGCGGAGTTCTTTCTCTTTTTTGTCGATGTTCATGGAGCGTTTGAAGGATTCAAGCATAACCTCACGATTAGTCTCAGCAGTGCACTCGTCCAGCAGCAATCGGCCATCCTTGAAATGAAGCGTCACACCCTTCACAAGCTTGTTGCTCAGTCGTTCAATCGTGACTGGACAATAAATCGTGCCCTCGCCAACCGTCTCATGCGGAGCAACAAAAAGCTCGCCTGCGGGGAGGTTGTTGCCCAAATCATTAAGCTCAATGTCATGGTCATCCACAACGCCGTCATCCTCGTTAAGCCAGCGTCCCTTAATCTTGCAAATAAAATCTGTACCCTTCGAATCCGTAACACGAACCATGTCCTTGCCCTTCAGCCTCTTAGTCAATTCAACACAATTCTTCTTCAGCAAAGAAGACGAAACCATCATGCCGTCAACGGTTAACCTTTCCAAATCATCATAACTAATGCCATAAAACTTTGCTGCCTCGCGAGTCGGCCACGCTGCGTACGTCCACTTTTTCCCTCTACCCGTCTCCTCGCCATAAAGCGTCTTGCGGATTGGAACCCTTCCTTCTTGTGACGCGCCTACTTTTTCCATGGGCAACCGCGTCATAACCACTGGGTCGCAGTAGGGTTCTATGGTGATGTAAGCGTCAATTTCTTTCACAACCGCGAGAAGATGCTTAGGAGTAAGTGCAAGAATTTCTTTGGGGGTTTCCTTGTAGATGCGTTCCTTGTAGCCGTCCGAAGTGGCGCTGATCAACGGGATCGTGCCCCTCTTGTAACAGGAAATGCCGATTTCTTCGAGCAGTTCTTGGCTGTAGACGCCACCCGTGATGTACACGCTTTCGCCACGCTTCAAGTTCATGCCGTTCACGATGGTCTCGGCGCATTTGACGATTTTTTCTGTCGTAATCATGCTTCATCATCACGTGAAACTAAGACTACTCAAATGGATTATTAAAACTTAACTGGGAGCTTGAGGTTTACATATGAAAAATAAAAAGTTGCGGTATTCGGTGTGAAATGCTTGTCTATTTTGCCAAAAAGCTTATTTTCTAAGACAGCATAGTATAGGTTGGGGTGGGGAAACATGCTATGTTTCAACCGCATATTCCTCGTATCCCTCTTCGAGAAGAGAGACCGAGTGACGATCATCGTCGACATTCTCGAAAACCTCAACGACCACCACAAAGGTAAAAGAAAAACCAACATAATGCAAAGTGCCAACCTGAGCACCGACCAGGTCAGAAAATATTTAGAATTACTCTACATCAACGGACTCGTTAAAAAGTACGGAGACTCTTACCTTGTGACTTCGAAAGGCGTGGAGTTTCTCAGAACATTCGAACGACTGAACATCAAACTAAAGTGAAAGAACCATGCCACACCTGCAACCTAGAAGCGCCTCCCTTTTTTCTAGTTTCAACCCTAAACCGTTCAGAATCGAAGAATTTTGGTGCGGAGAAAAAGGGATGAAAGGAAACTATCGCGCCATTCTCGCCATTTTTGGGTGACTCCTCTCCCCGCACCATGATATCTATGGAAAGTTTTTAGTATAAAAGTGGTATGCATTTAAATTACGCAAAGCTTTTATACTCTAACCCAAAAGGTGGTCGAGTCACTGGTTTTCAGAGACCCCCTTGTTGGAAAACCTTATTTTTCCCGCGAGTTTACAACTAGACGGGTAGCCACAAAGGGCCCGTAGCTCAGCTAGGTAGAGCGACAGGCTCATAATCTTTGAACTAAGGAGAGACCTGTTGGTGAAGGGTTCAAATCCCTTCGGGCCCACCATAGGACTCGCGTGTTGTTTTAGAGTTCGGGGTTGAGCGTGTCTGCGACTTTGTTGCTTACTAGCACCATTGCTAAGCCTAGGAGAGCGATGCAGGTTGCAGGAGGAATCAGCATCCACCAGTTCATTGAAAGTGATGCGTTGAATGTGCTGTAAGATAGCAGTGTTCCCCAGCTGATATATGGGGCGTTCTTGAGTGGAGGAAGCGTCTCGAGGTTTTTGCTCCAGAAGTAGCGGCGGAATCCGAAAAGGTCGAGAGTTGACTGCATTGCCAAGACGATTGTTGCAACATAGACGATGCTGGAGACCATGACTGGAATGGCTTCGGGTAAGATGTAGTGCCAGATGATGTGTCTGTCATTGGCGCCCATCGCTCTCGCCGCCTCAACGTTAGCTCGTTCTTTTGCCAAAATCACTTGTGACCTTACGAGTTTTGCCGTTATAGCCCATGTGGAAAACCCAACTGCTAGAACCCAGCGGAAAACTGCTCTAATATCGTAGTAGACTTCGCCGATTTCTAGGGGAAAGAATATTATGAAAACAAGAATGGGCATGGAGAGAAAAACTTCTGAAATCCGGTCTAGAAGATAGCTGAACCATTGTCCTTCAAAATAGCCTGCAATTAAGCCTACAAAACATCCGACAAGAATCGCTAGTAGGGTGGTGGCGATTCCTTCAAACAGTGAAACTCTCGCACCCCAAACGTTGCGGGATAGAACGTCACGACCGATTTCGTCTGTCCCAAGCCAATGTTTGGGCAATGGAGGTATTCTTTTGAGCAAACAGACCTTTGTGCCTCCGCTGATAAAGTAGTCAGACAGTATTGTACTTATGAAAGGTTCAGGCGGTTGCGGTCTATGCGGCGAAAACGCTTTTTCCGGGTCAGTAATAGGCAGCACAGGAGCGAGAATAGCAACAATCAAGAATAATGCAAGCATTGCAAGCCCAATTAGGCCTGATTTGGTTTTGGTAAATTTTCGCCAAAACAAGCCAAACTTCTTTTTTCTCACAAATACTTTCCTGCGAAATCTTTTTGGAAAACCACCATCCGTTGCCATGGTTGGATATTTCAGCCGTGGATCTAGCCAATGTTGGACAATGTCTAGGATGAAGTGGCTTACTATGGTTAGTGTTGCTAGTGTTAAGAATATAACTTGGACAGTTGTTAGGGGTATTCTTTCTACGCCCAGGGGAGAAATGAGCGAGTCAAACAGCAATTTGCCGACGCCGTTAATTTGAAATACTCTCTCGATGGGCGGTAACTGATTGATTATCAAAAAAGGAGCCAGCGCAAGCATCGCTGTAATAGCAAGCAGGGCATTTCGCATTACATGCTTGAATATAAGTGATCTGGCATTCACGCCCTTTGCCTTGGCGAGCATTACGAATTTCTGAGGGAAAATATTCACCATACTGTTTCTGACGATCAAGAAGAAGATGCCGCATAGACAAAGAAGCAACGTTAAGGGCGGCAGAATGCTCTGTTTGATAAAAAAGTACTGCGGGTTTCTTGCATCAACCCCTAGCAAATTTGGCACGACTCTGTTCATCGATAGTCCCAGCCACCATGCGGGAACCATGCAGATAAAAATCAAAATCATAGTAATTAGCAGGTCGTAGGATTTGCCGAATTTGTAGGAAGCGACTGCTCCGAAGATTAGGCTGAACAGGATGACGAGCAAGATGGAAGAAACCAGAAGGTTTAGGGTTGGTGGCATGACGGATAGAACGTAGTCTATTGTTCTTGGAGAACCAGCGATGTCGACTCTGCCGAACTGGTCGATGAAAACAAATTTCAGGTATGCAACGAATTGTTCAGTCTGCGTCATTCCACTGTACTGTTCCATCCTAGTGAAGAAAACGAAGAAGTTGACGAGAAAAATCAAGAATAAAGTAATTAGGCTGTCGATTGCGCGTCTCAGTATGTATCCCTTTAACCCCAAAAGGGAACACTCTCTCTTCGATTAATATGCAAGCATCATCAGGATGAAATAACTTTCGGTTAAAAAAGGGAGAATCAAAACTGGGATTCGATAATTTTACATACCTCATTTATGATAGCTAATAATGGGACGGAAGGCAATGGTTGCTCGGGAACTAAGATTTTCGTTGTTAATGGGCTTAGCAGTAAGCCTGTTCGTCATCAATGCCCCATTAACAGTTTTCTTCACCTACGGCGGGGCAACCGTTTCAGTGAATAGTTCGTCTAATCGTGTTTTGTACCTGTATGAGCCGTTGAATGATCTGCCTCTTGATATGCGAAATAAGCCTGAATACGCGTTTGCAGAGCTCAAGAAAATAGAAATCGAAAACAGCACCATCATCATCACTGCCTCCAATGTTACTAAAAGCAGTGATTATTCTTCTTACAATGCCATATACTTCATATTCTTTGACATCGACAACGATAACAAAACTGACGTTTGCTGGGGCTACGGAAAAGAAAGCAGACTTTACAGGTACAGTGACAAGGCGTTTTATTACAATGGTTCTTGGCACCCGGGCGTCTATCTCACTAGCGCAGGCGAGTTCGGGGGAACTGTTGTCAAAAACGCGACAAAAGGAGAGACAGCGTTTAACTTGGGCGGTATAATTAGTGGCAAAGTCAAGATTAAAGTTGCTAGTTATGCCGCATTTGGCGCTGTCCCTACAAAATATGAAGGAGACCTAGTTCCCGGCTCATACTATGTAAATGCTGCTAAGCTAGGGATTGGACCGCGTTACTCATCCCCGATTAATGACACAGCTTTCCCTTACGGCAAATTCACAGTTGAACTCAAGTTGCCGGAAACTCCTCCGTCGCCACCCCCGTCACCTCCGCCTCCACCGCCACCACCAGAAGAGGCGCGTCTAAACTTTTATCTTCAATTGGCTGTTTGGGCGATACAAGCCGTGGTTTTGGTTAAAGACGGGGTTCTTTATTTGCCGTTTTGGATGCGAGACAATGCTGTTTATGGAAGTTTCATAGTGTCTATTTTTCTTTTGAGTTCTTACTCTTTAGTAAAGAAGTGGAGACTGAAAAGACAGCGTTTGAAGAAACTGCAGATGCCCTTCGGATAACCGCCAAACGTTAAAGAAGATTTATATAACCTTCAACTAAAACCAATGTGAAAGCCCATGTCCTTAATCCTCGCAGAAAACCTCACCAAACACTACGGACTAGTCCAAGCGGTGGACAACCTTAGTCTAGAAGTCGCCGAAGACTCGGTAATTGGCTTAATTGGCCCCAACGGCGCGGGCAAAACAACCACGATAAAGATGATTTTAGGCTTACTACGACCCGACAAAGGACAGGTCAAAGTCTTCGACCAAAACCCTTGGGACAACCCGAACCTAAGCTCACACATTGGAGTCGTGCATGAAAAGGCGTTTTTCCCCGCCCACCAAAACGTCTTGAACTATCTGGAGAGAGTCTGCCGAATCTTCGGAGTACCCGAGCCGAGGGCAAAAGAAGTTCTGCAACTCGTAAACCTCGAAGAGGCAAGCGGCAGAAAGATTAAAGCCTTGTCGGCGGGTATGCTTCAAAAATTCGCCATCGCCCACGCCTTGATTCACGAACCCAAGCTCATCGTAGCCGACGAGATGACCGCGAATCTTGACCCCCTCGCAAGAAGCGCTCTCCTCGACATTGTGCTTAGGTTGCATAAAGACGAAAAAGTCACGTTCCTACTTTCTTCGCACATTCTTCCAGAATTGAGCAGAGTCTGCGACTCGGTCGCGATAATGAACCGAGGCAAGGTTTGGGCGTTTGGAGAACTGGAAGAGCTTTACGAAAAATTCTCGGCTAAAACAGTGAGAATCACGACCGACCAGCCGGAGAAGCTGGCAGAACTGGTCAAAACACTGTCTTACGTGGAAAACGTAAGCACCGACAGCCGCGGAATCTCAGTCAAGGTGACAGAAGGTAAAGAAGACAACCTTTACGAAGACACGCCGAAACTTGCCAGAAAAGGCGGAGCCAAAATTCTCGGCATCGAGAGCGGAAGCACTTCGCTGGAGGAGCTGTACAGGCAAGTTGTCACGCAAGAAGGAGAGAAACAGCCATGAAAAAGGGCAAACCATTCCTCGAAATCTTCGCCTCAGCGCTGCACGAAGACTACAGATTCCCCGTTCTAGAAATCTTTGCCTTCCTGTACGCACTTGGGACGTTTGCGTTCGCAAACCTAGCAGACTTCAGGTTCGCCTCTACCGAAGCGATGGCGTATTTCCTCGTTTCTTCTCTCATGGGAATACCGCTTTTCATTTTCCTCATTCTAGTCTTCAAGAATATCGCGTATGGGTTGGGAGGCGACCTTGAAAAAGGGACCATCCAAACTTTTCTTTCTTACCCGCTTAAGAGACGGAATATTCTGACGACTAAACTGCTTTCGGCATTAGGTGTTGCGTTGCTTCTTTTCTTTGGGATTCAACTAGTTGCTCTAATTGTTCTGGCGCCGGGTGTTGTTTTGTCCAATGTGGGTGTTGTGTTGTTGGCGTACGTTGCTAATAGTGGCTTTGTGTTCTTGCTGACCGCAATCATTCTTTTGGTTACTTTGTTCATAAGGAAAGGCGGAGTGGCTCTTATCGTGGGCATTATTCTCTGGTTCGCGCTCGGAATTGCATCGTCTTTGGTGATGTTTATTGCTTCAATAACTGGGTCAGCCTTGCCGCTTCAAATAGTCGCCCTGCTCAATCCCTCAACTGCGCTCTCGGCGCATTACGGAGGGTTACAGTTGGTGCTCCTAAACATCGTGTGGGAACCCACGCTCACGGAAGCGGCATTCTACGTGGTTGGCAATTATGCTATCGTTGCCTTCGTGTTTTTCCTTGCGTACTACTACTTTTCCCGGAGGCTAAGCATCTGAAACGCTGGATTATCCTAACCGGACGCGTCGGCATGGTTCTCATCGCGTTGAGTTTAGCCTTGTACTTGGTTTCGTTGATTCCTCAGGGCACCGTTGGGCTTTCTGAGAAAGATGAACGAACGTTCGCGGCACAAACGTTTGAGATAACCTACACGTCTTATCGGGTTCCGCTTAACCCGCAACTCGGCGTGCAAATAGTCATTCAAACCAACGGAACACTGAACATAAAAGCATTCAACCTCAACTACACCGAAGTTTTCGGCTGGCTTGATGAGCGTTCTCCCTCGCACAATTGGAATGTAACACTGCTGGAAGAATTTGTTGTAGCACACCAAGAATCCCTTGTTAGAGACCAAAACGTCCCAGCTGGCAACACAACCTTCACTTATATACCGTCCAAGATTGAAAACTCAACGATAATCATTTCGAACCCCACCTCGACAGTGGTTAAATGGAGTTACGAGAACAAAACCATCACCGTAATCGCTTCGCCTGAAAGAATCTTCTTTGCTTTGATGCTCACTGCTCCTTTAGGCGTCGTGTTCTCTATACCGTGGGTTGTCACTTTGCTTAAGCATAGGCGAGGAACGAAAAGGAAAGACGCCTTACCAAGTGCTTAGCAAAGTTTATTTCCCTACAACAAAATTAAGGCTGTATTCTTCACACGTAAGGGTTTGAAGGAATGAAAGGATGAGAAAAGACCTAGAAAATATCCTCGCAAAAAAAGGCGCAGAAGCACTGCTCCACTACGCGGAAAGCTACAAGGATTCTAACATGTATTATTTGTCAGGATTCCTTGCGCCCGACCCGTTTCTGTATCTTAAGAAGGCTGGGCAAGACCCGATACTCGTAGTGAGCACTATGGAGTATCCTAGGGCTCAGAAAGAAGCCAGCGTTAAAAACGTCAAATCCTACGCCGATTACGACTATCTAAAAATAGTAAAATCCGTGCCCGACCCGAACGTCGGCTTTACAAAATTCATCGCAACCGCGACTAAGAAGGAACTCGGACAGAACACCGTGATTTGCGTACCGCCCAATTTCTCAACGTCAGTTGCAGACGCGTTAAGGAACGAGGGACTGACAATAAAGCCCATGTTTGACGTCATTGAAAAAGCAAGAGAAACCAAAGAATCACACGAAACCGAAGCCGTGCAAGAGACACAGAAGGCTGTTGAAGAGGCAACAGAAAAAATAATCGACTTCATCTCAAACACGGAAACAGGCAGCAACCAAACTCTGTTCTTTAAAGAAGACGGCAAAAAACAAAAACTAACCGTGGGCAAAATAAAAACAATGTTTGGGCACTACTTCATCGAAAACGATTGCATCATTGAACAACCCCTCATCGTTGCATGTGGTCCAAAGGGCGCCGACCCGCATTACGACGGCTTGCCGGACGATGTGTTGAAAGCGAATCAACCGATTATTCTCGACATTTGCCCCAGAAACTTGCGGACACGCTACTGGAGCGACATGACAAGAACAGTTGTAAAAGGCAGAGCACCGAAGCAGATTAAGGCAATGTTCGAAGCCGTGTTCGAAGCCAAAAACGCCGCCATGGACACCATCCACGCAGGCGTGTTAGGTAGTGAGATGCAAAATCAGTGCTTTGACATTTTTGAGAAGAAAGGCTACGAGACAGTGCGAGGCGGAAAGCAGATAACAAAAGGCTACACGCACGGGTTAGGCCATGGCGTGGGTTTGGAGATTCATGAGGGTCCACGCATGAGCGAGTTTTATCCGTTTCCGCTTGAGGAGCATAACGTGATTACTGTGGAACCGGGCTTGTACGACCCAGCAATCGGCGGCGTAAGAATAGAGGACATAGTCGAAATCACAAAACGCGGATGCAACAACTTCACAAAAATGGAAATCTGCCTAGAAATCTAGTTTGTCGCATCTTTCAAAAACTAACGTGTCGACAATGTACTAGCCGCCGCTCATAAGTGACATCAGAATAACATGGTCGCCATTTCTCAATGGTGTTTCTAGACCGCGCAGTTGGTCCATTAGGACACCGTTCACCGTGACCACGAAGCCGTACTTGACGTCTTTTAGCCCGGGCTCGTACACTTGTTTTTTGAAGTCTGCTCCATACCGCTCGGAAAGGTCGCCCAGCAGTTCCTTAAGCGAAGTGCCCTCGCGAAGCTCGAGTTCCTCAGTTTTCTTGCTAAGCATGTTGCGAATAAAGCCCAAGTATTCAACCTTAACCTTCATAGGCGCTTCACTTTAAGCAGACAGATTCTCGCAGTTTTCGTCCATATAAAACATTGCTGCGGAACCATATTTATCGGTTTCCAAAAAGCGGCTAGTCACATTGCATGTATATATTCTCTTTAGAAAAAGACGCCTAAGAACAACAAACTTTTATTAGTCGACTCAATTATGTGATATACTTCAAAAAAATGTGCAATAAATAATGGAGGAAACATCGTGTTAGGCTATGCAGGACGAATACTACGCGTTGACTTGACAAGTGGAAAAATCGAAACAGAACCACTAAACGAAGAACTTGCCAAAAAATACATCGGCGGCATCGGATTAGGAATGCGACTTTTTCTTGACAATTCGAAACCAGGTACCGAACCATTCAGCCCAGACAACCCACTAATCGTTGCCACAGGACCATTAAGCGGCACAATGATTCCCACGGGCGGAAACGGACATGCGTTTGTGTCAAAGTCGCCTGCCAGCTTCGGTATTGGTGAAGCGAAATCCCATGGCGCGTTTGGTACTGAGATGAAGCGTGCGGGCTATGATGCCATCATAATTACGGGCAAGGCGGAAAAACCCGTGTACCTTTGGATTGACGACGACGCCGTGCACATTATGGATGCTCAGCACTTGTGGGGCAAATCATCCGCAGATACCGAAGACAGTTTGCAGAAGGAACTCGGCGACTTTTACATTCGCGTAGCTTCCATCGGACCCGCTGGCGAACACCTCGTCAGAGTCGCATGCATACTCAACGAGAAAACCCGTGCAGCTGGAAGATGCGGTCTCGGTGCGGTCATGGGTTCGAAGAAGCTGAAGGCAATTGCGATTCGTGGAACTAAGGATGTTCAGGTTGCGAAGATGGATGAGCTGAAGGATTTCATCAAAGTGATTCACGAAAGAATGAAAGGTCCAGCAGCAAGAAAATACCGGACGCTGGGTACGTCGGAGAACGTGCTGGTTCTTAATGCTCTTGGTGCGTTGCCAGTGAATAACTTTACTTATGCGACTTTCAAGAATGCTGACAGAATAAGCGGCGAATACTTGAACGAACGTTTTGTCGCCAAAATCATCGGTTGCAATTCTTGTGCGATGCGGTGTGAGCATACGGTTGTGGTGCCCGAGGGACAGTTTAAGGGGACCACGACGAGGATGGAGTACGAGTCGCTTTGGGCTCTTGGCCCCAATTGTGGTGTTGACCGTTTGGATGTTATCAGTAAGGCGATGGATTTGTGCAACCAGTACGGTATGGACAGCATTTCTGCTGGTGGGATCGTTGGTTTTGCGATGGACTTGTACGAGCACGGCATCTTGACAAGCGAGGACACGGGCGGTTTAGATTTGCGGTTTGGCAACTACGAGGCAGAGTTGGAGCTGTTGAGGAAGATTGCTTATCGTGAAGGAATCGGTGATGTTCTTGCTGACGGTACGCGGATGGCTGCGCAGAAGATTGGCAAGGGTGCGGAGAAGTATGCGCCGGAGATCAAAGGCGTGGAGATGTCGGGCTATGACATTCGTGGCTTGAAAACTGCGGCTTTGGGTTATGCGGTTTCGTTCCGTGGTGCCGATCACAACAGGCATGGTGCTTATGCGCCGGATGTGAAGGGTTCGGTGAATCGCTTCAAAGCGGAAAAAGGTCGTGGCAAGCTGGTGCGGGAAACAGAGGACATTTACACTGTGATTGATTCGTTGGTTGTTTGTAAGTTTTCGCGGGGTACGTATTATGATGGTTTCAAGGATTTGGCGAAGTACTATACTTTAGCTACGGGGTTTGAGATGTCGCCGCAGGATTTGACGCTTGCGGGTGAACGGATTAACAACCTTGGCAGGCTGATTAACATTCGCGAAGGTTTGTCGAGGAAGGATGATACGTTGCCGTATAAGATTATGCATGTGCCGATTCCTGATGAGGGTGTTTCGAAGGGTTCTCTTGTGACGCAGGAGGATTTGGACTTGTTGTTGGATGATTACTATGAGACGCGTGGCTGGACGAGTGATGGTGTGCCGACTTTGGAGAAGCTTAAGGAGTTGGGTATGGATGATCTCGCTGACATCGTGGAGGGTAAGTAGCTATGTCGAAGAAGATTAGCCCTGTGAAGCGAAAGTTTGTTTCAGCTGATCCTGACAAGTGCGTTGGCTGTGGCGTCTGTGAATATGCGTGTTCTGCTGAGAAGGAGAAGGTTTACAACCCGATCAAATCGCGAATTCGTGTCGTGCGTTTGAACCCGTTGGTGAACATGTCGATCACGTGCAGACTTTGCGAAGATCCAGCGTGTGTTGCTGCTTGTCCCCGTGATGCGTTGAAGCAATCCGAAGAGGATGGCACGATTCTGATTGACGAGGAAAAGTGTAACGGTTGCGGCTGGTGCATCGAAGCTTGCGATTATGGTGCGGTGACTTTGCATCCGGAGAAGAAAGTGGTTTTCATCTGTGACTTGTGCAAGGGCAAAGAAAAGCCACAGTGCATTGCGTGGTGTCCCGAGGAAGCTTTGGACTTGGAAACGAGCGAAACACTGGCACAGAAGGCTCGCGTAACGGCTGTTAAGAAGTTGTTCCAAGAAGCAATGGCGCCCGCGAAGGAAGAAAAGAAGTAAACAACATTTCTCTCTTTTTCTTTTTTAGCCTTTTTGACGTCTACTGTTTTCTCTGCACGTGAGTGTAAGTCTGATTCTCGGCGCTCCTCCCTCCCCCTCTTCATTGTATGATCCAAATATGATTTGACCTTTCTTGTCACTTTTTAGGCTCAGTGAGGGAACACACACGCTCTCCTCTAGTCTAGTATCGTTTCTGCATAGCACTATGTTGGCGGTTTGGTCTCTTGAGAACATGCGCGAACTGGAGAAATCTGCAGGTTGTCTGGAAGGGCTTGTTTTGCGTTTTGAAAGCGTGATGTTTAAGTGCTTATATAACGCTTTATGGTTATTCTAAAACTCTCATTCACCTCTCTGGGAGAAAAACGGGTATGACCAACGAGGAAGCCAAAATCGGCGTCTACATCTGCCACTGCGGGGGCAACATCAGCGACACGGTGGATGTTGAAAAAGTCCGCGAAGCCACAGCCAAACTGCCTAACGTCAAGGTTGCCGTAAACTACGAATACGTGTGCAGCGACCCAGGGCAAGAGATGATAGTGCAGGGCGTAAAAGAAAACGGCTTAAACCGCATCGTAGTCGCCTCGTGCTCGCCCCGCATGCACTTGGACACTTTTAGACGCACAGTCCAATCCGCCGGCTTAAATCCTTACTATTTTGAAATGGTAAATCTCCGTGAACAAGTCAGTTGGGTGCACAGCGACAAAGAAAAAGCAACCGCAAAAGCCGTCGACCTCGTCCGAGGCGCCGTAAAACGCGCACAAAAACTGCAACCGCTCGAACAGAAAACCATGCCCGTCAAGAAAAGCGTGCTAGTCATCGGCGGCGGCGTCGCTGGAATTATGGCGTCCACCGAACTTGCCGACAAGGGCTACCCAGTTTACCTCGTCGAAAAAAGCCCGAGCATCGGCGGACACATGGCGCAGCTAAGCAAAACCTTTCCTACGCTTGACTGTTCACAGTGTATTCTCACGCCCAGAATGGTTTACGCGGCGCAGCATCCGAACATCAAAATCCTCACAAACGCCGAAGTAACTGCTATCGAAGGCACGCCGGGCAACTACCGCGCCGTCGTCACGAAGCATCCGCGCTACGTGGACGTCACCTGCATCGCATGCGGAGAATGCACAAAGAAATGCCCCGCAAAGGTGGCCAGCGAATTCGAAGCCGCGACCCAACAGAGAAAAGCCATCTATACACCGTTTAAGCAGGCTGTACCCCGGACATACGTTATCGACAAAGACAACTGTCTCTACTTCCAGAAGGGCATCTGTCGGGTCTGCGAAAAATTCTGCAAAGCCCACGCCGTCAACTTCGACCAGAAAGACGAAACCCTCGAGCTCGACATCGGCGCCATCGTCACCGCCACGGGCTTCGAGCAAATCGACCCAAAAATCTTCGAGGAATACAGTTTTGGCTTGCACCCCAACATCGTCACGAACCTGCAGTTTGAACGCCTAATGCTGCAAGGCTTCCGCCGACCATCAGACAACAAACCGCCCAAAAAAGTCGCCTTCGTCCTCTGCGTCGGCAGCCGTATGCTCAACAAAGAAAAAGGTGTGGAACACTGCTGCAAAATCGGATGCATGGCCGCGATTAAGCAGGCTCTGTTGCTGCAAAAAGCCGTGCCCGAAGCGGAACCGTGGATTTTCTACATAGACATCAGAGCCGACGGCAAAGGATACGAGGAGTTTTACGCGAAGGCTTTAGACCACCAAGTCAAATTCGTACGAGGCAGAGTTTCCGAGATTATTCCGCAGCCTGACGGGCAGATTCTGGTCCGAGCGGAAGACACGTTCCTCGGCAGGGACATTGAAGGCACGTTCGACCTCGTCGTCCTAAGCGCAGGAATCACCCCGCCACTCGGGCTTCCGGAACTAGCCAAGAAAATCGGCGCATCAACTGGCGCGGACGGATTTCTCGTTGAAAGACATTACAAACTCAAGCCCGTAGACAGCCAGAAAGAAGGCATATTCGCCTGCGGATGCGTCCTAAGCCCCAAAGACGTCAGAGAAACCACCCTCGAAGCCATGGCCACCGCCTCAAGAGTCGCCACGTTCGTGGGCAAGGGCGAAATCACAGTCTCACCCGAAATCGCATACATAATACCCGAAAAATGCGACAACTGCGGCGTTTGTATGCAGGTCTGTCCGGTCGCAGCGGTCGTCAAAAATGATAAAGGCTATTCCATTAATCCAGTGTCTTGCGTTGGCTGCGGCATCTGCGTACCCCGTTGTCCCAAGAACGCCATCGAGCTTAACCACTGCACTGATGCTCAGTTGATGGCTCAGATAGAAGGCATAAGCGAAAGCGGAGTGTCGCCGAAGATAGTTGCTTTCATCGAGGGCGCTACGGCTTACGGCTCGGCGGACTTGGCGGGACAAACGAGAACCAACTACACGCCGAACGTGGAAATTATCAGCGTCCCCAGCACAGGAAGGGTCGGCTTGAGGCATGTGTTGTATGCGTTTGCGTCTGGCGCGGACGGTGTAATCTTCGTGGAGGGCGACGACAGCGTTTTCAAAGAAGACGCCCAGAGAGAATACGTGAACCAGATGAAGAAGGAACTCCGCAATTACGGCGTTGACTCACTAAGGCTAATGTCCATAGCCACCACGCTGCCGCAATACGATAAAATCATCAACATCTTCGAAACCACCGCCCAAAGAATCCAAAAAATCGGACCACTAAAACCCGAAGTCCGAGCGCAAATAAAGGAAAAACTAGCCACAACAGCGACACAATAATTTTTACCTTTTTATTCTCTTTCGAGATTCGCTTTTTTCGCCGCCACATCCAGCTCAAGAGTTAGTATGTCTTCGAACCCTTTCGGAATCGTCTCCTTAAGCCCAGTCTCTTCGATTACCTTCACGTAATGCCGACATTTGGTGCAGAAGTCTACCTGAAACGCGGGCTGTGTTTCGATGCTCAAGTACTTTAGCGTATAGGGGTCTCTGTTCCCACAGTGGACACACAGGAAACTGTCAGAAAGATACTCCGCACCACAAAACGTACACACCAGATACCGCTTCCGTTGCCTCGGCTTAGCCACGATAGGTGTTCTGCCACAAACGGGGCAATGTGATTGCCACCATTTATCCAGCATAGAGGGGTCGATTTTTCTGACGATTTCTTCGAGACACGGTTGAATGAGGACGCTGAGCATGTAGAGAAGGCGTGCGGGAGGTAAATCCGAATCTTCTGCGGTTTTCTTTATCGGGGCGAGGTCTTCTTCTAACGCCGCCCTGATGAGTTGAGACAGGTTCACTTTGCCTTCGTCCGCGAGGTTCAAAAACTTCCTCACGCCTTTTTCGTCGATTTTTTGGTCGATGAATACTTGGGCAGTTTTCTTTAACATAGGCTTGAGGGTTGCAAGATTGAATGATGAAGGCTCGAGAAAGTGAATTATTGGCTTCTTGGTTTCCATAGCCTTTTGCAAAAAGCTGCTGACAATGGCGGGGTTGTCCCAGTTTGTCGTTGTTCCTTTCGTGGGAGTGTTGTCTATTTCGAGTTGAATCTGCAGAATCTTCTTTTGCAGCTCTAACGGTGCTTGTAGGTCTTTGTGTTTTTGGATTAACATGGAGATTGTTTTGAGTTTTTCTTGGACTGACAGGTTTCCCATTCAAGTTGCCCTCTTAAAGCATGGCACGGATAGAATTAGGATAAATAATCATCATTGCTTATTTGCGTTGCTTCTTCACGCAATCCTTATATTTATTGTAAATCGTAGTATGTGTTCTAAATGTTTCAGATGGGATGGGAATGGATCGTCGGGATTTCCTTAAAACCGCGGGAGCAGCATCAATCGCTTCTTTATTCCTCGGAGACCTTCTTCAGATAAAACCAGCCAAAGCCTCAGTCGCTGGGGCGACAAGCCAAAAATGGGAAAACTACAAAGTCGGACAAAAAATCCCCAGCATCTGCCCCTACTGCGCAGGCGGATGCGGTTTGTTGGTGACCACACTGGGCGGCCAAGTCGTTGAAGTGGAAGGCGACCCGATACACCCAATAAACCAAGGAGCGCTATGCAGTAAGGCGTCCGCTGCCTATCAATTATTCACGAGCGACCGCCGCATTCATTATCCAATGAAAAGAACCAACCCCAACAAGGGCGAAAACGAAGACCCCGGCTGGGTCAGAATAACGTGGGACGAAGCCTACGACATCATCGCCAACAAAGTCAAAGAGGCTTTAACTGGTTTTCCATATACACGCAATGACCCAGTTTTGGTAGATCCGCAAACCCAGCAACCTGTTAAAAACTATTACTATGCAGGCAAAGATAACCCGATTGCTTGGCTCGGTTCTTCGTACTGGAATAATGAAGAATGTTATCTGGGCAAAAAACTCATCTCGCTCCTCGGCTCGACGAACGTTGAGCATCAAGCCCGAAAATGCCACGCCTCCACCGTAGTCGCCTTGGCAAACACCTTTGGGTTTGGCGCCATGACGAACCACATCGTCGACGCCAAGAACGCCAAATGCTTCCTCATAATGAGTAACCCCGCAGAATCGCACACGATGGAGTTCAAATGGGTAACACACGCCATAGAAAACGGCGCGAAAGTAATCGTCCTAGACCCGAGGTTCAACAGGAGCGCCTCGAAGGCAGACATTTTCGTCAGATACAGGTCAGGCGCCGAAGCCGCGATATTCATGGGTATGATTCGCTGGCTGCTTTTCGAGAAGGAGGATAGGATTGACTGGACTTTTGTGGAAACAAGAACCGTCGCTCCATTCAAAACCGAGGGCACAGGACCACTCTCGGATTGGAGGACTAATCCTGAATCAATCTTCAGCAAGTTAAAGGCGCTCGCCGCGCCCTACACGCCGGAAGAAGTAGAGAGAATCTCTGGCATTCCTGCGGCTAAACTGGTAGAAGTTATCGATATGTTCTCGTCAAACAAGCCAGGCAACATCTACTACGCCATGGGCACTACCCAACACACAAACGCCGTACAAGCCATCAGAGCCCACGCCATACTTCAACTTCTACTCGGAAACATCGGAAAACCCGGCGGCGGAGTCAACGCGCTGCGAGGCATAAGCAACGTGCAAGGCTCAACCGACCAGAACCTACTGTCACACGTGATTGCTGGCTACAGGGCACAGCCTCGAGACGTTAACGAGATTAGACGGTATCAAAAATGGAAGAACGGCGGAGGTCCAGGCAGCGGAGGCGCCACTCCAGAACTACTGTTAGAGGACGCCAAGAAACGTGGCGGAGTACTAGACGCGGACAGAATCACCTACCCGTGGCAAACAATAACCGACGCCGAAACTGCAGGAAAGGCGGTGGAATTTCGTTATGATGACCGACATTTCCCAACTTGGAACGCCCTCGAATACCACTGGGGCGTCTACGTGGGCACATGGCCAGGGAAAGACCCAGACAACGAACCAGCAGTATGTGATTTGCCAGTCGGCTTAGGAAACCCAATCGTTCAGCTGTTCAGGGCAATCATTAGTGGCACGATTAAAGTTTTGATATGCAACGGCGAAAACCCAGCCGTTTCAGTGGCAAACGCGAATCTTATAAGAGAAGCCTTGGCAAAAGACACGCTCTTCTTGGTCGTGAACGAGATTTTCGAAACCGAAACAGCCGTGTACGCCGACATATTGCTTCCTGGCTCGGTGCAAATCGAAAGAGACGGAAGCATCACAAACACGGGCAGATGGATTCAGTGGCGATGGAAAGCCGTCGACCCGCCGGGCGAATGCAAGCCAGAATTAACTTACGTTACTGAATTGTACCAGAAAATCCGCGCAACTCTAAAAGCAGCGGGCATAAAACTTCCTTCAGAAAAGTATGAGGAGGACAATCCTGGAGTCGATGTCAAGAAGACAATCGGCACGCAAGCCATACAAAACAACCCCGAACTCTGCTGGCCTTCGAGGTTCGGCACGAGCGCTGAAGGCGTGTACAAGGAGATGGGCGCCAAAAGCATCTCAGTCGGCGGCGTTACGTTGCCCCAAAGCGCGGCGAACGTGCTCTACAGAAACTCTTACGACCCAACTCTGAGACCAGATTTGGACGGCATCCTCCCGAAAAGACGCGACCCCAACCCAGTGGACTTGGAAGACGCTACGTATGGCTACTCCAAAAACTGGGCGTTCAGCTGGATGGACAACCAACGAGTCTTGTACAACTCCAGCGAAAGCAACCCAGGCGTAAGAACGTTTTTCGCTTGGTTCGCCATAGACCCCAAAAAATGGCTAGGCTTAGACAGAGCCGCAATCTGGTCGAGACCCTTGTATGACCCAGCCAAGCCTCAAACAAACCCACTCTATTGGGCGATGCCGCTGCACAATGAGCCTTTGGAGAGCCCAGACGCAGACTTGGCTTCGCAGTATCCGACCATGTGGGACAACAGGTACGACGTGACCACGGGCACATCCGAAGAGTATCCCATCGTCCTTACAACGTTCCGCTTAGCCGAGCACATGCAAGCCGGCGCCATGACGAGAAACCTGCCTTGGCTAGTTGAAACCTTTCCTGAAATGTTCGTCGAGATGAGCCAAGAACTCGCGCAAGAAATAGGAGTCAACAGCGGCGACTATGTCCTCGTAAAGTCTGCAAGAAAACCAGAAGGAATCAGAGTCAGGGCAATGGTCACCGACAGAATCAAACCCCTCACGGTCAACGGCAGAACCATCCACGAAGTCGCCATGCCCTGGCATTGGGGCTTCAAAGGATTAGCCACGGGACCGAGCGCAAACGAGATTACCATAGACGCGGTAGACGTCAGCGCAAACATTCCAGAATACAAAGTCTGCTTGGTTAAGGTGGAAAAAGCCTAACAAAAACACTCTTTTTATCTTACCCCATTCCATTAAATCCACCATAGAGGTTGTTCTCGATGAGCGCCGAGAAGCAAACAACAAGCCCCACCGCATTGCCGAAGATTTCGGGTCATGTACTATCCTCTGAGGGAGCGATGCTAAAAGGCGCCAGAGTCAAGTGTGGCAAGAAGGGAACAACAACACTCGCAGACGGATCCTTCAACATCGCGGACATAACTCCCGGAACCCACCAAATCAAAGCCAGCCTACAAGGCTTCAAACCCAAAAGCAAAACCGTGGACGTCCGCGAAGGCGAAGAAACCCGCGTCGACTTTAGTCTCTCGGCTGTGACGGGGAAGTCGAAAATCTGTGGTCATGTTTTTGACGCTGAAACAAAAAAGCCAGTGGGGCACGAAGGCTCGGTTATACTAATTCTGCCAGTGGCAAATAAATATCGGCGCCTCGACAGCGATGGTTGCTACGAGTTTTCGGGTTTACCCGTGGGCACGTATAGAGTCGTAACCGCTGTGCCAGACTACGAAGACAGCAGTGTTGTTCTTACAGTAAAGAGAAACGGTGAGACAAAGAGCCACGACTTCTTCTGCAAAGCCCTTAAAACTGTCGAACCTCCATGGGGGTAAACATGGATTTTGGACCAGTTTATGGGTAGTTTTATATTTCTCCATTTTGTTAGTATATGTTTCTCTTCATAGAGAGGGCAAGGTCATGGATTACGCAGTGTTGGTTGACCCCGCCAAATGTATAGGATGCAGGGGCTGCCAAGTGGCATGCAAAAGATGGAACAACCGCAAAGCAGAAACTACCACGTTCAGCAACGAATGGACTAACCCGCCAAAACTTGCATTCAACACTTATACTCACATTAAATTCAAACTTGAACACGACCAATCTACTGATTCCACAAAGTGGCGTTTCTTCAACTGGAGATGTATGCACTGTAAAGACCCAGCGTGCTTACCCGCATGCCCAGTCAACGCCATCACCAAGTACGAAGAAGGCCCCGTGGTAATTAACGTGGAAAAATGCATCGGCTGCAAATTCTGTGTAACAGCGTGCCCATTTAATATTCCTCAGTATGACCCGTCAATTGAGAAGGTTGATAAATGCCACATGTGCTACGACCGAATTCCCACCAAAGAACCCGCATGCGTGCAAGCCTGCCCAACAGACGCGCTTCAGTTTGACACACGAGAAAGCATACTCGAGAAGGCCACGAAGCGTGCTCAAGAGTTAAACGGTCACATTTACGGAGACATCGAGAACAAACCCCTAGGCGGAACCTCCTTCATCTACGTGTTGGACGCTGAACCCTCTGTTTATGGACTTCCGCAAGTTGGCGAAAGACCGTCCGCAGAAATCCCGTTGATTAAAAACTCCAAATGGCTACTAGTACCCGCAGCGGTCGGCGGTCTGCTCTACTTTATCGCGTGGCGAAAGCGAAGAATGGAGGAAAAGAAGGAGGAATAGCCCGTGGCAAAACAAAAAGAAGTTCCAGAAAAGAAGTATCCTCCTGAAGTGACCTATACTAAAGTTGTTAAGGGAATGGCGCGAACCTCAATACTAGACCTCGGTTTCCACACTCTAATGGCGATTCTCCTGATAACTGGGCTCATGATCGACCTGCTCGGACCATGGCTGGGCGGATGGCTTTTGCTGATTCGCTCGTGGATTCACGGCTATTTGGGCGCACTTTTTGTAATAGTTTTCATTCTATACCTTGCCAAGATTGCGATTTCTAGAAAAATGCGAACAGTCCTAACCGCGACCAACTATGTCGACTTCATTTTCTACGTCATACTCATCATTACGGGCATAACAACAGCCTCACTGAACAAGCCGTGGGTCGACCTGCTCCCGTGGCTTCCAGGCGTGGTTTCGCCGATAGCAAGGCTTGCTCCCTCAATACACGTTCTCATCACTTACATCTGGATACTCTTCTCAACCATATTCCCCGGCGGCATACTGCATGGGCTCGCAAGTGCATACCTTATTTCACATCTTAAGAAAAGGTTCAAAATGAAAGGTCATGAATGAGGCGAAGAAAGATGGAAGCGAAAAAATTCCTGGATAATTTCGGTCGGTCCGAGTCGTTGTGGATGTACGCGTGTTCAAGATGCGGCGAATGTGTGGATGTCTGCCCAGTCTACCAAGAAACAGGCGACAAATACACAGCACCGGGTTTCAAGATTAAAAAAATGCGTGGGCTGATGACCAAGAAACTCGTGCCGTTCACGGGAAAAAGCAAGGAAGAGAACGTCAAGAAAATCGTCAAAGGACTCTACGAATGCACCCTATGCGGTCGGTGCTGGTCAGTTTGCCCGTATAATTATGACTTGGTGGGGCTTTGGGAAAGAGCCCGCGAGAGCGCGTTGGAAACCGGGTTCGGCTTAGACCCGCTTCTGGCAATGGTAGACGCTCTGGACACGGAGAAAAACATCTTCAAACGACCCCACGTTAGACGCTTAGACTGGATGAAAGGATTAGACGTCCCAGTAAGAGAAAGAGCGGACACAATTTACTTCGTTGGTTGTCTGCTTTCCTACAGAGGATTACTAAAACCCGCTGCAAAAGCAGTGTCCACAATCCTAAACGCCGCTGGAGAAAACTGGACAATACTGAAAGGCGAAGTCTGTTGCGGTGCGCCCTTACGATTCGCAGGCGGCAACCGATACCTCGAGAAACTGATGGAAAACAACGTAAACGCTATCAGGTCAACGGGCGCAAGCAAGATGGTTTTCAGCTGTCCCGGTTGCTATCGTATGTTTTGGCAGGAATACTCCAAGTACCTCGGCAAAGAAGTCCGCATGATGCACATCGTCGAGCTCGTCGACAGCTACATAAGAACCGGAAGAATCAAGCCAAAGGGCAAATTCGAGGAAAAGATTACTTATCACGACCCCTGCGAACTCTCACGACTGTCCGGAGTAATCGAAGAACCAAGACGCGTATTCTCAAACATAGCCCCACAATTCGTGGAACTCCCCGAGAACAAATTCAACGTAAAATGCTGCGGCGGAGGAGGACTATTCAAAGCCGCCAACACCGACAAATCGCTTGCCATCGGCGGAAAACGAATCGAGCAGGCAGAGAAGATTAAGGCAACAACTCTAACAGTCGCATGCCCCTCGTGTTACGAGACACTCAGCCAAGCCGCTCACTTCAAAAAATCCGAAGTCAAGGTAATGGATTTTGCCGAAGCCGTCGTGCAACAAATCTGATAAAGAACGGGACAGGCTTGCTTGAAAAGTCTAAGGCATTTGCCCGGTTAGCAAGGCTTAGGCACACGGCGCAAGTTGTCGGGATAGTCGCAATCATGAGCGTGGCAAGCCACGGTTTTTCATGGACTTCTCTTTACGCGATTCTCGCATCCCTTTTCCTAAGCATAGCCCTTTTCTTTCTCGACGACGCACACGACCTTAAAAGCGACCAAATCGTGCACCCGCAACGACCAATTCCAACGGGTCGGGTCACAATTCGCCAAGCCTACATCGCCGGCATCGTCTTTTTGTTGATAGGAACTCTGTTTGCTTCAATGCTGTTCGTTTATCAATTCGCCTTCTTCATCGTCGCAGTGTTTGCTGCAACCGCGGTCGTTTTTCTCAAACTAACCTCCGTGTTCAGAGCCTTTCTTACCGCTTTTCTGGTTTGGGCACTGTTTCCTTTCGCTGCATTTCCTGACCTGAAAATCGTTCTTTTCGGGCTAATAACAGCGCTTCCACACGTTGGAGGCTCTATCGCAAAAGATTTTCTCCACTCGCGCGGGGATGTTGTGCAGGGATTGAGGTGCTCGAAAAAGTGGTCGAAGTATTTGGCGAGCGGCGCATTTTTCTCGGCTGCAGCGATAGTTTGGTTGCCACGATTACTTAATTTCGTCTCTTGGCTCTACGTTTTTCCCATTGTTTTCACTTTTGCAAGTTGCGTCGTGTTAGGCGTTAAGGTTTTGAAGGAAGACTACCAAAAAGTGTACGTTTACGGCGGCGTCGGAATGTGTTCCGCTCTCATTGCGTTTCTTTTGGGCGGAATATGAAGGCATTAAGGTTTCCAGATGATGCCCATTTATTAAGAGAACAAAGAAATAATGTCAATCAACGTCTTCAACAGGGATTGGTCGCATGACAAAAGTCGCCCTAATAGCAGACAAAAACACCACAGCATGTTTCAAACTGGCTGGGTTGAAGGACGTTTACTCAGTGAAAAATGCCGAAGAAGCTGAAATGCGAGTCCGCGAAATTTCCGAAAAACCCGACTTCATTATTATCCTCATCACAGAACGCATCGCAAACCAGATTCACACCATGCTCGAGAAAACTATAGAACGCAAATACCCAATAATCATCCCGATTCCAGACGTGAAAGGCCAAACCACGTTAAAACTCGACCCCATGATCGAACTCATCAAACGCAAAACAGGCATCGAGGTAAAGTTGCGTTAAGCTTTTAATCACAAATGATTTTAAGGCTTAAAAGAGGCTCAAAATTGTCCAAGGTCGGCACAATCTTCCGCGTGGCTGGTCCATTCATCATCGCCAAGGGCATGCACGGGTCACGCATGTACGAACTCGTGAGAGTAGGCGAAGCCGGAATAATCGGCGAAATCATCCGCCTCGAAGGCGAAACCGCAGCCATACAAGCATACGAAGAGACAACGGGAATAAAAACCGGCGAAAAAGTCGAAGGCACCGGCAAGCCTTTATCCGTGGAACTAGGTCCAGGTCTGCTCGGGCAAATTTACGACGGGATTCAGCGACCTCTGCCGGTTGTTGCAGAATTAGTCGGTTCGCGTATTCAAAGAGGCGTGATTCCGTTGGCGTTGGACAGGAAGAAGAAGTGGCACTTTCAACCGACCGCAAAAAAGGGAGCCAAAGTTGTCGGCGGAGACGCCATCGGACTCGTGCAGGAAACCACGTTGATTGAACACAAAGTCCTCGTTCCGTCCACTGTTAGCGGCGTCGTCAAAAGCATTGTTTCCGAAGGCGATTACACGGTGGCAGACTCCGTGGCCGAGGTAACAACGCCTGAAGGCGCTGAAAAACTATCTTTGATGCACACTTGGCCCATTCGGCAAGCCCGACCGTACAAGACAATGTTGCCTCCAGACACGCCTCTGTTGACTGGTCAACGAATAATTGACGCCTTCTTCCCGCTTGCCAAAGGCGGAACCGCTACGATTCCTGGAGGGTTCGGAACAGGGAAAACCGTTATGCTGCAGACTTTTGCGCAGTGTGCGGACGTGGACATAGTCATTCTTGTTGGTTGTGGGGAACGGGGAAACGAAATGGCGGATGTGGTTGAAAGGTTTCCCAAACTCAAAGACTTCCATTCAGGGCAACCGCTCATGAACAGAACCGTCATTATAGCCAACACTTCGGACATGCCCATCGCCGGCAGAGAAGCCAGCATCTACACGGCTATGACGCTTGCCGAGTACTACAGAGACATGGGATACGATGTCGCAGTGATGGCAGACTCCACATCCAGATGGGCAGAAGCCCTCCGCGAAATTTCCGGACGATTAGAGGAAATGCCCGGAGAAGAAGGATACCCCGCCTACTTAGCGTCAAGATTAGCCGAATTTTATGCACGAACCGGACGCGTCATAACCCTAGGCACCGAGGAAAAATACGGGTCTATAACAGCAGTCGGGGCTGTTTCGCCGCCTGGGGGAGATTTCTCAGAGCCCGTAACTGGGAACACGCTTAGGTTGACGAAGGTGTTCTGGGGACTTGACTTCAATTTGGCGCATCGGCGGCATTTTCCGGCGATTAATTGGTTTATGAGTTATTCTGAGTACATTAACGCGTTAGAGCAGTGGTATCAGAACACGGGGGCTGACTGGCAAAAGCTAAGGGGCGAGGCTATGTCGCTTTTGAAGGAAGAGGAAGAGCTGAGGGAAGTAGTGTCCCTGGTGGGCGCGGAAATATTGGGCGACAAACAACGGTGCGTCTTCGAAACGGTGAAGATGCTGAAAGAATACTTTCTGCTGCAGAGCGCGTTTCATCCCGTGGACATGTATTGCCCGCTTGATAAGACGTACAAGATGCTTCATCTGATACTGAAGTTCTACGAAAAAGCGATGCACGCAACGACTTCTGGAGTACCCTTAGTTAACGTGCTTGCCCTGAGCGTAAAAGAAGATTTGGCCAGAATGAAAATCGTCAAGCCCGAAGAGTTCGCCGAAACAAGCATAAAAATCACCGAAAAGATGATTCAGGAATTCGACCATCTCACAAAGCCAGTGCAGCAGGAGGCGCGTTAGCTTGACGTCCGCAACTCAGGCTGGCAGAAGTTTTCTCACGATTAAAGAGATTTCTGGTCCCCTGCTTTTCGTGGAAACGATGCGAGGAATCGGCTACGGAGAACTCGTCGAGGTGCTTTCTCCAAAAGGCGAAGAAAGGATTGGCCAAGTCATAGACGTCAGCGAAGAAACCACGGTCATCCAAGTGTTCGAGGGCACATCCGACCTCGACGTCAAAAAAACCGCGGTAAGGTTCACGGGCGAAACCATCAAACTACCCGTTTCGATGGACATGCTTGGACGAATGTTCAGTGGCGGCGGCAAACCTGCAGACGGAGGTCCAGACATAATTCCCGAAGACTACTGGGACATTCATAGCGCTCCCATCAACCCGTATTCTCGGGCGCATCCAATCGATTTCATTCAAACTGGAATCTCAGTTATTGATGGGATGAACCCGTTGGTGCGTGGACAGAAGCTTCCCCTTTTTTCTGGAAGCGGTCTACCACACAAACTCATTGCTTCTCAGATTGTAAGACAAGCCAAAGTCAGAGGCGAGGGCGAGGCTTTCACTATAGTTTTCGGAGCGATAGGCATCACCGCTGACGAGGCAAAGTCTTTCGAAGAAGATTTTGTGAAGATGGGCGTTCTCAACCGAGTGGTGATGTTTGTTAACTTGGCAGAGGACCCGGCTATTGAAAAGATTTTGGCTCCTAGGTTGGCGCTTACTGTGGCAGAGTATTTGGCGTTTGAACAGGACATGCATGTACTCGCGATTCTCATCGACATGACAAACTACTGCGAAGCCTTACGGGAGATTTCTGCTGCGCGTGTGGAGGTTCCGGGAAGACGCGGTTACCCGGGGTACATGTACACGGACTTGGCAAGCATCTACGAGAGAGCGGGAAGAATTCATGGCAGAAACGGCTCCATAACTCAAATCCCCATCTTGACCATGCCAGACGACGACGTGACCCATCCGATTCCTGACTTGACGGGCTACATCACGGAAGGACAAATCATACTCGACAGAAGCATGTACAAAAGAGGCTTATACCCGCCCATAGACCCGTTACCGTCGCTTTCAAGACTCATGGACAAGGGCATCGGACCGGGCAAAACACGGGAAGACCACAAGCAACTGTCTGACCAACTCTATTACGCGTATGCAGAGGGCAAAGTTACCCGGGAAACCGCCCTAGTCTCGGGCGAAGCAGCGTTAACCAGCGTGGATAAACTCTATCTTCAGTTCGCTAACAGGTTTGAGGGCGAATTCATAAGCCAAGACGTGAACGAAGACCGCGACATAGAAGAAACCCTTGACATCGGCTGGCAACTCTTATCCATACTTCCAGAATCCGAATTCGCCAGAATCGACCCAAGCGTAATCAGAAAGTACCATCCCAAATACCGAACCGTAGGCGAGGAAGGTAAAGTTGGCAGTTGAACTTGCGGACGTTCACCCGACACGCCAGGAGCTGCTGAAGTTAAAGCGTCGCAAGACACTAGCCGAAGGCATTGTGGACATTTTGAAGAAAGACCTAGACGTGCTAATCGTGACTCTTTTTGATTACCTGAAAAGCATTCCCTCCACCAGAGACCAGATACAAGACGCTCTGAAAGAAGGGTACAAGTTGTTTATCGAAGCCGAGATGCTCACAGGGGCAAGAAAAATCGAAGAAATCTCAATGGTCGTCCAACCAATCCAATTCGAAGTCACCAAAAGCACAAAAGAAAAAGTTCTAGGAATAGCGTTCCCCGCATTTGAGCTTTCGCAAGGAAACACAATTCCCAGCGGACCGCGCTTTAGCTTGTTAGACACGCCCAGGAACTTGGACGAATCCGCCTCAAAAATCAAAAACGCCCTGAACCTCATCATAAAACTCGCAGAAACAGAAGCATGCATTAGAGAAGTCCTCGACGTCATCGCGGTGAAAAAGCGGCAAATAAACCGAATAGAATACAAGATTCTGCCAAGACTCGATGCTGCGATAAGGTATGTGGAACTGATAATTGAGGAAGCAGAACGTCAAGATGCAATCCGAGTGAGGGTTCTTCAGAGAAAACGAAAGGAACGCGCTATGAAAAGAGGCTAAACAAATCGCTAGGAGTCCGTGCAATCATGGGTGTGTGGAAATACAAGCACATAACGCCGACCATCATAGCCGACAAACTCAGCCTCATAAAACCGAAGGATTTAGTCGAATTGGCAGACAAAGACATGGAACAAGTCTACTCCATGCTAACAAAAACACCATACAACCCCGAAATTTCCGCCATATCCGCCCAAGAACGAAACTTCATTTCCTTCGAAACTGCTCTTCTGAAGCACCTCATGAAAACGTACGAGAAAATTGCCGAGAATTCGCCTAAAGATGTCAGAGTTCTGGTTTATGCGTTTTTGAAGAAATTTGAAGCAGACAACATAAAGACCCTCCTTAGGTTTAAACTGGCAGGAGTGAACACTGAAGAAGCCTTAAGATTCATCACGCCCATCGGCAAACTCGACGAGTCTCGGTGCAGGAAAATTTTGGAGAACTCCAAAAGCCTCAGAGACGTAGTCGAACAACTCTTGACCTTAGAATACGGACTCGTGCTGACAGAGCCGCTATTGGAATTTGAAAAAACTGGAAACATTCTCTTGCTCGAAGTCGCCTTGGACAAATACGTCTATGCACAACTGTGGACGGCTGTCGAAAAGCTAAAGGGCTTGGACAAGAAAATCGCAAAAACCGTCGTCGGGACACAGATTTTCTCGGCAAACGTTAGAATCATCTTAAGAAGCAAAGCAGAAGGATTTAGCCAAGATGAGATGATGCGTCACCTAATCATTGTGCCAGAAGTTTTCGATGAAAAAGGACTGGAAGAAGTCGCCAAGACAACAGACGTGAAGGAGTGCATCAAAAAAATGTTGGAAACGTCGAATTTCGCCGCGACCAAGGATTGGCAGTACATGCTAAAGGATATCGCGAAGGGGTTTGAAACCTCTCGGTCGCTGGAGTTCTTGGATACAGCACTCGACCGAAGCCTGCTTAGAACAAACTTGCAGATGCTCAGAAGATACACGTCCTTCTTTAACGTCGGATCAATCTTGGCGTTCATGAACCTGAAGTGGGTCGAAGTAAAGAACCTAAACAGCATCATGAAAGGATTAGAAGACGGCTTCTCACCGAACGAGATAAAGACGATGCTGCTGCTACCCGATTAACAGAAAACTGATTCTAACTTCATCTGCTTACTTTTTTCTTTCGGGTTTCTTGCGGTGTGTCTTTACCCATTCTTTTATGGTTAAGCTTCGCTCGGCGGCGTACATCGATTTCAAGTCGAGAACGTTAGAGAGCAGCCGCCTGCGGATATTGCCGAATAAATTTCTCAAAACAGCCACGACATGCTCTGCAGATGACGATACGTACCTTTTGGCGTTTCCGATTCTGAAGTGCATGCGGAGCGATGCTTCCTTTCGGCTTTCTCCATGCAAACGCTTCGAAAGGTTCACTCGTTTTAGCTTTGTTTGCAGGTTCATTATTTCCTTCTCTATTCTTGTTTTCGCAGAGCCTTTTCTGAGAGATTTTGATTCTCTTTCTAGTCTCTCTATCTCCTTCCTCAACCTGAGCGACTCGGCGAGATGAGGATAAGCCTTAGCCAAAACCTGGTATTCGACGGTTTCCTGCATGGGCTTGTCGGGCTGCATCTTCACAAGCTTCTCATAAAAGCGATTGTAGCTTATTTTCTCCTTCATGCAGCCTTCACTATGGCGGGTTTAAATCTGACCTATAATCATGAACGCAATCAACAGTCCATATATTGCCAATGCTTCGGACAACACGACTCCGATGACGTTTGACGAGAAAGTCTCGGGCTTTTCAGCAGCAGCACCCGCTAACGCTGAGCCACAATAGCTGATTCCCGCGCTTGCCGCAGTTGCTGAGAAGGCCATTATCGCGCCTGAGATGAGGGCTTTGTTGGCGTTTTCTGCTGTTGTGATTATGGGAAGTTTTGATAAGAGCATGAAGGCGATGAGCAGTCCATAGATTGCGAGTGCTTCGCCGAGGACTATGGTGATGATTAATTTGCGGAGCAGTTCTGGTTTCTCGGTGCCGACTGCCGCCATCGCGGTTCCGTTGATTATGATTGCGACTGCGGCTGAGATTACGGGTATGATGATGGCGAGGGCGATGCCGATTAGGCTTGTGAGTCCGGGGTCGAACATGCGGGTTCCTCTTTGGCTACTTATGTGAACTTAAAGGGCTTAAATATTATTCCCTCGCCCGAATAGAATTTTGAGAACCACTCAACCCAATGCAACCGAAGAACGTGCACGAACACGACGAGGCCTTCGATAATCATCACCAAAAGCGTACCTACAGCCAAGATGGGAATGGAGGAAAGCGGAAAAATCCCGTGTTCTACTCCGCCGAGCACTAGGAACAGAGAACTCATGGCGCTGTGGATTAAGCCTAAAGCCATTACTCGAGAGTAGGAGATTGTGTGGCTTAGGGTCTCGGCGAAAACCTCGACACCAAAGCCGAAGCCTTCTGTGAACCCCTCAACTATCCCCACAGAGACCATCAGCACTATTATGGGCAAGATAACCAGTCCCATCATAAACATGACGCCTTCAGAGAACCATCTCGAAATGCCCGATATACCGCCAAAACCTATCCACATAAAGAAGCCTCCTAAAAGTAGCCACAACCAGCAAATCGGCACTGGGAGGAGTTTGTAGTGATGTTTTCTTATTTCGTTCCAAATCCTCAAGACCATTCCCAGACTCAAATGTGCAACGCCGGCAAGGATGGCTAGTCTTAGGAGTTTCATCGGCTCACTTGTTGGCTCGAACCCACCAAAATAGAAAGGTCCCAAACTGCCCAAAGAAATGGGGTGGATAAAGCCCGAAGGACCGAAGAACTCGCCGAACAGAAAACCGAAAAATACGGCTGCAATTCCTAGAATTATGAACATTTCGCCGCTGATTAGTATGTACCTTGTTATGTCGCCGGCTTCTGTCAGATTGACTTTTCTTCTGAAGAAAAGAATCGCAAGACCCGCTATTGCCAGAAGCGCACCTTGCCCAACATCAGCGAACATTATGCCGAACAGCAAAGAAAACGTGATCATCATAATAGGCGCCGGGTCGATTTCGCCTGCCGACGGGTACCCAAACGCTAAGGTTAGGTTTTCGAAGGCGCTTCTGTATTCTTTGCTTTTTGGGAGTATTGTTGGTGCTTTGTCTTCGGGGGTTGGTGGTTCATCCACGATTACGCAGTATCCGTCTGTGGCTTTTTTGATTTTTTCGATAGTGTCGTTTGCTTTTGCTTGTGGCACCCAAGCCTCAAAATAGACAGTTTTCCTAGTCCTCAGGAATTTTGCTTC
>Ga0315314_1000848_pt1 | contig 29968 bp, 33 predicted proteins | sample TDP9_MG_FD_203631 | JGI IMG/M metagenome (GOLD analysis project Ga0315314, IMG submission 203631) | Freshwater sediment microbial communities from Lake Towuti, South Sulawesi, Indonesia - TDP9 | ecosystem: Environmental > Aquatic > Freshwater > Lake > Sediment | place: Indonesia: South Sulawesi... | reverse complement strand
TATGGTGAGAAAGCATTTCTGGTCAGATTATAGTGCAAAGAAATTTTTCTGGTTCAACACAGTTGTTCATATAATTAACATTACTAGCATAGTCCTTTATGAGATATTGGGAGGAACTTGGGTTATTGTTCCTCTAAGCATAAGTTGGTTGTTTGTTACAAATGGTTTCTGGCATGTGCTCGGAACAGTGATGTTTAAGGAATATTCCCCTGGTTTAATGACAAGCCCGCTCTACTGGATAATTATGTACTTTATAATAAGATACAGTTTACTGCAAGGAAATATTTTGCTATCACATTTTGTTGTTTCCATCGCCATTGGAACCATCCTAACAATTCTAATGATCGGGGGTCTTTTTGCCCAACGATGGTTGAAGACAAAGAAGAGTTAATGGAGGTTTCGTAATACTAAACTCATCTTTTCTTTTATTTTATGTCTAGAGAAGTGAGAAAGAAAATCAAGGAGGTGCTTTTTTTGCAGGTTAGACGGTGGCTTAGACGAAGAGTAGCTATTTGGCGGGATGAAGGAGTGATTGGCTCACAACTTGGACGAATGTAAAGATAAATAGAGCATCTCGATCTGATAATCTTATAAATGGTTAAAAAGATTACTTTCAAAGCTTCAATAATAGATAGCCTCTTGAGCTATGCTAAGAACTTTCACCCAAATGAAGGTATACTTCTTCTTAGGGGGAAGGTAGGTAAAGATGAAATCATAGTTAAGGAAATAGTAATCCCTCCTCTTGCTACACATGGCAGAAGCTTCTCAAGCTTCCCCTTTCATATGCTCCCTTTAGATTTATCCATAGTTGGAGTAGCCCATTCACACCCATCTGGAGTATTAAAACCGTCTTTGGAAGATTTGAATAACTTCTATGGCAGAATAATGGTCATAATAGCTTATCCTTACAATTCTGAAAAAAATATAGGAGTATTTAATCGTGAAGGGATCATGGTAAAGTACTCAATAATTCCTTAGTGATTTAAATGCTCGATGCTAAATGTAAAACTTACAAACCGAAGAGAATTTTAAACGTTTACAAGCATTGTGATGGTGGATGGTTCTGGAATAAATATTCAGCAAGCCCTTATCTTGGCTGTCAATATGGCTGTCTTTACTGTTATGAGTGGGATAGAAAATATAACCCCTATGATGATCAAGAGGATTTTGATAAGATCATTCAGATAAAAGAGAATTCTTCAGAATTATTGAGAAAAGAATTAAGGGATAAGCCAATAGATATAATCTCTATTGGAGATTGGCAACCAGTAGAAGCTAAGTATAGACTTTCAAGAGAGATGCTTCAAGTAATATTCGATCTAGGATTTCCAGTATTCATAAACGAAAAATCACCTCTTGTTTTGAGAGATTTAGATTTGATAAAGAAAATAAATGATAAAGCTTATGCAAACATCGGATTTTCAATAATTACTACAAATGATGACAAAATAAGAAGAATCTTTGAGCCAAAAGCACCAACAGTTATATCAAGGTTTGAGGCTATGAAAAGGTTTTCAAAAGAAGGCATATTGACTGGAACAGTATTCATGCCCATTCTTCCATACATTTACGATGATGATGATAATTTGGAGGAAGTTGTAAAAAAGACCAAGGAGTTTGGTGGTAGCTATGTGCTAGATGCAAGTCTTACCCTTTGGGGATACTGTAAGAAAAAATTCTATCAGACTTTAGAAGAATTTAACCAAAATTTGATTCATAAATATGAAAATTTATACTCTGATGAGAAAGTTATGAAAGATTATTACAAAGAAATCCATAGAAAGATATTAAGACTCTGTGAGAGGTATGAAGTCTTAAACTATATTCCAAGACCTACAAAATTTTATCCTCAAAATATTAGGTTAAATAAAGAGGTAGCAGGTATACTTTACTTAAAGGCAAGAGAGCTTCAATTGAGCGGAGAGAATCTCTACAAGGAGTGGGCATACAGAAAAGCAGCATGGACAATAGATGAATTAAAGGAAGATATCGGAGAGATTTATGAGGAGAAGGGCGAGAACGGCTTGTTAAAAATCCCTTTCATTGGTAGGAAATTGGCTGAAGAGATTAAAAAATTATTAAAAGAGAGATATGAAGATAAAGTTGATACTGATGATTTTTATTAGATGAATTCGTCCAGTAGCTTTTCACAAGCCAATGGGTCTATCTTCTGCTTCACCAAGGGCTTCTCTTTTAAAGCTGGTAATTGCTCAAGATAAGTTTATCTATAATCCCTTGGCAACGCTTAATTGTGTCAATGGTGGTTGATTTGGTATTCTTAGCTAAGACCTCTACATCAGGGGAATGGAAGGTAGTCTCATCAGCAGTTTCAACACTTGTGGAAGAAGCAACTTTTGAAGCATCACCAGAAGGAATAACATTTAGGGCTATGGATCCGTCACATGTAGCCCTTGTAGATCTATCATGGCCAAAATCAGCCTTTGAGAAGTATGAGTGTGATAAACCATTCAAGTTCAGCATAAAAATGGAGGACTTTGTAAAGCTGATAAAAAGGGCTGATGTGAAGGATAGCATAGAGATTACAACAGCAGATGAGATGCTCGTCCTTAGGATTTTTGATGGTTATAAGAGAGAATTTTTACTACATTTAATAGAAAGTACTTATGGACCTACACCTCTTCCTAAGCTAAGCTTCAATGTCAAAGCCACAATAGCTGAGAGAGCCTTCGAAAGAATACTAAGTGATATTTCTGCCATTTCAGACCATGTGACCATAGAAGCCTCGAAAGATCGATTAGCGTTCTCTGGCAAGAGTGATATTGGCTCAGGCTCTGTAACTCTAGAGAGAGCGAATCAGGATTTATTAGAGCTGGAGGTGAAGGAGGACAGCAAAGCAACCTACAACATAGAGTATCTATCGAGCATAATCAGGGTTACAGCATCAGATACAGTTTTGCTTGAATACTCGAGCAAGATGCCCATAAGGCTTGAGCTAAAGCTCAGCGATCTTGGTGGTAAGATACACTTCTATCTCGCTCCAAGGATTGAAGAGAGATAATCGATTACGAGCTTTTATCATCTTAATCGTATTAAATTTTGAATGAAGAACCCTTAAATAAGGCATTCGTACCTTTACTACAATTTCACATAGAGGGTCAAATTAAAGAGATGGCTCGATGCCTTAACTTTCTAGAGCTATGTAGAACCAAGTTTGAACTTAATTTCTGAGGGCACAGTTATGTTCTGAGTTTTCATGCTATGATCTAGTTTCTAGTTGTCGCAAGTTTTAAAAGTCAAGACAATTAACCCGCATTATGAAGTATGACAATAAAAAGGTGGCTGGGGCGCTTCTATTTGTTGGCAGTGTTCAGTTTTTTTTGGGATTAGTCATAGCAGAAGTGTTGTTCCCAGGTTACAATATTTCAGTAAATTTCATAAGCGACCTAGGTGTTGGACCTACTTCTCTTATCTTCAACTCATCGGTGTTCTTGTTAGGCGTATTTGTGGTAGCTGGTGCCTACTTCATTCAACGCGCATTCGCTTCTAGACTTATATCTGTCCTTTTTACTCTAACGGGTTCCGGTGCCATGGGGGTGGGATTGTTCCCCGAGACTACTGGAATAATGCACATTATCTCTGCCCTTATTGCTTTCGGTTTCGGGGGGCTGTCTGCCATTGTGTCATACAAACTACAGAAACCACCTCTCTCTTACTTTTCTGTTCTATTGGGAGTATTATCACTCGTGGCACTTGCTCTCTTCGTATCCCAAACTTATCTTGGTCTAGGTAAGGGGGGAATGGAGCGTATGATTGTTTACCCTATTCTGCTCTGGGTAGTTGGTTTCGGCGGTCATCTGATCGGTTATTCTAGGGACACAATTACAACTACGGAATCATAGCCCTACCGATCGAGCACAGCAAAGTTGCTATACGGTGAGTACTGCCCATTCATCATTCCTATTCCAGCCATCCCATATCCATAAGCAACGACTGCAAAGGCTCCGAATAGAGCTACTATGGCAATCGTTATTATTCCTAACTTCCAAGTCTGTATCTAATCAACTCTGACTATACTATGCAATAAGCATGATAAGATAGTTTGCTGAAACAAAATACATATTAAAAGTGAAACATTTTTGAAACATTTCCATGATAATGTATCTGTGCTCTTCATCATAACGAATTGTTTAAGAAGTAATATCACATTAAAGAGTATAGAGTATGGAGATAGAGTTCGGTTTAGAGGATCTTGCAAAGTACCCTTTCTTAAAGGAAGCAGGAGATTATGTAAAAGAATTGAGCTTGAGCATAGAGGATTTAAGGCAAGATGACTATCGACCAGCATTAGAAAGGGCAAAGAACAGAGTTATGGAGGCAGTTCAAAAGAACTCTATCTCTATTGAAATATCAGAACCAAATTTAGAAATTCTCTCCTTCCCATTAGCTTTGATGATTATCAAAGCCATAGGAATTGATTACTTTATGCATAGATACTCTTTGGCAGAATCTGTAAGGGCTGAAAGATTGCTCGAGAAAGAGAAGAAGCCCATAATTTCAAATATGTTCAAGAGCGCCTTTAATGTAGATCTCATAAGCATAGAGCATAATGTTTTTGACTTTAAGATGAACATGGTTGAATATTTATTGAGAGCAACTCATTTTCATAAACCAGAATGGAAGCTCGTCAACAGAATTGTTGAAAATGGCTTTGTATATGTGAAGACTCGTGAACTCGTAAGGTTGATGAGAGAAGAGATAAGAAAGATGGTATATGAGAGGATGAAGAGCTTATCATTGCCCAAGATGCCAGAGAACGTGAAGGAGATTATAGATGAGATAAATAAAGCACTGCCCCCAGTACCATCAAAGGAGTTGCAAGAAGTTACCCCAGAAATGTTTCCTCCTTGTATAATGCATGTATTAGATTTGCTCCAAAAAGGGCAGAACGTCCCTCATTATGGACGCTTCCTTCTCACATCTTACCTTCTAGGCATTGGGAAATCTGTTGACGATGTGATCAATATTTACCCAAGGGTACCTGACTTTAGTGAACGCTTAACAAGATATCAAGTCGAGCATATAGCTGGCATGAGGGGAGGTAGAAGGCGATACAAAGTGCCAAGTTGCAGAACTTTAATTACTCACGGGCTATGTTTTAAGGATGAGATTTTATGTGCTAGAATAAAGAACCCTCTTCAATTCGGAAGAAAGCCTGTAGAGCCTAAGAAGAAAAAGTCTAATGATTGAATATAATTGGCGATAAGTATGGATGATAAAACTATAGCATTTTTGAAGCAAACCTTTAGAGAATTTTACTTTAAGAACTCAGGAAAGGTAAATGCTCCTATCAGGATGAACGAGAGGGAATTTGGGTATATGTCCTTCGATAAGGTCATGATCAGACATTTATCCTTTCAAACTGAGGGAGAACTAAGAGTATTTCTTATCAAAGAAGCCCCTCATTCAGTCTATTATTCTTGTGCTTATTACTATGAGCCAACCCTTACAATGGATGAGAAAGGCTGGAAAGGAGCTGATTTGATCTTCGATATAGATGCTGATGCCATACCAACAGAGTGCAAAGAGGAGCATGATAGCTGGGTTTGTAAGGATTGCAACTTTATGGGCAAAGGTAAGAGACCTGAGAAATGCCCAAAATGTGGAAGCAATAGAATAGATGAGAAGAATTGGGTCTGTAATTCATGTTTAGATGCTACGAAAAATGAAGCAATAAAGTTGATAGATTTTCTTTTAGAGGATTTTGGCATCTCAAAGGAGAAAATTAAGGTTCACTTCTCAGGGAGCCGAGGATACCATGTGACAGTGGAGGGAGGCGCTTTAGAAAAATTGGATCAATTGGCAAGGAATGAAATATCAGATTATATCTCTGGCATGGGCTTGAGTTTAGAGAGTCTTGGCATCTCAAAAGGAGCTTCATATGATGATATGCGTAGATCGTTACCATTAACCAATGAGCCAGGATGGAGAGGTAGAATAGCTGAGTTCTTTACAAAGTTAGAATTAGAAGGTTATAACGAGGCTAGCAAAGATGTAAGGGATAAGATTCTATATGCATATGGGAAGATGGGTTATAAGAGTTTTGAAGGCTTTATCAAAGAGATCACAAATAAGTTAAGCGCTAAGATAGACGTTATGGTCACAACAGATATTCATAGAATCTTCAGGCTACCTAATACACTACATGGTAATACTGGCATGCTAAAAAAGAAGTGTGATGATCTAATATCCTTTGATCCCTTGATAGATGCAGTTGTATTAAGTGAAGAGCCTGTAAAAATATTCGTCGATAATGCTCCAAAATTCACTTTAAGAGGTAATTCTTTTGGACCATATAATTCAGAAAAGGTTACATTACCATTAATGGCTTCTGTTTACTTAATGGGGAAGGGTTTGGCAAAGGTGATTGATTATGAGTGAATCGATTTTGAATAGGATTTACGAATTGATAGAGTTAGAATCAAAGAGCGATAAATTGGTAAAGATACCAAAGAATTTCTATAAAGAAGTTGCAACTTATATGAAGAAAATACTAAATGGAATAGATCAGAATGAGAAGAGTATTGTGAGCAACTTAGCATTAAAAGAGAGAGAACTTATTGAAAGGTTGACCAGTAGGCTGATCGAATTAAGAATTAAGAAAGCATCTCATCTAAATGATACAGATAATCTAACTTCTGAGGAAAGATACGTAATAGAGCCTTTATCCTTGTTTGATAGGAGATGGAAGAAAGTAGGCTTGGCTATAAAAAAGGGTCAGCCTTCTAAACTGGATGCCATATCTGAGGAGTTATCATCAAGATTTACTATAGTTAGATTTTTACAACCTACTCCATCAATAATAGGCATAGATTTAAAGAAATATGGTCCTTTTAACAAAGAGGATGTTGCCATCATCCCTTCAGAAAATGCTAAACCATTGATAAAGCAGAACATAGTAAGTGAGATATGGATGGATGAATATAAGGAGTAAGCTAAATAGTAATTCTCTTTTAGTAAGTTTCTATCTCTAGACCTGATATGCGCTTAAAGTCCTCAATGTTTCTGGTCACAACTCTGAGTTTATAGAAAAGCGCTGTAGACGCTATGTAGATATCATTGATGCCTATAACCTCTCCTGAACGCTCTAAATGGGCATGAATCTTAGAGCTTATTTCAACTATATCGTATGTGAGAGGCAGAATCCCGAACCTGCTCAAGTCTCTTTTGGCTGAAGATAATCGTTTCCTAAGCTCTTTTTCGTTGCCAAAGTACCTATAATAGATGCCGAATAGGTACTCATGAGCTGAAATTACGGAAATTCCTGCGAAGCTACCTTCCTCATCCACTTTTCTAGCTATGCTAGCTGCTTCAGGATCAGAGTTGATCAAGTCAATGATGAAGGTAGTGTCAAAGATTCTCAAAATCATCGATCTCTGAGCTCTTTAACAGTTCTTATCTGAGCCTTATGAAGAATACGCTTGACCTCCTCCCAGTCTTCCTTGCTTATAGTGTGACTCCCGAATATGTCCATGAGTTTGCTCCCTCGCTTTAAACTTCGCTTTATCACCTCTGAGAAGCTCTCTCCAGGAAGCTTTGCTCTCTGCAACATCTCATATACTTCGTCAGAAACTGCTATAGTCTTAGCCATCCTATATCAACATATTGATATAGATATATAATTTTTCTGGTAAAAATTTAAGTTGAAATACGGGGAGTAGAGAGCCTAAAAGATAAAGGCTTAACATACTCTCTGCTTAACTACTAAAGCTTAATGATAATTATGAGAATAAAGTGGGCAATATGATGAGGGTTAAATTCATATACTGATAAAAACCCAAAAATTTATTGAAAAGCCTTAAGAAGGTATACAAATTGAAAGTTCCAAAAGAGATAAGAACTTATTGCCCTCGTTGCAAGCGCCACACAGTCCATAGCGTAGCTATTTATAAGAAGGGTAAAGAAAGATCTATGGCTCAAGGAACAAGGCACCATGCTGAAGATAAAAAAGGGTATGGAGGACAAAAATTCCCAGAGTTGAAAAGAAGTGCTAAGACTACAAAGAAGCAGACATTGAAGTTCAAATGCAAGGATTGCGGGTATCAAGTTGTAAGGTATGGAATTAGACTAAAGAAGATGGAGATTGTTCAATAAGGGGCGATCTTATGAAAAAAGAGAGGATACTTATACCAAAATCAAGAAGCGCCTTCCTTCTCGTCAGATGCTCCAATTGTGGCAATGAGCAAGTTGTATTCTCATCGCCAACAGTAGATATAAAGTGTAAAGTATGTGATAGCCTTATCGCTCAGAGGACAGGCGGCAAGGCTAAGATATTTGGTGCTGTATTAAAAAGGCTAGATTGAGATGGAAACAGTATCACGTTTGCCTGAAGAAGGAGAGCTTGTACTGGCAACTGTTAGAAGTATAACTACTCATGGTGCTTACGTGACACTAGATGAGTATGAGGACATGAATGGATTCTTGCACATATCTGAAATATCAACAGGATGGGTAAAAAGTATAGAGAGGTATGTGAGGCTAGGACAAAAGATAGTCCTTAAGGTCATAAGAGTCAGCAAGCAAAGGAAGGAGATAGACTTATCCTTAAGGCAGGTTACTGGCGAGGAGAGAAGAGAGAAGCTCGTAGAGACAAAGAAGGCTGAGAAGGCGGATAGCGTAATGAAGCTCGTAGAAAGCAAGCTAAATCTAAACGAGGAGACAGGCAAGAAGTATAGGGAGCTTTTGATGGAGGAATTTGGGGCTTTATATGATGCTGTAGAAGAAGTTTCGAGAAAGGGTATAAAGGTCCTTCAAAAATTGAATCTACCACAAGATTATGCTTCTAATTTAGAGACTATAGCAAAAGAGAAGATAATCATCCCAACTGTTAAGGTTCATGGAGTTATCGAATTAAAATCTGACTTGCCTGACGGGATAGATATAATAAAATCAGTTCTATTGGAGGCTGAAAATGTAAAGAGTGGTGGAGCTGAGATTGATATAAAGTATCTGGGTGCACCAAGGTATAGGATAGAGGTAAAGGCTGAGAACTATAAGATAGCTGAGAAAGCATTGGAGATAAGCACTCAAAAAGTAAGGGAGAGCATCAAAAAGAAGGGAGGGAGCTTCTCTTTCGAGAGAGAAAGATGATGCCTTTGGAGAAATTGCTGAGGAAATGCCCAACTTGTAATTTTTATACATTGAAAAAGCAATGCCCTAAATGTGGAAGCGAGACTATTTCTCCTCATCCTGCCAAGTTCTCTCCTGATGACAAATATGCTAGGTATAGGGTTAGAGACAGGTATTTAGAAAAGAAAGAATAATTTTTTCATTTAAGAGTCTTTGTCATCCATATATGCTCTTTTGCTGTATTAAAGCCCATCTTTTTAAAGAAGTTCAATGCTTCAACATTCCCTTGCTCAGTATCTGCTATCATCATCCTTATTCCTGCTTCTTCCAACCTTTTCTCTACCTCTCTATACATTTTTTCACCAACTCCATGCCTATGATACCTTTTCTTCACCCCAAGCCAAGCCAAGTATCCATACTTCCATGCTGATCGAGGTTTCTTTATTGTAGTAGCCATAGCAAAACCTATTACTTTTTTATTCCTTTCAGCCACAACACAGAATTCTGCATCAGTAGTATACAGAGAAGCTATTTCAAATTGATCCCAAGTTCTATACATCAAGGGGAATCTCTCACTAGTAAAGACCTCTTCCCCGATATGAAAGACTCTCGGTAGATCGTCTATGGTCATGTCTCTTATTGAAATCTCTTCTTCCTCTTCCTTCTTCATAAAGGATAAAACCCACTATTAATTAATAGAATCTTAACTCAAATTTAAAGTTGTATGCATGGGAGAGCCAAGTAAAAATCTCTTTATGTTAAGCTTTGCAGTAAAGTAAGAGGCATAATATAGTCTAGTTTATCCTACAACTTGATAGATTAAGACTTGGGCATAGCTCTTGTAAGAGGAGGCAAAAGCAAGCTTCAAAAGACCACTACCATCTTGATACTTTATGGTGTATCTGCCTATCTGAGCCGGAAAAGAAGTAGGGATTCCCCACTCTTCTTTTAAGAGGTCTGACTCACTCTTATTGTAATTCAATGGGAACATCTTGCCCAGCAAAGTATTGTTCCAGAAGTACTCAGTCGGTAGTCCATCATTACCAATGAATTGTGATACTTTAAGGCGAGGAATCGAGGCAAACCAGCTTATCTTCCCTTCATCCCCGCCCAAGTTCAAAAGGTATGGTGGATACCCTCCTATCAATACATAACCCTGATACTTAGTGGCTGAGAAAAGAATCGCTATGTAAGTATGATTTAATGGTCTATCCCCTACAAGCTGTTCAATAATCCCCTTAGCCTCAGTTTCATTTGACATGAGTAGCCTACCTATCTGTTGTATTCGAGTAGAGTTTATCGTTGCATTATCAGCCAAGCTAGTCCTATTTCCCATTACAGTTATCCAGTAGCCCCAGTCCCACCATGCTATTATTACAGCATCCCTAGGAGTATTCTCTCTTATCCATGTTAATGCCTCTAGCCAGTCTGTTACAGGAGTATACTGTGGGCCTGGATCGTATTGTAAGCCTGAAATGGCTATAGTGACAGGCATATCGTACTGTGGTATCCAATAATAATTGGCAGAGGCTAGAATGGCTATAATAAAGACTGCAGAGATAACCTTTACCTCAGACCTTACTGCATAAGCTCTTACCTTCTTTCTTGCTATGAGGGGGGCTGTAGGCTTGAGAAGAGAAGATGATAGCTCGCTGAAGCCCACACCAGCCAATATAGCAAATGCTATAGAAGAGTATACCATGAGCCTAGAGAAAGATGAGGCTACGTAAAGAGAAGTGATTCCTAAGATTAAGGCATAGGCTGAAAATATCGTCCTCTTCTTTAACATTATAAAAGCTCCGAAGGCACCTAAGAAGATTAAAATCCAAAATGAAGTGAAGAAATTAACACTTGATGAAGTTTGGTGCTCAGCCACTGATTCTACTAAAGGATCAGCAGTCCTTTGGAATGGGAATATGGCTGTAAGGTATCTACCGCTAAGCCCTGGTATCAAGCCAGAACTCATGATGAATAGACCGAGTAATGCTAAAGCTACTAAAGAAGCTATGAGAGCTTTTCTATGATTCTTTGGCTCTGTTACACTTTTCACGTAAAAACCTAGCATGGCAAAGGCAAGACCAGCAAATAAAATAATACCTGAAGTAGATATTATACTAGGTCCAGGTCTTGGAAAGGCAGAGCTTACTATTAGGTCTGATGTAATGAACATGCTACCAGAATATATTACTCTCTTTAAATCGACATCAAGAAAAGGAGAAATTAACAAAACTAGACCCATTATACCATTAAAGTACTGAACCCCTCCCCAAGATGCATTTGCATAGCCTAGCAAAAGACCTGATAATATTGCTCTCCAAGCAAGACCAACTTTTGTTACCCTTGGGCTGAATATGGATAAGAAGAAATATGCTGAGAGAACAGTTAAGAATAGGGCAAAGGGCTCTGATTTAAACCAACCAAGGTTTCCTCTTGTTATCAATGGGGTGGAGAAGGCTACTATTAAAGAGGCAAGAAGACCTGCACCAGTTCCTGAAATCTTTCTTGTAAGGAGGAATATTGCGAATACTGTTAGGGCTCCAAAGAAGACTGGGAATAAAATAAGAAAATCATAAAGAGAAATATTTATTCCAAAAAAATCTTTGAAGAGCAAGTATAGCATTGCACCAGCAAAATGTAAACCTGCTTGAGATGTAGAAGCTACAGAACGACCTTCTGGGTACCATGTCATATTATCATTCCATTTAAAGTAATTTATGTTTGGATCATCTGATAATATTACTCCTAATCCATGTTTTTCAGCATTATCTACAATAAAATTAGCTGCATAGTAATCATAGTAAGGATCGAATTCATTCAAATAAAATCCATACTCTGCAGGAGCCATTCTTATCATAAAAGCAGATGAGAATGATATTATTAGCACTAAAGATATTAACAGATTACGCCTTTTTATCTTAGGTTTTCTTACTATCTTTTGTAAATTTTGAATCTTAGGGAGCTTCAATGAACCTATTGGTGATATAAAATAGTGGTTAAAAAGCTTCCTCTAATTTTTTAGCAAATTATGAAGTACAATGAACAAAATCAAGCTTCTTCTATAAGTTTTATTAATTCTTCTGGCTCGATCTTAGCATCAAATGCTATCTTTCTCAATAAGCCTCTGCCTATCTCTTCACCTTTATGAACAGGTATCACAGTCAATCTACCATCATCATGCTTCATTATTAAATGACTTCCTCTTTGTCTAATTGGTTTAAAACCTATCTTTGATAATGCTTTTATCACTTCATCTGCTTTTACTGGTCTCAGCTTCTTCAAATGCTAACCTTTACTCTTTGTATTCCTACGAATTCAAGCTCAAATTTGACATCCTCAGTTTCTAGATAAAGCTCTATGGCTTCTTTTATTCTTGAACTCAATTCATCTAAACTCTTGGCTTGTGTATGGCAACCAAGGAGCTCTACTACAGATGCAACATAATATCCATCCTCATCTCTCTCTATCATCACTGTAAAGACCCTTTCTTTGACCATGATTTAATACCTTAACTCTTTATCTATTAGTGATATAGCATAATGGTTAAAAAGCTTCCTCTAATTAAAGAATCATCCTAATTCCATACACGAACTTATTGAATTTTGATGCTCGTTGAAGCTAAAGAAGCTTGGAAGCTCTTAAAGAGGCTTAAAAGAAAAGAAATAGAAAAGGGTGAAACTCCCTCTAAAAGGCTTGATTTATGGGTATAAAATTACATTAGGAGAATTGCTTTCTCATAAACTCTTCAATGATCTTCAATATTTCTTTAGATTTTTGAGAGTTCAAGCTTACATGATACCCATAAGAAGTTATCTTTGGTATTATGTATCCTTCTCTTATTAGCTCTTCAGTTAATTCTTCTACTCTCCTTAAACCCTTCTTTCCAAGCTCTTTAGGCTTGAAGCCTTTCTTGATATTCTCGAAGTCTGTATGGTTCGCTCCCCACTTTCCAAGCCTGTAGAGTTTGAACAATATGGCTGCTTTGATATCTTCATCGCTGATTTCTTCAGGGCTATCCAACTAAAGTTTCCTTTCGATACTTTATTGCGTCATACTTATATACTTTGTTTTTGAACTAAGCATTAGCGTTAACGTTAGCGTTAATGATAGTGGTGGATAGAAATGACAAGCGAAAAGACTCTATTGATAAAGTATCTAGGGGATAGCCCAATACTGCGTGTAATAGATTACTTTCTAGATAACCCATTATTTGATTATTCCAGAAAAGAGATTCTAGAATCCATTCGAATATCCAGAAGAACACTTTTCCAGATTTGGAAGGATTTAGAGAAGAATGGCATAGTCAAAGTAACAAGGAAGATAGGAAAGGCAAAGATGTATAAGCTCAACAAAGAGAACGAAGTAGTGAAGAAGCTCATAGAGTTGGATATGGCTCTTGGTAAAAAGGTAATGGAAGAGAGCGTTAAAGAAATAGAAGTTTTAGCCTAAAATCATTGCACAATATCTCCATCTTTGCCTTTTTTCCTACATGAATCATTGAATTTTGATCTTCGCTTCATCGACAATTTCCAATATGAAAAAATTTTCACGTGCTATCTAATGATTATCAATCAACAATATTATGCATAGCCTTCAAATCTTTATAGAATATCATAAGCTCTTCTGGTACTTTTATCTTAATATGATCCTTCAAAGATAATCCTTCTTCCTTCTTCTTATTCCATACATATGAATTAAAATCTATTATCTTTTGTGTTAATTTATTCAAACTCTTATCCCATTTTGCCTTTGGAAATCTCTTAAGATGAATACTTTTACCCTCATATAAAATAGACCATAAATGCTCAGTGAAAAAAGGCATTATTGGTGCTAATAATAAAAGAATATTTCTTAAACATTCATTCAACGTAAACCAAGATGTCCTCTGCTCTTCTTTTAAAAATTCTTGACCATAGGCTCTAGCCTTCACCATTTCAATATAATTCGATGCAAATATATTCCAAGTGAAGTCTCTAATCAAAGTTGCAACATCACTGAATGCATACTCATCATAACTCTTTTTTACATCATCTATGAGCTTTGACAATTCTCCAAGAATCCATCTATCAGTATCTTTTGGCTTTGCATTCACTCTTGGGAAGATTGAGACGAACCTTGCTATATTCCAAAGCTTTGTTATGAACTTTGCATGTCCTTCTATCCTCTCAAAGGAGCACTTTATATCTCCTTTAGTTATATCCCCTTCTAAACAAGTCCATATTCTAAAGCCTTCAGCACCGAATTTCTTTATTGCATCTTGTGGGTCTATCACGTTGCCCTTGCTCTTACTCATCTTCTCACCTTTCTCATCCACTACATGCATATGTATCCAAACGTTCCCGAAGGGTTTTTTCTCAAATAAGTGAAAGGACTTTAAAATGGTGAAGTAGAGCCAGTTTCTTACTATCTCTTTCCCTTGAGGCCTCATGCTACATGGGAAAATTTTATCAAAGTAATCTCTATCCCAAAGATAGCCTAGAACATAAACTTCTGATGTGCTAGAATCGAACCAAGTATCGAAGATTCTGTTTTCTCCTATGAAATCTTTACCATTGCATTTTGGACATTTACTTACTGGACAAATTTCTTTCCAAGGTTGATAATATTTACCTGACTCTGGCAAAATTACATTGCCACAATTCTTACAGTACCAGAGAGGAATTTCAGTACCATAGTATCTTCTACGTGATATGACCCAGTCCATATTTATTGATTCAACCCAATCTATCAGTATCTGCTTGCTCTCTTGGGCATAGAAGTTCATTTTATCAGCCATCTTTAGAATTTCATCCTTATAATCAACCTGCTTCAGATAGATCTCTTTCATTGCTATGAACTCTATAGGATCTTTGGATCTCTCACATATAGGAGCTCTATGCTTTATACTCTCTTTCTTTACCAATAAGCCCTTTATCTCTAAATCCCTTATAATTTGCTCTCTAGCCTCTGAAACACTCAAGCCACTATACTTCCCTGCATTTTCGTTCATCTTACCATCTTTATCTATAGCATAAGTTGGCTCTATGTTAAGCTCTCTAAGAAGCCTTATATCACTATAATCTCCATAGCTACAAATCATCACCAATCCTGTGCCGAATTCAGGCTTTGCATAAGGATGAGGAATTATCTTAACTTCATGGTTATAAATTGGAACTATAGCATGCTTTCCCTCTAATCTCTTATACCTTTCATCATCAGGGTTGAAGAGTATCACTTTACAGGCACAGAGCAACTCAGGTCTTGTTGTTGCTATGATTATATCTTCTTGGCTCTCTTTCACTTTGAATTTGATGTAGTTTAACGCTGTGTAATCCTCAACATAGTCCACCTCAGCATCAGATATGGCTGTCTTACAGACTGGACAGTAATTTGAAGTCTTTATCCCCTCATAAATTAGACCCTTCTTCCAAAGATGGATGAAAGTCTCTTGAGTAAGCCTTCTATACTCAGGATCGTCTGTATCATATCTTCCTCCTAATTCATACTTTTTATCCCATGAGTTGCAACTTAAGCCTAGCTTCTTAAAAGTATCCAAAGATATGTCCCCATACTTTTTAAGTAACATTCTACATTTTTCTATGAAATCTTGTCTTGATGTATCACTCATCCTAATGTTGAACTCTTTCTCTGTCTGAACTTCTATAGGTAATCCATTTTTATCTAAACCCATAGGGAATAGGACATTATATCCTAACATCCTCTTGTACCTTGCCATTATATCCATCCATACGTAAGTGTATGCATGTCCTATATGGACAGGAGTATTGACATAGGGCGGGGGAGTATCTATACTGAATAAAGGCTTTCTACTTTTCTTCTTGAAATGGAATATGCCATCCTCTTGCCATTTCTTGAAGATTTCTGCTTCTACATTTGGTTTCCATCTCTTCTCCTTTATCTTTGGGGCGAAATTCATTAAGACACCGGACTAATCTTGGAGAGTTAGAAGGCAAGTATAAAATATTTAAGTTAAAAGGATGATGTAAGACAAATCGTATCTGCTATTCGTTGTTAAGGTTCATCTATACCTTAGCAGAGCACCAACCCCTCCAAAACTTTTGAACATAACTCCCTCTTCACTCTTAGAAGAGATGACTTCTACCTTCGCCCCTAAATCCATAGCTTTGTTGACCAAAAAATCTATGAAATCCTTTTCAATTATTTCAATATCATTACTGCCACATGAAGAGCAGGCTTCTGAGATTAACTTCTGCTTTTCAGAGATTAGATTCTCTTGATTGATCATGACTTCTTTAATCATGCCACACTTTTTGCATACTGCTTGAAGGTATATGAGACCTATATCCTCAGAAACAAGAACAGTGTGTGCATTTCCCTTTTTCAAAGAATCTATCACCTCGTTAACCCCATAGACCACTAAACCTTTATCTGAAGAGACCTCGCTTAGGAATTTCTTGACGAGTTCCTTCTCCTCTATTATTCTCAGATCCTTTAGAACGCTCTCAGCCCTTTCTATAGTCTCCCTTATCCCTTCTCTCCCTGAATAAGAAGTATCCACAACTGCCAACACATTGTTTTGTAACCTATAATCCAGGTACTCTCCCTTTAAAAAATAGTCCTTAGTAGGACCAGGACCGCCTAATATCAAACCTTTGATGCTATACTGCTCTAAGAAGACTTTGGTCGCATGTCTGGCTACTCTATTGAAATAATCGTTAATCTCCGCCTCTCTAAGGCGCTCAAATCTTCTAGCTGATTGCCCCCCTGCCCTATGCTTCCCAGATACTCCTGAAGTAACAACATCTATCACATCCACTCTATTACCTGTGACTATCCCAAGTCCTGTTTCAGTATTATCTATAGAGATGATTCCTATAGTCTTTTCCTCCTTCATCATCTCAATAAGGGGCTCTAGATGAAAATGATCGTCACATCTATAGAGATAGTTCTGTATAGGCTTATGAGGCAATACTTCATATAATTGCAGAACTTCGCTCCCAGGCGGAGCACTAGGACTTGAAGGTAGGGCACCACAAAATATGGCAAGCCCGTTTTCAGGTGTTTTATCGTAAAGCTTCAATCTTTGCATGATCTTCACCAAAGCGTCTTGAACATGTGTTCTAGTGACATCAGACTTTATATTAGAAGCAGTGTTATACTCCTCTTTTAAATCACCTGAAACCTCATGTAACGGCCTCTTTGGTGGTATATATAATGATACTAATTCAGTCCCTCTACCTTTCTTTGTAGAGAGCTCTGCCAATATCTTTCTCATCTTATAAAATGCTACTGAGTCGGTTTTTGAACTCATTACATCTATAACTTATAAAGATGAATTAATAAGTTTCTTTCTACCTATTGAGTTTAGTAAATCTCTGTAGCCTTGCCATTTTATTCCTCTGCTGGATTGTCTCTGTCTTAGCTCTTTGGCAGAAGTTATCTAGACTTGGAATTGGGGCTAATTTCTCGCCTTTATTACTTTAGTCTCTCTTTCTAAACGCCCGATTGTCATCTTCACATCTTTTTCTACAATAATGTCCTGTCTTGTGTCAACGTCGATTGAATTTGAATTTTGGTAGGAATAATTTATGAATTTATAGACCTATTTCTGTGGCGATGTTTTCCAGTCCGTTCAAGGCAATTTCAAAGAATTTCTTTCTCGGAATTCCGATTTTCTCACAGAAGAGAACTCTTTCTCTATCAGCCCCTCTTGCGAAGTCTTTATCCTTAAACTTCTTCATCACAGTCTCAACTTCCACGTCCGCCAGCTTCTTTGAAGGCATCACTAAGGCGCAAGCCACTATTAGACCTGAGATAGCATCACAAGCAATTAGGGCCTTTTCCATTCTGGTCTCTGGCACAATTTGAGTGTGTTGAAAGTTATGGGTTTTTATGGCTCTGCTAATCTCCTCAGGAACCAGTCCTTTTAAGATTTCTTCAGCCAAATTGCCATGCTTTTCGGGTGTAACTTCAGTTTTCTCATAATCAATATCATGTAGTAGGCCAGTTAAGCCCCAAAGGTCTTCATTTTCTCCAAAGTATTTTGCTAATCTTCTCATTATGGCTTCAACTGTAAGCATATGATAAACAATATTTATTTTTGTGATGTTCTTCTTGACCAAGTTGAGAGCTTCCTCTCTCGTTAACATAGCATTACCTAAATCCTCTACATAGAAACATTGTCTTTATAACTTCTTTGCATTGTTCATCATAGAAAGCAAAGAAAAGATTATCATGAGTAAAATAGACTATCGTTTTAAGGTGGATAGGCATAAATAAGTTAAGATATTAAGAAATGTGGGCATTACTATGAGGATAGTTCTAAGGATAGGCGGTTCGATAATAGGGTCTCCACCCAATCCTTTGGTCTTAAAGTCTTATGCAGAGCAAATTTCAAAGTTAAAGGAGGAAGGGCACACTCTTGTTATTGTGGTTGGTGGTGGCCCTCTTTCAAGGCAGTATATAGAGACTGCTGATGCTTTAGGTTTAAGTGATGAAGATAAAGACGATCTGGCCATATTGATCTCTAGGTTGAATGCTAAACTTTTGGTCAAAAGACTTAAAGGTATGGCACCAGACGTAATCCCATCTTCAATAGGTCAGCTTACTCGATTGTTAAGAGTGTCAAGCATAACTGTCATGGGCGGTTTAAAGCCAGGAATGACCACAGATTCTGTTGCAGCCATGGTCGCTAAAGCCATCAAAGCCAATCTATTTGTTAAAGCTACAGATCAAGAGGGGGTTTATAGTGAAGATCCTAAAATTCATCCTGAAGCCAAGAAGCTCGATTCTCTTACCTTTGATGATTTAAGTAATATGTCAAAAGAGAGGCACAAGCCAGGCATGCATAGCATCTTAGATTCAAAGGCTGTAAGAATTCTTAGAGATTCTGGCATAAAGACCATAATACTGAATGGCTTTAAACCTGAAGGCATTGGATTAGCCATTCAAGGCAAAAGAATAGGCACGGTTATTAGCAATGAAAAAGTTCAAAAGAATAGCTAATGAATAGGTGTTAACAATGTCTACTAAAGAAAGGGCAACAATCCCTTTACATGCACATTGCAAAGTGTGTGGCAAATCTGTACCATGGGGTAAGGACTATTGCTCTAACGAGTGTAGAGACAAAGAATTAAAAGCTCAAAAAAGGGCTAAAAGGATGAGTAGGCTCTATTTATTATTCTTCGTGATGTTGATCATCTTGATGCTTATCTTTTCTTTCTTACCTTCTCTTAGAGGGTAAAGGATTAATTATTGAGCATTATATTTGAAATCTGCGGGGGTTCCCAAGCCAGGTTAATGCCAAGCTTGAATTAGGCGACAAGAGGGGGCAGTTAAAAGCCTAAACTCAAGATCTGCTGGCTAAGGCCTTCGTGGGTTCGAATCCCACCCCCCGCACTTTTTACTTTCTGGAATTTTTTGAAAGGATATGATCATCAATTAAGTTAGTTTCTTAATGCTTCTTTCATTATATTAAATAGAAGACCAATATTCAAATATAAAACTTGTCAGAAATAAGAAGGATTAAAATTGAAGGAAGTTAAGAAGGAAAGCAAATATTACAGTATTCTAGGAATTATTTGCTTCTTTATCTCAGGCTTTCTCCTCTTTGCTTGGATACCTTACATGCTATGGGAGATCGATAAAGCTCCGATAATAATAGAACTATTCATGCAATTTAGCGGCTTAGTAGGCGCAATAGCTTTTACTTTGTTAGCTGTTGGTATAATATTGATCATAAAGTAGAGTGCATGCAACAGATGCTCAAAAGAAGAGCATAGAGTTATAGAGAGTTATTAATATCGTCAATACATTGTAAGCATCGTGAGTACATGAGCTTGAAGAGAAAATTAAAGATTATCAAGCTAAGAATGGTTAGAAACAATCCAATATAGATATCATAAAACCCCTTTTGCAGTCTCATCTACAATTCTTCTTATTTCATCCTTCAAAGTATCTGGAAGACCAAAGATAGTAACATCCATAAAACCTCTTACTATTAATGATCTAGCCTCAGCCTCTGAAAATCCTCTAGCCATCAAGTATCTGATCTGCTCCTCAGCTATCTTACCAACAGCAGCCTCATGAGAAAGCTCAGTCCCGCTAACTTTCCCAATAAGCTCTGGTATGGCATGAATAAAAGCTCTATCAGAAACTAATAGACCTCTACATTCGAGATGCGCTCTGCTATCACTATTCTCTCCTATCAATAATCCTCTAGCATATATTTGGGCACTTTCCGAGGCTATGGCATGACTTATGACTTCTCCTTTGCTTCCAGATCCTTGAAGAACTATTTTTGCTCCTACATCGATGTAAGAATTCCCTCCTCCATATAGAATAGAGTTAAAACTAGCTTTTGAATTGCTTCCTTTACAATATGCAACTGGGTACATTTGAAGGCTCTTCACTGGTTTTAAACATATGTAATTGTTCACGAATGTAGCATCATCCTCTATGAGCACTGCTGTCCTTGGACGAACATCAAAGTTCTGAGCCCAGTTATGAATCATAGTGAAAGTGAGCTTAGCCTCTTTTTTCAAGTAAAATTCTGTAATTCCAACATGAAGTCCTCTTTGAACATTTGGATGAACAACACAACCTGTTATTATTTGAACTTCTGAGTTAGGTTCTATTATCACCATATTATGAACATTCTGATTTAATCTATTCATCGAGATAAAGAGGCATGATTGAAGGGGAAGCGTAATTTTTTGACCTTCTAAAACTCTGATGAAATAGCCATGATCCCAGTTTAGCTCTGCTAATGCAGTATATTTGTCCATATTTGCTGGTATAAGCTTCCACCAGTAATCTTTGAACCAATCGTGTTTTTTGAGGGCATCTTTTGTGCTCATCAACTCTATCTTCCCTTCAAAAGCCTTTTGAATACCTTGAAAAACAACTGAATGGTCTATCTGAAAGTAAGTCCCAATTCTATCCTTCTCATCAGTCCTTATCCCTACATTTAAGGACTGATTTGCTATTTCTTCTGGAAGAGATGAAACTAAGCAAGGATACCAAGGTTTAGCCTCTCTGATGAAATCTTTTATTTCTAGATCAGGACCGAAACTTGCTGGCTTATCTATAGCCTTCAATACTTCCTCTCTATCTTTAGGCACTTCTCACACCACCCATAACCTTCCTTCAATATCTGGTCAAGGATTTTGACAGGCTCTCCTGAACAAGCTATCTTCCCATTAATTAAAACATGAGCTTTATCAACCTCAACGTAACGTAAGATGTAGCCTAGATGGGTTATCAAGAGCCCTGACCTTCCCTCAAAGAAATCGTTTATCACTTTGCCTATGATCCCAAGGTTCTCAACATCGACTCCTGAGTCTGGTTCATCTAGCATGGCAAAGCTAGGCTTTTGGGCAAGAATCTGTAAAACTTCAGACCTCTTAACCTCCCCACCAGAAAAGCCAAGGTTCAAATCCCTTGAAAGAAACTCTTTTGTGAATTTTAAAGTCTCACACAACTCGATCTCTTTCTTCTTCGCCTCAGGTTCAGATTTAAGAAAGTTATGAATGATATCTGTCAGCTTAACCCCTCTTATAGCTGGAGGGCTTTGAAAGGCTACACCTATTCCAAGTCTCACACGCTCATCTATGGGCATATCTGTTATATTCACATTGTTGAACCAGATTTCGCCTGAAACTATTTTATAATTAGGGAAACCAAGTATAGTCATCAATAAAGAAGTTTTTCCAGAAGCATTAGGACCGAATAAGACATGAACTTCTCCCTTAGGTATAGTCAAATTAATTCCATTTAGAATCCTTCTTCCAGCCACATCAACGCTTAACTCTTTGACCTTTAAAGAGCTCAAATAAGCCACGCTGTTAATGGATTTCAAATCAATGATTTTAATCTTTACTATAGCTTCTTTTATAAATAATATTTCTTTAAAAATCTGTATATCATTCTCTTGAGGTTTAAATCTGATGTAAAACTTTAAAATTATAGTTAAAATTGATTTCAGGATATTACTTAATAAATGGTTTTATAATCAAACGTTCAGTCTTTCTTTCATAGGTAAAGACCTTTGAGAATAGCCTTTTTTGTGTGGGAGTATCCCCCCGTTCTTGTAGGAGGACTGGGCACTTATGCAGAAAATATCACAAGAAAGTTAGTAGACCTTGATCATGATATTTCAGTCTTCACCCTTAACCCTGGAGACCTTCCTACAAGAGAGGTCGTAGAAGGAGTAGAGGTTCATAGACCTATGATTGCAAACGCAACAAAGATCTTCCCCCTTTTGGTAACAGAGGATCTTAAGAGATGGGGGACTAATTTGAAATTTTTTAACGATGTCTTCATCTATAACATTCTATCAGCCACAAAGTTTGTCAACGAGCTAATTCGCAGAGATGGTTACAAATTTGATTTAATCAGCGTTCATGACTGGTTGAGTAGTATTGCTGGGCTTACCATTAAAGAAGAGCTGAAGAAAATGCCATTGGTATTTCATGTTCATTCTACAGAGTGGGGAAGGAGTGGGGATATAGGATCGGAAGTTGTAAGTCACTTAGAAAGGGTTACAGCTGACAGTGCTGATCGCATGATAACTGTTAGCAATGTAATGAAGCAAGATTTAGCCCGTCATGGTTGGCCAGAGAATAATATAGACGTGGTTTGGAATGGTGTTGATCCAGAAAGATATGATCCAAATAGGGTTAGTGAAGAAGATATTCAAAAACTACGTGATAGATACGGAATTAAAGCAGATGAGAATTTTATCCTCTTCATCGGAAGGCTAACATGGGTTAAAGGGGTTCGAAATTTAATACAAGCTCTTCCTCTTGTTCTGAACGAGTTTCCAAAATCGAAGCTTGTAATATTGGGCAGAGGGGAGGAGCAACGTGATATAACAACTTTGGCTGATAGACTAGGAATAAAGGAAAAAGTTCTTTACAGGTTTGAATTTGTGCCTGAAGAAGAACGCACCCTACATTACTCAGCTTCTGATTTATGCGTCTTTCCATCAATATATGAACCCTTTGGAATCGTTAGCTTAGAAGCTATGGCGATGAAAAAGCCTGTAGTAGTAGGGGCTCGAGGTTTAGTAGGATTTGTTGAGCAAGTTGTGCCATCAGGTCCTGAACAGAACGGTGTTCATATAAATGGTCATGACCCGGTTGATATAGCATGGGGAATAAAAGAGGTTTTAAGAGATCAAAAAAGAGCTAAGAAATGGGGAGAAAATGGGAGAAAAAGAGTATTGAATTACTTTACATGGGAAAAGGTAGCTATACAAACCCTTCGAGTTTATGAGAGCATGCTGAAATGATAGGCTTTAGCATCCCGATAAATCTTAAATTGATCCTTTTGTATTTTTATTATGGTAAAATTGTTAACCCTAAAAGTTAGAGAGACTCTCAAAGCTTTTAAGGAGCATTGCCGAGATGAGTGGGAGGCTGAAAAGAATGGTCAATGGTTCAAGATCGATAACTCTTATCATGTATTTGTTTGGTCTAAGTCCATAACTATTCCAACCCTTAAATCCATGGTATGTTTGCATAAAGTCTCAGTACGTGATGGTGATTTCTGGAAGGTTAAAGATGCATCCTTTATGGCCTTTATATCTACTGGAGGGTTAGAGGAAGATGTATGTGAAGTTCTTAAGGCAGATCCTAGAATGACTGAGCATTGTGTATTTTATGATCTAGAAAAAGGGATAAAGATAGGCATGGCTTTAAGCCCTGTATTTAAAAAATTTGAAGAATTTCTGAAGGCTAAGTACGGCTTGGATTTCAAGTATATTTGATAAGCAACTAATAGCCTTATTCTTTCTACTAAAATCAATAATCTCTAAACTCATTCAAGCAATAAATCAATCCTCTTAGATTATCTTTCGTTATCACACCGTCTGCAACTTTTCTTAAGATTTCCTGAGCATCAAAAGCTATTCCAAGACCAGCCTCCATGAGCATGAATCTATCATTTGCACCATCTCCTACTGCTATGACCTCCTCTCTCTTTATCCCCTCTTTCTTTATCAAATCTTGAATCAATTTTCTTTTCATCTCTGCATCCAATATTGGCTCTCTAATCTCTCCTGTGAGCATGCCATCCTTGATTATCAACTCATTTGCAAATGTGTAGTCAAGATCAAATCTATCTTTGATTTTATCAGTAAAGTAAGAGAAGCTGCCTGTGACTATTGCTATCTTACATCCAAGCTCCTTTAAAACAGAAAGAAGCTCTTCCACGCCCTTAGTTAACTTGATCTCCTTTAAAATTGAGCCTAGGGAAGAAATCGGTAAACCCTTAAGCAATTTGACCCTTTCTCTCAATGCTTGCTTAAAATCCATCTCACCCTTCATGGCTCTCTTCGTTATTTCCTTAACTTGTCTATCAACACGAGCCATCTTTGCAATCTCATTGATTATTTCTTGCTGAATGAAAGTTGTATCTAGATCGAAGACTATCAATTTCTTAGCTCTATGGTAGATGTCTTGCTTCTGAATGATTACACTTAAGTTTAAATCCAAGCCTGCCTTATGAAGAGGAACCTTAAAATTATCAAAATCTATCCTTAAACCTTCTACGTTTACAAGCATCTCAAGGGCTATTGTTTCTCCTCTTGCTATCATCCTTGTCCTTTCTATATTCACACTGTTATCAGAACAAATCTTAGAAAATCTAGCAACTATACCAGGTCTGTCTTTACCAATTATTGTCAATAATACAAGGCTTCTCTCCTCTTTTCTCTTTAAACTCTCATCAAATACATAAGGCTCGATCGAAACCTTCATCTTAAGCTCTTTAGCTTTTTTGAATAAATCTTCTTTTACTATTTCAAATTCTTTATTAGAATTTGTGAAATCAGCTATCATGAACATGGCAAAGAGTTTTCTTATCACTGTCTGATCTACATCCACAAGATTTACATTAGCATTTGCCAAAATTTCTGAAATTCCAGCTACAAGACCTGGTCTATCCAAACCCTGAACAGTGACTATGTAAAGCTGGTTCTCCATAACTAACCTGTATGCGTGTGTATTAATTAAATCTTTTATATTATGAAGTGCTTTAAGATGTCAATATATAAATATAAGCTGGTGTATTAAATTGGAGACTACATACCTTGGCTTACAGCACCTACGTAAAATCTCCAATTTAATATATCAGCTTATATTTATATATTTTAGCATTATCTTAGAAAGTAACTTTTAGAGTGATTCTGAGTTTTGATTATGAATTTGCATATTAAAGTGGTGAGCATTCATTGAGAGTAATATAAACTGGTGTTATTCACTTTATGTATTTTAAAGTAAAGTTTTGGTAAGCATCTTTTAGCTTTATAGTCTTTGGAGCATGTTTGAAACCATAGCCACAAATATCTAATGATGTACCAAAATCCCCTTCATCTTTTGCTACTTTTACAGCCCTTATCACATCGAGTAGAATGTTTCCAGCGTTAGGACCATCAGATGTGCGCAAATATATATCAAACCTTACTGATGAACCCAAAAAACCCTCTCCTTGTATCCAATAATAGCTAGTCCTATCGTTCTGCATGTAGTCAACGTAATCAGTAGTCCCTGCTACAGTCTCAAACTCATAAGGTAATTCTACAGATATGGCTTTAGTCTTCATATTTCTTTTCATGAACTTCACATCTTCATTTAAAGTATTAAGAGTCTCAGTTCCCCCACCAACATCTAATTGATAACTTTTTATGATCTTTATTCCTCTATTGTGCATGAAGTCAAGGATGCCTTTATGAAAAGCAGTTCCTCCAAACTGGCTCATAAGATCGTCGCCAACTACAACTAAATTCCTTTCTTTGAACTTCCTTACGAAATTTTCATCAGACGCTATTAATGATGGAGTTGCATTGATGAAGCAACATCCTGATTTTATGGCAACTTCAGCGTAAGATTTTGATGTTTTATCTAGACCAGATGATATTAGATTTACTAAGACATCCGCTTTGCTGTTTTTCAATACATCTATTATATCATAGGGCTCGCCATTTTTAACATCGAAAGAATTTCTTAGATTATGTGAGAGTTCATCATATAAAAAACCTCTCTTAACCTTTACATTCAAAGGGCTCAAATCAAAGTACTTTTTTGCTACATTAGGTTTTGAGAAGATAGCTTCAGAAAGGTCTAGACCTATCTTTTTGGCATCTATGTCAAAGGCTTCAACTATTTCTAAATCACTGACTCTATACCTTCCTACCAATCTATGCCATAGACCATTTTTAGAATCATCCTCACTATAGTAACTTATACCTTGAACTAAGCTACATGCACAATTACCTACACCTATCAGAGCAATCCTTATCTTGCCACTCATGGTCTTAAAACGATACAGGTTTACTTTTTAATGTTATTGTTAATTCATTCGCTTAATCTAGTTTTGAAATTAGTGCAATAAAACCAGAGATGATAAAGAGGATCGAGATAAAGTAGTATATAGGTGATATCTGAGGAACGAGAGGAGTATTTGCTGTAAAGTATGCTATAGATAGACCTAAAATCAAGAATATAAGACCTATAAGCCGAATGAATATATCGACCCTCTCAGTAGTCTTTGAGCCCTTCAAATCGAGTTTTTGTTCTGTCTATCTATTAAATAAGTTTATCATCTAGCAAATCATAGGCTTTTAGCAATATCTAGCTTCTCTGGTAAATACTTATCAGTTATAGTTGTTAAACCATACTTGGCAAAGGCTTCGAGCTCACTCTTCCTCTTTATCTTTAGGAAAACATCTAATTCCTTCTGCCATAATCCTCCTTTATACCTTGGGTCTCTCTTCAGCTCATAGATTCTTTTAATATCTATATCTGTGAGAGGATCGCTAGGAAGCTTGTGCTTTACTATATCACTACCCCATACTCCTATCCATTTACCAGATGGTACTGTTAACTCTCTTAGATGGGCAGCATTGGCAGATCCAGAGATGATTACCATAGCTATATGCTCCCCATAAACATCTCCATCTGTTAAAATGTAAACTGGCAATCCTAATTCTTGATTCAACCTTCTAAGCATGTACCTTGTTGCTCTTGGGGGCTGACCTGCTGTATCCATTATCAGTGCCTTATACCTATTATGCACCTTTTCTTCAACAAACCTAGTGAATAATCCTCCCTTTTCCACAGCCAAGACCATCTCAGCAGATGTGTCTATGAAGTTAGCAGTGCTTAAGCTTGGTCCTATTAAGTAACCGTCTGGATGAGAGGCTAAATTTAACCTCTTCCCCTCATATCCTGGTACAGTGTACTCTATAGTAAGATCGCCGAATATGGCTGAGCGCTCTTCAGGATAAACATTAAAGTCCTCTCTAGCTTTAGATAACAATACTTCTAAATCTGTTATAATTTCATCAGATTCTGCTTGATCTACAAACTCCATATCATAGGCTTGAGCAGAGTAGAATACATCTCTAAGAGTGCTTGTTTTACCTTGCTCTACCAATTTGTTTGCAAAAAAGGCTAACCAGATGAATTGTGTAAAAGGGCGGATATGCTTTATATTATGAGTTGATCTCTTGACAGACGTTTTGCCAAGGATGTATTGCTTTAGCCTTTCATCATAGACGATATTTCTCACAGACCTGCTTGGAAAATTTATCTCTGGAAAGACACCTTTATCCATATCTGAGTGTGTTCTTATCCCTAACTCTTTGAGAAACTTTTTAACTTCTCTCTTTCTAGCGCTAGCTATACCTTCTTTAGAGCTTTTTGAACTCATGGTCTTAATTGAAATAATTATTGCATAATTTAAAACTTTGGATATGTTACTCCTTTTTGACCTAAATAAACTCCCCTATAGCTAACGGAATCTGATGTTAACTTTGCCAATACAATGTGGCAAAACCTATCCTTTGCGTATAGCTTTATTGGAAAAGAACCTCCTATTATTGTAGGAGGAAAGCTTAAACCAATTCTTGCATAAGAGCTCCTAAGATTCACAAAGCCCATGAGATCTTTTTTAATTCTAATAACTCAAGAGTGCAAACAAGAATTCTTTCATTAGGATTTATTATGAAAGATTCTCCACTCTCTTTCTCAAAAAATTGTTCATATTCATTCTTACCATGAGTATCAAAGATTAAATCAGTCCTTTTTAATCTTGCTATCTCACTTCCAAGCCTTAAGTCTATATCATTTTCACGCACTGTATCTTCATAGAAAGGATTTATTATCAATCTTTTTTCTTTTATATGCTTATGAATGTCTGAATTGCTAAGTATCATCTCTCCTAAGAAGAAAGATTAAATTAAAAATTTTTGGGTCGAATTATTAAAACCTACAAGTTTAAGAATCTAATCAATTTTAAAATCTTTTATAATAGTGGATGCAAGTTGGAGCAAGAAATATCCTTTAAGGTAAAGTTCAAGCCAAAATTATCATGGGTGGATAAAGTTTACTTGGGAAATATGCTTATTGAGGTATTAGGAACTGTATCAAAAGCAACATCAGCCTTTGATTTTAAAGTCGAGTCTTCAGAATGATCTAAATTTGCTATATCAAATTAATTTAACATCTTCTAGGCTGGCTAAAATAATTTCATAGAGGGGATACCTATTTTGCAAGAACTACTCATTATATGAGGTTAAAAATTCTTAAAGAGCCATTAAAAACGGTAAGGATATATTCTTGCTTATAAAATATTCATTTATTAGGTTAAAATCTTAAAGTGATAAAAATGGGTAAAAGAAAAGTCTTGAGTGAAGAGGAGCTAAAAGATTTAGTGCTACCAGATAAAGGTGAGCTATTAGGGAGAGTAATGAAGCTCTTAGGTAGTGATCATCTTATGATAAAGTGCACAGATGGAAAAGCAAGATTAGGAAGGATCAGAGGGAAACTAAAGAGAAGAATATGGGTAAGAGAGAATGATGTAGTATTGGTTGCACCATGGGAATTCAAGAGTGATGAAAGATGTGATGTGCTTTGGAGATACACGATAGCACAAGTAGATTGGTTAAAGGCGAATAATTATCTACCAAAAGAATTGTAGTTTTAGAAACACTTTCTTCATATGCTCGATTTTGATTATATTTGGATTTATGATGGCGTTTAAGTTCATAAAAGAGCCAATTCAAAACCAGCCTTGATCATAAGAAGGAAGTTGGGGAGTATTACAATCTGTTCGATAAAAAATAAAGAAGAGTAAAGGGCAAAATGCTATATGCACTTATAATGGCAATTTGTATTATTAATGGAGAGAAGAAGCAAGCTTTCAGATATAAGATGTTCCCCAAGTAAAGAGGATTAGAGGATTTTTATGCCCAAAAATGATAGTAAGCTCTATGACAAAGAAAAGGAGCGCCTTGAGCGTAAGCTACGCATAATAGAGAAAAGGGATAGGATGCTCATAAAAGATCGTTCATCTGATATAGCAGTTATAGAGGAGGTCTTTGACAAGCCTACTCTATTAACACTTCATTACCTTATGAATTCTGGAGTTCTAAGAAGTTTGAACGGAGTTGTAAGCTCAGGAAAAGAAGCAAGAATATACTGGGGTGAGAGGGATGATGGCTCCTCAGTTGCAGTTAAAATATATCTAACTGTTACAGCTGAATTTAAGAAGAGGTTGCCATACATAATCGGAGACCCACGCTTTGATAGTGTTAAGCGTGGCTCAAGCAATATAGTCAAGATATGGGCACAAAAGGAGTACAGGAACCTTATGACAGCTTATGAAGCAGGAATACCTGTCCCAAAGCCTTTAGCCATAAAAAGAAACGTATTGATAATGGAGTTCATTGGCTATGATGGTAAACCTGCTCCTCTTCTCAATGAAGTCAAAGTGAAGCAGAGCGATTATAAAAGGGTAATGTCTTTAATAGAGAAGCTATATAAGAATGCCAATTTAGTTCATGCAGATTTGTCTGAGTATAACATATTTAAGCATGGAAAGAGCCTTATTCTTTTTGACTTTGGATCGGCTGTAGATG
>Ga0315314_1000847_pt1 | contig 29990 bp, 32 predicted proteins | sample TDP9_MG_FD_203631 | JGI IMG/M metagenome (GOLD analysis project Ga0315314, IMG submission 203631) | Freshwater sediment microbial communities from Lake Towuti, South Sulawesi, Indonesia - TDP9 | ecosystem: Environmental > Aquatic > Freshwater > Lake > Sediment | place: Indonesia: South Sulawesi... | reverse complement strand
ACCCTGTTCCAGTTGTGGTTCCTATCTCTCGTGCTGTTGGTGCATTAAAGGGAAAAAGGTATGTTGAGTTCACATGCCATGAGCACTGCGGAATGGCAACGTTCGTTTTCGTTGAAAAAGGGGAACTCGTCCCAATAACTCACTACGTTGACGTAGACAGGTTCATAGAGATAATGAATGAAGTCTATGAAGAGGCCAAGGAAGGGTCAAAGACAAAGGCAAAACTTGAAATGCTTAATGCTGTCCGGTACACAAAGTTCGGTTTACTTAGCCAGCTTGTTGGGTCTGTTCTTAAGGAGGGAACATACAAGGCGCTTGGAAAGCTTATGAGGAAAATGATTATGATAGGCATGATGCACTTTATGGACCCCTACAACTTTGACTTAGAGAGGGTGGAAAGATGCTGCATACACTACGCTGTGCCGGACGGGAGATTGATACCGTTCTGTACGATGAATACGATACATAGACAGTCTTTTGAAAAAAAGTTTAGCGTGCCTATTCAAGAATGGCAGAAAATACGTGCTAGGGCTAAAGCCTTGCCACATGGATGATGCCCTCCTCGCTCAAAATGTTTTTATTTCCGAATGAAGCACTAATCAAAAGGGTGAATCGAAATGGGTGGAGCAAAAAAGCAGTCTCTTTCACAGGCTGAAAAGCAACAGGAGTTAAGAGCCCAAAAACAGAAGGGTAAAGCGGCCAAGAAGACTCAAACCAAGGCGTATGAAAAAAAGATGGGGGGCATTAGCGTTTCAAATATATCGAATGAGAAGCTCATTAATGAGCTCAAGGAAGCCAAGGCTATCACACCATACACGCTAGCCTCAAAGTACAGCCTCAGGATGAGTGTCGCTAAAAGAGTTCTTGGAGAACTCGCGGAGCAGGGGATATTGCAACCGATATCAGGTAACAGTCGCTTAAGGGTGTACAAAGTTGCAAAGGGCTAGGCACTAGTATTTTTCCATCTTAACCTTAATGCCACTCTTCACTTTTCTGAACAACTCTAGGTTTTTGCTTATTTTCCCGATCACGTTAACGGGGCTATACGGCTGAGAATCTCCAAAAAAGATACAGATCGAGCTTCCAAGAGGCCAATACGCCATCATACCTCTCTCGACAGATTTTTTCGCCTTTTCTGTCCCCGTCTTAACAGGAACCTCAAAGTAGACCTCCTCCTTCCAGACATTGGCTCTGCCTTCTACAGGAAGCTTTCTTAGTATCGCCTCAACAGTCCTGGGCGCCAGAAAAAGAGTAAGCTCTCCCTCGGCTTCGCCCAGCCCATCAAGGATAATTTTGATAGGTATTCTTGAAGCGTTTTTCTCAGCCATCTGGATCTCCAGGATTTTTGTGATTCTAGTTTACTTTGAACCAGCTTTTTACTATCACAAAATCAGTCAATCGCCAAAGAGGTCACTACTTTTTTGACGGCACTTGCTATGTGGTCAAGTTCAACCTCTTGAATCGCTGGATGAACGGGTAGTGAAATGACTTGTTGAGCAGCCTCCTCTGTCTCAGGCAGGTTGACCTTCCCAAGAAGTTCATGGTAATATGACATCTTATGAATCGGGATTGGGTAATAGACTGCGGCTCCCACATGTTCTTCATGAAGTTTTTTGACCATTTTGTTTCTGATTTTAGAATTCGCATCCTTTAGGCGGATAGTGAACAAATACCAACTGTGTTTACACTCATCATGTTCTATGGGCATCTGAAGACTTTCAACAGAGAGCAGTTCCTTCACCAAGAATATTGCGTTCTTTCTTCTTGCCTCTAGAAATTTTGGGAGTTTTCCCAATTGAACTATACCGATAGCCGCTTCTATTTCGGGAAGTCTATAGTTGTGACCAATCATCACAGTTTCATAGGGCTTCTTCTCACCATGCGATCTGATTAAACGTACTTTCTCCGTCAACTCTTCGCTGTTAGTGGTGATCATCCCTCCCTCGCCCGTCGTCATGTTTTTAGTGGCATAAAAGCTAAAACATGCGAGGTCTCCCAATACTCCTGCTTTCTTACCCTTGTACTCGGCCCCATGAGCCTGAGCCGCATCTTCTATTACGACTATTCCATGTTCACGGGCACACTCAATAAGAGGGTTCATGTCACACGGGTGGCCATATAAGTGAACTGGAATCATCGCCTTCGTCCTCCTGTTAATAGCATTTTTGACCTCCTCAGGGTTCATACAGTATGTTTTCGGATCGATATCAACAAAGACAGGTCTAGCTCCTGCCAGAACTACGACTTCAGCGGTAGCGACAAAGGTAAAGCTTGGCACAATCACCTCGTCCTTTGGCCCCACCCCTGCCGCTATTAAGGCAGCGTGTAACGCGGATGTACCATTGTTAAATGAGATAGCATACTTTGATCCTACATAATTGGCAAAAGCCTTTTCAAATTTTGAAGCGAATGGACCACATCCGCTTTTCTCAGTTAAAATTCCACTTCTTAAAACCTTTATGACTGCCTGTATCTCTTCTTCACCGATCATCGGCCTATTTATGGGAATCATTTCCGAAAATGGCAAAGCGATCTTCTCCTAAAATTCTTTTAGCCCTTTAACTTAAAGCATTTTAAGGATAAGCTTTAAATATAGTGATTTGATGTTAAGATACACCCGAGTCTTGGCTACAATTCATCAATAAGAAAACTTTTAATGTTTTAGATCTTCACCAACGTTTAAGAGGAAAGTTTATTGTCTGCGCAACCACATAAGTCGACAAACGAGATTAGTATAATGATTCTTAAGATCGATGAGATGATGATTACCTCCAATGTAGGGGAAGATAGCCACTGGCCCCAAAGGGGGTCTTAATGTGCCGAAAGGAGTGGCTAAAGGCACCAAACCAAAAGTTGGCAAGGTGAAAGAAAGAATTCTAATAGGACCCCCGAAGCTTACGAGGTTTGAGAAAGCAAGAATTGTCGGAGCAAGAGCCCTACAGCTTTCCACGGGGGCGCCGCTACTTATAAAACCGCCCAAGGGTGTGACCGATCCAGTAGACCTAGCTGTAGTGGAGCTGAAAAAAGGTATTCTACCAATTACGATAAGAAGAACATTGCCTGATGGAACCTATCAGGATATCCCCCTTCAATGGCTTTTTGTTGAGTAGCTCGCATGTGCACCGCGGGGGCTTCAGAGGACTGGTTTATGAGGGAAAAAATAGACGATTGGTTGCTAGCTACCACGATAATGTTTATCCTTTCTTTTACGACCTTCATAACTCAGAGGTTCGTCCTTAAGGTTCTAGATCCTATGTTCGAAACCTGTGTTTTTTACATACCGACAACAGTGCTTTCTTTAATCTACGTAAAGTTGCGTCTAGAAAAGAAGACTACTCGATGACTTCGATAGCTCCCTGTGGGCACTGGTCCACACAAGCCATGCAAAGCAAACATTCGTCAGGAGCAACAACTACAGAAATTGTTTTTCCACCAACCTCTTTGAGTTCAAAGACAGCTACCGGACAAACGTCCACGCAAGTGCCATTGCCATCACACTTTTCTGCGTCAACCTTAACTGTAACCATTTTTCCATCATCCTAGTTGACTACTCTATTTCTATGACCGCAATTTAAGTTTTATCATTTACTTCCCAGCATGCGGATCTGGAGGATTCTCTCCCTCTGCCCATTTTGCGTATCTATCGATAGACTTTTAATGTTAAGCTACGCTTCTTAGTTTGTCGATTTGAATGGTCAGTGATGTCTTACCGATCATGTTGATTCAATGTGGTGTTTTTCTGTCTCATCTAAGAATTTGTATCGAAGGGGTTTTGGAGGTTGAATGCTTCGAAGTTTGAGCTAAGCGGATACCTTGAGGCCTCGTCAGAGTTGTCGCTATTGAAGAGAGATATTGAGGGGCTAATTGAGGAAGCTAACAAAAGCGTCCTACAGAGGGGAGTCCCAGCAGGAGCCTTTGGAGCCAGAGTAGTCAAGTGGCATCTAAGGGGCAGAGTTCTGAGTGTAAGAATTGAAGGGACCAGGTTTGTCACCGCGCATGACGCTGTTAAGCGGCTAAAGAATTTTCTCACAGATAGGCTGGAGGAAAAGAAAGTAGGTCTAAGGAAAATCTTCATAGATCGGTATGTGATGGAAGTAGACGCAGCCAGAGAACGCGTCGGAATTGTCAAAGAGTATGAGCATGTCAAGAACGTTGAGATCTTGGATGGAAGGGCCAAAATTACACTGGAGAGCATTGATGAGGCGACCTTAGACAGAGGTGACATCCATCGGCTCATTAAGTTCATAGCACCAGAAGTGAGAACCATAAAAAGGGAACTCTCACGCAGGGTTGGTCTAATACTTGAGAGAAGTGCAAGGAAAAAAGTCAGGTTCAGTGGTGATGTAACGGAAACTGCTCTTAAACTTGGTTGGATCAAAAGGTTTCCTGGAAGAGGGCAATGGTACTATATGCCACAGTATGCGACTTTACAAACGGCACTGAAGGACTTGCTAATTGAGAAGATTTCTAGGCAGTTAGGCTTTGTCGAAATATTGCTTCCGAAGCTTCTCCCGATTGAGGTTGCCTTCACGGCAAAAAAGATTCAAGGAGAACCTGGAGGGATGTTTTACGTGTGTCCTCCAAGGGTCAGGGAAAAGGACGAATACATACCATTACAGGTTAAGGCTGAGGTCACTGGAGAGTTGCCGATGGAGGAGCTTGAAGAACTATTAGAGAAGCCTGGCTATGTATTGGATCCAGCGCAATGCACACCATTTTACCAACTGTACAGAAACAAGACAGTTCGTGATGAGGATATGCCGATCAAAGTTTACGAGTATGGAGGCCCAACCTACAGATATGAGGCTGGTGGAGTAAAGGGGATGGAGCGTCTCTGTGAGTTCTGGCGGGTTGAGCACATTTGGCTTGGGACTCCAAAAATGGTTGAGGACATCAGGACTGAACTGATGCATAGGTCTACGAAAATCGTTGATAAGTACTTGGACTTAGAGTGGAGAATGCAGTTTGCTGGAGACACATTTTACTTGGCAGAGGATCAGAAGATAGATGAAGACGTTGAGATCCCGGAGGCACCAAAGTATGAGTGGCAGTTTTATTTGCCATATAAGGGATCGAGAAACGCCGAGGTGAGAGGTGTCTGGCTGGCTTGTGGATCATTCAATTCTCACGGCAGCCACTACACAAAGCACTTCAACATCAAATCTACGTCTGGAGAAGTGGTTTGGACCGGATGCTTCGGTATAGGGATGACAAGATTAATAACGGCATTCCTAGCCCAGCATGGATTCAGCTTCAATGATTGGCCTAGCGAGGTGCGGAAGCGCATAGGTCAGATGCCAAGTGCACCTGAGCCTGTTTGAGTTTCACTCTTCCTCTGTTCGCGTGAACAGCCAAAAAATACGTCAGCCACTGTTTTCGTTTACCGCAGTGTGATTGAGCATCTATGTTTGCACTATTGCTATCTCTACTTTTTCTCCCTCGATGTTCCACGTTCGTTTGTAGGCTTGCTTCGGAAGGTCAAATTCTTGCTTCGGGTCTAGTAAGGTTACTCTTCTCGTCCTGATTTCGATGGCAATATAGTCTCTCAGATCACTAAAAGCCTTAAGAGTTTCTTGCCGTTGAGCCTTCAAAAACAGGTCTACATACTCCTCGATCCTAAGGTTCAATTCTTTCCGCATAAGTTGGGCTCTGCGCACAACCTCCTTAGCTAGAGACTCGGCCAGTATTTCTGTTGATCTAGTTACATCTATGTAGATCCTTGCGCGAGGAGAATCAGCACGCACCAAGTGTTCAGGCAGTTCTTCTTTGAAAATCAAAAGATCCTCTGTCAGGTTTGCGACTGAACCGTCCTCCAGCCTTAGTGAATACTCACCTTTCTCTAACAACTCTTGCGTTACCTTCCTTCCCTCTGTTTCTCTCAGAAGTTTAGAGATTTCGGGTAGCCTCTCCTTGAATCGTGGCCCAGCCTTCTCGTAATTTGGTTCAACGATCGTCTTCACTTGTTTTGATGTCTCCCCCGGTTTTAGCAATTCTAGCGTTTTGGCGTTTGCTTGACTCAAAAAGACGTTTTTGAGTTTTTCTACGGTACTCGCTGTTTCTTCATCCGAGGGAACGACAGTGAAAGATCTAACTGGCCACCTCAACTTTAGCCCGGCCTTTTGACGTGCATATAAAACTGACGAAAGCATCGTTCTGATAGCTTCCATTTGGTTCTCCAAATCTTCGTTTATCCATGCTTCCTTCACTTCCGGCCAGCTACACATGTGTATACTTTCTGGAGCCTTCGGATCTATGCTCCTGACAAAGCGCTGGTAAAGATCTTCCGTTAAGTACGGGGCATATGGTGCGAGGAGTTTAAGAATGGTCAACAGCGATTCGTAAAGAGTGGCATAGGCCGCTAGCTTATCCGGGTCCTCCCTCTCGATCCATGTGCGCTTTCTCGCTAGGCGAACGTAGAAGCGGCTGAGATCCTCTGTTATAAACTTTAGCATCGATCTTACTGGCTGGTGAAGGAACAAACGGTCTAAATCCCCAGTTACTTCCCTAATTAGGGAGTTGATCTTTGAGAGCATCCATCTGTCTTCTGGTCTGAGACTATCACGTAGCCTTTCAAGAGTCCACTTTTTCGGGTCAAACTCATCAAGGTTCATATAGGTTGTTGAAAATGAGAAGACGTTCCAGAGTATAGAAAGCCACCGCTTTGTTTGATCTACCTCATCAAAGTCAAATGCTAGGGAATCCCATGGGTGGGATTTCCAGAGGATGTAGAGTCGTAGGGGGTCGACTCCAACTCTTTTCATAGCATCCAACGCCCATATGACATTTCCCTTTGACTTTGACATTTTTTGACCGTATTTATCTAGCACAAGGCCTTGACAGAGAACCCTCTTGTATGGACCTTTATTGAAGAGCATTACGCCAGTGAATATTAGAGAGTAGAACCATCCCCTCGTTTGGTCAACCGCCTCTGTTATGAATTCATAGGGATAAAGCTGGCTGAAGAAGAAATTATTCTTAAGATAGTTAACTGCCGCTGCGTGAGCGACTCCTGAGTCAAGCCAGCAGTCGAGAACGTAGTCAACCCTATTCATTTTCCCCCCGCACTTCTGACACTCCAGCAAGACTCGGTCTATCCATGGTTTGTGCAGTTTAAGGTCTTTGGGCAAGAATTTGGCCAAGGATTCTAACTCCTTGACTGTCCCCACAACTTTTTTCTCACCGCAACTCTCACACACCCAGACGTTAAGTGGCGTGCCCCATATCCTAGAGCGTGAGATGCACCAATCCTCAGCGTTCACTATCCAGTCCCTGAACCTGCTCGTTCCAGCCCACTCTGGAATCCAATCCACGGCCTCGTTTTCCTTCAATATGTCGTCCTTAAGGGGGTCAATTCTCAGGAACCACTGTTTGTCAGCTCTGTGTATCAGCGGCGTATCACACCTCCAGCAGAGAGGATATTCATGCTCTATGATTCCGCTTTTGAGGAGGAGTCCCCTCTTCTTCAGGTCATCTAGTATTATTGAGTCTGCTTCTTTCACATATTTTGTAGCATACTTGCCACCTTCATCAGTAAAGTGGCCTGAAAGGTTCACTGGGGAGAACACTGGTAACCCATACTTTTTGCCTACATCGAAATCTTCTGGACCATGGGCTGGAGCCGTGTGAACGCATCCTGTTCCCTCCTCTAGGGTTACATGTTCCCCGAGTATCACGCTGTGGTCCAGCTTTCCCTTGTGCTTCTCATGCTCTGATACCTCTTCTAGGAGAGGGTGAACATATTTTAGTCCCTCAAGCTTCTTACCTTTGACGGATTCAAGAATCTCAAGCTCGGTTACGCCTATCTCCTTCATGACAGCATCGACCAACGCCGTTGCTAGTATCCAAACTTCTTTTCCGACTCTGACTTTCGTGTAGTCAAAGTTTGGGTGAACGCATACAGCCTCATTTCCTGGAAGCGTCCAAGGCGTCGTTGTCCATATGACAATGAAGCTGTTTTTCTCACCTTTCAGTGGAAACTTCACAAATATTGATGGGTCTTTGACGGTTGCATAGCCCTGCGCGACCTCATGGCTTGACAAAGAGGTTTCGCATCTTGGGCAAGTAGGCACCACTCTAAAGTCTTCTACCAGCAGACCCATCGCATGCGCTTTGTTCAGTGTCCACCAGACGAATTCTATGTAACCTTCATCTCTGGTTTCGTAGGCGTGGTCATAATCGAGCCACAGGCCTAGTTTCTCTGATGCTTTCCTCCAGTGGTCGATGTAGAAGTCCACGAGTTCTTGGCATTGGGCGATGAACTTTGGGAGGCTTATCTTCTGACCGATTTCACTCTTTGATTTTATTCCGAGTTTTCGTTCAACCTCTAACTCCACGGGTAGCCCGTGACAATCCCATCCAGCTTTCCTCCAAACGTCGTGTCCTTGCATTGTCTTGAAACGGAGAAAGACATCCTTCATCGTCCTCCCACTAGCGTGGCCGACATGCATGAATCCGTTTGCCGTTGGGGGGCCTTCCAAGAACCTAAAAAGAGGACCACCTTTCTTCATTTCAACAAGTTTCTGAAAGATTCTATTCTTATCCCAGAATAAGGAGACTTTTTCTTCAAGTTGAACTGGATCATATCGTCCACTAACTACTTCCAATTCTTAACCCTCCAAAATAGGAGATGGCAAGGGATCTTGGGATTCTTTTGGGCCTATGAGAACCATTGATGATCTAAAAGCAGACCTTTTGAAGCTTAATGAATTTGGCGGGACATCAGCTCCACCCTTCCCTAGATTATAGAGAGGGCTCATATTTAGGTCTATTGGACAATATACGAAAAAAAAAGTTGTGGTTCCCCCTTTATCGTCTTATAGTCAATTCGGAACCAGCTCAGATTTCACACAACAGAAGTGGTTATCTGACCCTTTTGACCGAGGTAGGGGGAGGGGTATGGGCGTGTGAAAGAGAGGGCCTTTCAGTGGTTAATTGAAATCATTTGGAAGAAGATCGATGGGAGCCACGGCAACTAATGCAAAAAGGTTTGCGTTGGTCAGCAATTCTATATTTCACGCGGGCATGTAGAACTTTCAGTGCGCGCGGCATCATAGTTCTATATAGATTATGACGAATATATATAGAAGATGAGAAGAGTTTAAATCTCAAATCGCGCGAATCTGAAATAAATCTTGTGTTGTGAACTAAGGTTGGAGAGAAGGGCATTTCAAAAGCGTAGTTTTTGGACTTGGATCGTACTTGCCTTCTTAATCGGGTTGCTGATCGGTGCAATATTCGGGGTTACGATGGGCTTACAGATCAGCAGCTATGGGGCTGGAGCGATAGAGTTAACCATGATTTACGGCTCTGAAAAGCAGAGCTGGATAGAAGAGGTCACCCCACTTTTTCTAGATTGGTGGAAGAATACCTATCCTAATCGTCGATTGGTCATCCATCCTACGCCCATGGGGTCACGAGAGTCCCTCACTCAGATAATCAGTGGTTCAATCAAACCCGTCATCTGGAGCCCCGCTTCGTCTATATGGATTCCGCTCGCAAATTGGTATTGGCAGCAAGAATACGGAGTAGGTCAAATCCTTATCAGAAACTACACTAGTCTGGTGCATTCGCCAATAGTTTTGGTCACGTGGGAGAAGTATGCTGAAAAGTACAACATAACTGGCTTTCAAAGCCTTTACGATTTGTCTACATCTCCTGAAGGAGGAACACTCCTTTATGCTCACACAGATCCTCAGCGTTCGAATTCCGGATTTATGGCGACTGTTCTGGAGATCGCTGTGGCTGCTGGGGTGTCAACTGAAGATTTAAAGTACGACGATCTAACCAAGAATGAAGTGAAAGGCTGGTTGAGTGAAATCGAATCTAGAGTCGTTCTCTATGGTGAGAGCACAGGGTTCTTGATGGCCCAAATGGTTGATGCGGGACCAAGCGGCCTGAACGTCGTGGCGGTTTATGAAAATCTTGTTCTCGAAAAAAACTTGGGAGGAGAGCCTCAGGCTCGTTGGGGGCAGAAGCTGATAGCAGTTTACCCTGAAGAGGGGACGCTTTCCAGCGATCATCCATTCTGCGTGCTGAACGCTCCATGGGTCTCCGAGGAGCAACGCTGGGCTTCAGAAGTGTTTCTGCGCTTTCTTCTGTCTGGGGATATTCAGGCCAAAGCCATTAAGCAGGGTTTTAGACCTGAAAGCACGATCGTTGAACTCGATCCCAGCATATTCAATGAGGCGTATGGTATAATGTACGAAATCCCTTGCAGGATGTTGAAGCCTCCTGCTGATAGTGAAGCTCTGTGGCATATCACCGATCTTTGGCTAGTTTGCAGGGCTGGAATATGATGAGGTTCGGCTCCAAGGATTCGTTCAGATGCACGTTGATGAAGAGGCTGAAAAGCTCGAATAGCATTATAGTCTTGTCATTCTTCTTCCTGATTGCCTTGATGCCTATAATCTATATGTTTTCCTATGTTTTCTTCAACTTTGGAGAAGTATATCGATGGGTCTTTGACGACCCCATATCGGGAGATGCCCGATGGGTTCTTATGCAGAAGTCAATTCTGCTGTCGTTTGAAGTTGCAACTCTGGTTACGATCGTCGACATCATAATTGGCTTACCTATGGCTTGGATACTTTCTAGGTATGACTTCTGGGGGAAAAAGGCGGTTGATACTCTGGTAGACCTCCCGTTGGCGGTTCCCACCTCAGCACTTGGGTTCTCGGTCTTCTTGTTTTGGGGATCGAGGAGCGGATTGGCGTCATTATTCGGAATTGAAACAGGACTTTTCTCTCGTGGTCCTATGATGATTGTATTGGCTCACATAGCTTTCACATACCCGTATGTCGTGAGGTCATTAACGGCTATAATCGAGGAGGTCAATATGGGATACGAGTACGCTGCAAGAACTCTCGGAGCATCGTCCGTGACAGCGATAAGAACAATCACCCTGCCCCTTATAAAACCCGGCCTTATTACGGGCGCTATTTTAGCCTTCACAAGAAGTTTGGGAGAGACTGGGGCCACAATACTTGTGTGCGGGATACACGAGACAGCTCCTCTTGTTATAGTGGCCTGGCGTCAACTACTCGAGATTTCTCCAGCAGCCTTTCTGGGCATGACCGTTGTTGCTGTCGCGGTATTTCTGCTGTACGTGGCAAATTATCTTGCTGAAAGGTGGCGATTCCCATTAAGGAAAGTCTGGCCTAAGGCAGAAAAGTTCCTTAGCGGTAAAAAGCCTCGGGGTGTTAGAGACCTCCTTAGCACTCTGATTTTCCTTTCGCTAGTTCTAATTCCATCGGCATTTACTCTTGTCTACATGGGAACTTGGTGGTCCGGAAGCCCCTTTACCGGGTCTCAGGAAGCAGGGGTCTTTCACCAAGTTTTTCTTGCTCCAGACAGAAAGTGGCTAAGTTTATGGATGAGCATACTCACATCGCTTGAAATCTCGACTGTCGTAACGTGTATAAACTTAGCTTTCGGCATCCCTATGGCACTTTTGGTTGTTCGAGGCAAGTCTAGACGCCTGAGAGAGGTTTTGGAGGCGCTGCTGAACATGCCGATCGCGATTCCATCGGCAGCCCTCGGATTTTCAATCTATCTGCTCTGGGGATCGAAGGGTTTGGGAGTGCTGTCCCCCGGATTCTGGCTAGTAGTACTAGTACACACGGCAGCCACTTATCCATATATGGTCAAACAGGTTGCGTCTGTTTTGGAGGGATTACCTCCAATGTATGAGGAGGCGGCCAAAACGCTTGGAGCAAAGCCCTTCAGCGTGTTTAGAACGATAACTCTCCCATTGGTTATGCCTGGAATCCTAGCAGGAACAATTCTTTCCTTCACGAGGAGCCTAGGAGAAACTGGAGCTACGATCGTTGTTATGGGTACGATCAGAACTGTTCCTGTGCTTGTTGTTAACTGGGTTGAGGCCATGGCATTACCAGCAGCTGCGTTTGCTAGCGTAGTTTTGATTGCAGCATCATACATCCTGATGCTCTTGTTTCGTCATTTGATCGAGATCGTTGTAATTAGGCCAAAAATTTGAGCTGAATAGAAATGCCTGACGTGAAACTGGTTAATGTTTCAAAGAGGTTTAGAAAAATCGTTGCTGTTGATCGCGTGAGTCTTAGTGTCCACGATGGAGAGTATCTCACTCTTTTGGGTCCCAGCGGATGCGGCAAAACCACCATGCTTAGAATTGTATCTGGCTTAGCCAACCCCGACGAAGGCGAAGTCTATGTAGGAGGAAGACTCGTGAATGATGTTCCCGTTGAGGAGCGTGGAATGGGGTTTGTGTTTCAGTTGTTTGCAGTGTTTCCTCACATGACAGTTTGGGGCAACGTAGCCTTTGGTCCCCATGCACTTGGTTGGAGCACGGAAAGGATTGAAGAGGAGTGTCTCAGAGTACTAAGGATGGTACGCTTGGAGGATAGGATTGATGCTTACCCAAATGAACTCAGCTTTGGAGAGTTGCAGAAGGTTGGCCTAGCGCGAGCAATTGCTACGGGTTCAAAAATCCTTCTTTTAGACGAGCCTATGGGCGCTTTGGATGCAAAGGTCAGGGGTGAACTTCGCCTGGAGTTGAGAAAGCTCGTTAAAGATCTCGGTTTAACGGCGATTCACGTTACCCATGATCAAGAAGAGGCTATGGTCGTCTCAGACAGAATAGCTGTGATGCGGAAGGGTAAAATCGTTCAAGTTGATACGCCTCCAAGACTGTATAGTCATCCGAAGAATGTTTTTTTGGTCAATTTCATCGGCGAGGCAAGTTTTCTCGAAGGCACCGTAAAGAATGCGGGGGGAATGACTCTGATCATCGAGATCAGAGGGGGGGCTATAATTAGGGCATCTGATAAATCTTTTAGAATAGGCGATAGAGTAGTCGTTGCGCTGAGACCAGAGTATGTCAAAATCAATGCGAAGGGAAACGTTGGGTTGAACCGCTTACATGGTAGGGTTGAGAGGACAAAGTTTGTTGGTTGGTTTACTAGGGTTGAGGTAAGGCTTGACAACGGCGACCTGATTGTTGTTGAGGAACCGATGTCGAATGGCCACGATTTTGAAGTCGGGGAGGATTTAACTCTGACTTTTCGGCCAAGTGACGCCCTAATTTATCACTATCCAGAGGAGGGGCTTCAGAAGGCTCTATCTCTAGAATGATCTGTAGAGTGGTGATATTGTTGCCAGAAGTCAAATTGGAAGATATAACGAAGAAGTATGGAAGCATCGTTGCTCTCGATGAAGTGAATCTTCATGTTGCCGACGGCGAATATTTCACCATCGTTGGTCCAACGGGCGCCGGGAAAACAACAACGTTGATGGTCATCGCGGGATTAGTCAAGCCAGACCACGGAAGCGTCTACATCGATGGGAGAGTTGTCAACGATTTTCTACCTGAAGAACGTAATGTTGGGTTTATGTTTCAGGGCTTTGATTTATTTCCACATCTTAGTGTTTGGGACAATGTGACCTATGGACCATTTGTCAGAGGCTGGAACCCTGAAGTCTATGACAAGAGTGCACGAGAGATGCTTGAGTTGGTTCACTTGGCTGGTAGGTTTGACGCTTTTCCACGTGAGTTAAGCGGAGGGATGCAACAGAGGATCGCTCTGGTTAGGGCGTTGACATCTGGAGCCAGAATTCTGCTTTTGGATGAGCCTCTGGGGTCTCTTGATGCAAAAATTAGAGTCGAGCTCCGCTACGAATTGAGATCACTGGTGAAAGATCTGAGATTGACCGCAATTCATGTCACTCACGATATGGAAGAGGCTATGATAGTTTCAGACAGAATCGCCCTTCTCCGCAGGGGTAGAATCTTGCAGGTTGGAACCCCTCACGAAGTCTACAGTAACCCTACAAGCCTTTTCGTCATCAACTTCATGGGTGAAACAAACTTTCTGGAGGGAATTATCAAAAGCAGAGGCAAGAACTGGGCTAACATTGAGCTGAGAAATGGTGGCAATGTTCGGGTAACCAAAAGAAGGATGGGCGTGGAAAAGGATGTTGTTTTGGCTGTGAGATCTGAGGACCTAATTTTCAATAAAAGGATGGTGGGCGAAACTAATTCTCTATCTGGTTACATCGAAAGTTCAAAGTTCATAAGCGGCTATATTCGCTACGAGGTTAGACTCGACAACGGAGAGCAGATCATTTTGAGAAAGTTGGCTTCGAGGAACAACTTCTTTAAAGTAAATGATAGGGTAACGGTGAGTTTTAGCCCAGAAAAAGTATTGGTTTATCCATATCCCCAAGAGGGGCTGGAGAAAGCGCTGTCGCCTGATTGACATAAATCTATTGTATGTCCTATTTGAGGATGGATGCAAAGTTGGATGAAGATAGTAGAGGATCAAAAATACTAGCTTGGCTTACGACGAGAAGGAAAACGAAAGCAATAGAGACGGTTCGGCTTCATGTAACAAAGGTGGTGGACACTGTTGTTGAGTTGAATAATACGGTTATCAGTGCATCGAGGGGAAGAAAGATTGAAGCCGAAAAATGCATCAGTCGACTGTTTTCAAATGAAGACGAAGCTGATGCATTGAGAAGGAAGATAAGCGAGGAGCTTACGAAGGGAGAGAGTCCTGCAAAAGAAAGAGAAGACTTAATGAGGTTGACAATGGAAATTGATAACATTGCGGACTGCGCAAAGGATTCGGCAAGAAGCATAGTGATCGTCATGAGACAGTCTGTTCCTAAAGAGATTTGGCGGGGTTTTCAGAAAATAAGTGAAAGCACTGTCGCCTGCGTACTGGCTCTCAGAGATGCTATAGACATGCTAGGAAAGGATTTAGATGAGACAACAAAGTGTGTCTTAGAGGTTGAGAGGTTGGAGCACCAGGTTGATGATGAGCGCCACAGTGTGCAACTTTTATTTCTAGAATTTGCAGATTGGTTGAACGCACCGACCCTTCTCCTTCTAGATGACGCCCTACGTTCTATGGAAGGGGTGACAGACTGTTGTGAAGGTACCGGGGACATCATACGAATGTTGATCATTCACGAAGCAACCTCAAAGATGGGAAAGTGATTGTGAACTTGCTCGAGGGATGCCACAAGGCCTCTAAGGGCTTGATAAGAGTAAGCATAGAAGTTGAAGATGACATAATCAAAGAGATTATTATCTCTGGCGACTTTTTTATGCATCCGGAAGACAAGCTCTGGGATCTGGAGAGAAGCCTAGTCGGGGTAAAGGTCGGCAGAACTACTGTGCTAAGCATCATTCAAAGATTTTATCAAGAAAATGATGTTTCAACTCCCGGAGTTGAGCCTGAGGATTTCACTGAGGCCATCATGAAGGCTGTTGGAAGCAGCGTGAAATGTTAAAGAAGAGGCTAAGAGATGGTTGAGCTTTCCGAGCTCGTTGAGGGTCTTGAGAAGACATGTCTTCTGTACTGGTCTGACCCCTATCTGAAGACCTTCCATGCAAAGATCATTCGCCTTGAACCTGATAAAAAAGACTACGTCTACATGGTCCTTGACAGGACGATCTTCCATCCAAAGAGTGGTGGTCAACCTTCTGATAGAGGCCTCATCACCGGACCTGACTTTAAAGTAGAGGTAAACAAGGCGATGTTGGTAAACAATGTGATAGTTCACTGGAGCAAGATTCTTGAAGGAGAGGCCGAGGGTGGTGATGTGGAAGGAGAGGTCGATTGGGATTGGCGTTACCTCCTCATGAGAAGACACACGGCTGGACACCTATACGATCACTGTCTGAGGCAGGTCACAGGAAAACAGGTCGAAACGACGGACTCTTGGCTTGGCGACCCATGCTACGTAGGTTACAGGGGCAAAAAACCTTCCGTCGAGGAGTTGGGAGGAGCGGAGGATCTTGAGAACAGAATGATCGGAAGTGGGGCTATTGTAAAGTCGGGTACGATCTCCTACGAGGAGTTGTTGCAGATTGCGCCAGAGGCCCCGAACATCTATCGCTTGCCCAAACTTGACTCTTTCAGGATAGTTACTATCGAGGGGTGCGAACCTATTCCATGTGGTGGTACACACTTAAGGGACATCAACGAAATTGGGCTCTTCAAAATGAAAGATGTTTTAGAGAAGGAAGATGGGTTTAGGGTCTACTATGATGTTGAAGTCCTCAAGTAAAGACTCGATTCGCGTGTGCTAGACTCTGCGCGATCTATAGGGCTACTTTGGATGCTTGTTCCCCAAGCATGCCCCAGTTGCTCTTTGGTATATCATGTATTATGATGTTCAGCCACTCGGCCTTCACGCTGGTCTCCTCAAAGGCTCTCGTTATGCCCTTGATGAGTCTCCCCTTCTGTTCCTCTGTTCTTCCCTCCCACATCTCTATTATCACTACGGGCATGGATCTCACCTCCATAAGAAGTGCAATAGTTTGAGTTCTTGTCCCAGACTCATATAACTATCTTGTTCTGGGCTTTGCTTCCTTTGAAGTCTCGTCTGAATAGAGTGAAGATCAGCAGGCAGTCTTGTACCCCCAAATATTTTTTTTTCTGTGTGGGGACGTCTTTAAAATGGTTATTTTCTGAAAAAGGGTTTAGAAAATTGAAATCTCGTAGGAAAAAATAGGAAAAAATAGGAATTTTTAGGAATTTTGAGGAAAATTGAGGAATGTCGGAGGGTAGCGGGCGATTTAAGGCGATGCTGGATGCCTCCCTAAGGGTATTGACTATGTCGCCAGTCTTCTTGGTGATTCTACTCATGAATGGGTAAAAACGCATATACGGGTATGTGCAAAATCTATTTCATGTGAATGGAGGAGCTGGAAGGTTGCCGAAAGCCACGAAAACATATGCTGTAGTTGCCACCGCGGTGTTGTCAACTTTATCAATAGTTTTTGAAATCATTCCCTCCTTTCGCATTGCTTGGGGTATGAAGATCGACTTCGTCGGCGTCGTATGGGTTCTAGCCTACTTTCTCTACGGTCTTAGGGAAGCCTTGGGCGTTTCCTTCATAACCACCCTTTTCATCCTAGGCTATAGCCCAACAAGTTTTGTCGGGGCCACCATGAAGTTTATTGCCACTCTACCAATGTTCTTGGTCCCAGCCGGGTTGATGCATTCGGGCTTCTTTTCCAGAAAAGCCGCTAGAAGTTTTGATAGAATACCTGTGGTTGTTATGATGTGTGTCTTAGCCACATCGGTCAGGTTGATCGTAACCTCCGTTGTAAACCTCTATTGGGCTATACCGTTATTCTGGGGAACAACACCTGATGGTGTCTTAGAGGTTTTCGGAGGTGTTCTTCCCTTCGTAATCTTTGTTGCTAGCATGAATTTGCTGCAAGGCATCGTGGACGTAGCCATCCCTTGGTTGCTTGCTTACAAGTTTAGACTGGCCGAGTACATTGGAACATGGTGAATCTTTGCAGTGGTTAGCGCACGAAAAATTTAAGTTTGCTATCCAACAGAACAATAATAGGAAAAAAGGTGCATGAAAATGAGCGACAAAACTCTGGGAGCCCTAATATTCATAGCAAGCCTACTGATCGCGGTAGGATACGTGTATTGGCTCTTCTTTCCACCGCCACAAGGAATACCAGATTGGCTCTTCTATTCAGTCCCAGGCGGGACAAGATGGGCTATCATTGTTCCCGTTCTAGCGGCGGTCATACTGATCCTCTTCATCGCCATGTGGATAGGATGGACCATGGCAACGACACCACCACCAACGATACTTGAAGAAGAAGAGGAAAAAGAGGAATAGAAAAGAAGAGAAACCATGGACTGCTTACTCCCCACGCACGAGGGAGCAGTGGGCACGAATAGGATTAAACCTCCACTAATCCACACTTTAGCCTCTTGATAACGTCCTCGGCCTCGGAAGGCTCCAACTTAAGGGTGTAAAGCCGCCCGCGGGTTTTCAGCTTCAACTTGACAAAACCCTCAATCCTCTTGACCCTGCAAACATCGGCAAACTCAGACAACCTAACGAATTCATCTGCATCGAAAACCTCTACCGGCAAACATTCCACCACACAAACTTACAACGCTGAAAGTGGGCCTGCCCGGACTCGAACCGGAACCCTCGCCGCGTGAGGGCGATGTTCTACCATTATACTACAGGCCCATCAAAAATCCTTACTTTGCGCTAACCTCCCTCTTCTTCCAACGCAAATCCTTACTCTTACACTTACGGCATTTGACAGCGCCAGGTGCGTTTCTAACCCCACATCTACGACAGATCTTGAAGTAAACCTTGTGTTCCTGGGCTATCCTCCTCTTGAACGGATCACTGATAGGCATCTGGCACCCACTCTCCCCTTATCAGAAAGGAAACAAATATTTAAACTATTTCAAGACCTCAATCGTAATGTAAGACCGAGTATCCTCTACACCATCCAGCCGAGAGATCTCATCTAGAACGCTGTCCAGCTTGTCCCCGTCAACAGCGACAATCAAATCCATGTCCCCGGTGACCCTGAAAACCCTGCGCACTGGCAATTCACAGACCCTCTTATACACGTCTGCCCTCCTTACAGGTAGAACCTTGACGAAAAGGAAATTCAACTTCGACGAAAGCCCCAGAGCTTCGGTACCCTTCTCGGTTAGATCTATGAACCCTCTCCCAGTTCTGATGTAATCCCTGTCTCTAAGCTTCCTAAGATGAACGTTCAACGCCTGCCTGGTTATGCCCAACTCCTCGGCCAGCTCGCTCTGCTTCATCCTTACAGTGAAGATGTTGACAGATCTGCTCTTGTCATAGAGGATACTCAGTATGCGGAGAGGGCGACCGGACAAGATCTTCTTAGACAAAGACGCCAACCCCACGACCTTTAATTAAGTATAATGTATCACTTAACTTATTATCTGTTTGACAGAGATCCTGTTTTACAACGACTAAATCAGGTCGCGACAGTTAAAAATCTTATGCCGCGCTTCTCCAAAAGAGAAGCAAATAATCTTAGGCAGGTCTCCAAGCAGCAAAAATCCATCTGGATTTGCCGATAGAAAAAACACTTATTCAGTAGAAAGCAAGATATTTATCTATAAACAAGCTGAAAGGGACAAATAGAAAAGTGAAGACTCCGCTGTGTGATTTCTGTCTAAAGAGCGGGATATTATGCCCGAAATGTCAAGAGAAGGTAAACTCAGGTGAAATTAGCAAAACAGATCTCAAAGTCGCAAGAATGCTCATGAAGCTTTCAGAAAGCTATTCCTCCCTCAAGCAATTGTCATTTCATAAATCTTATGAGACAGACGGAGTGATTGCGATAGTGGTTGGTCGCGGAAACCTACCACATTTGCTGGGCTATGGCGGAAAAATACTCAGGGAGATAAGCAATAACACGGGCAAAAAAATCAGGGTATTGGAGAAAGGGGTTGACGCTAGAAAATTCCTAGAAGACCTCCTTGCCCCTTCAAGTATCACTTCGTTGAACACAATCTGGCTGCCGGACGGAAGTACCGAAACAAGAGTGATACTCTCAGGCCATTCTAGGAGATTGCCGATCGACATTGAAACATTGAAGGTTTTGGCAGAGAGAATTCAGGGCATAACTATTAGAGTTGAATTCGAGATGCCGGGAGGCAGGTACAGTTGAGTCTCGATTCGCTGGGAGATTGGCGCAGAACCCATCTTTCATCCCAAATTCTTCCCGAGTTGGATGGCGAGAAGGTCACCGTTCTCGGTTACGTTGAAGAGACAAGGGATCTGGGTGGCGTAAAATTTGTCGTTTTGCGAGACAGGGGTGGTACAGTTCAGGTTACCATACATCAAGATGTGGTAACATCGACCCTTTTCAAAAAAATCGGAGATTTGAGAAGTCAATCGGTCGTCGGGATTAAGGGTGTTGTAAAAAGGATTGAAAAAGCCCCACGTGGAGTCGAGATTGTTCCCGAGGAGATTAAGGTTCTCTCTCGGCCCGATCGCTCCCTTCCGTTGGATCCTACGGGAAAGATGCCGGCTGAACTGGAAACCAGATTGAATGCAAGAATACTGGATTTGAGGCGACCTGAAAATCGAGCTATATTCAAGATTCGGCACATCGTTGTCGGCATAATAAGAGAGTTCTTGTGTGAGAAGGGGTATGTCGAGGTAAATACTCCAAAGATTATTGCTTCGGCAACCGAGGGCGGGGCAGCCTTATTTCCCATAGCTTACTACGATAAGGAAGCCTTTCTTGCACAAAGCCCGCAACTTTACAAAGAACAGTTGGTGATCGATTTCGAAAAGGTCTTCGAGATAGGTCCAATTTTTAGAGCGGAGGAATCGCATACCCGTCGTCACTTGAGCGAGTCGATCTCAATAGATATGGAAGAAGCGTTCGTTTCAGCGGTGGACGTGATGGAGACGCTTGAAGAATTAGTCTTCGAGGTTTTTGAGAGGGCGGGGAAAGAGTGTGAAGAAGACCTTGAAGTATTGAAGCATAGGTTGAAGCTTCCAGAGATGCCATTTGAACGGTACACATACGATCAAATCTTGGCCGAGTTGAAAGACAAAGGAATTGATATACCGTGGGGAGAAGATATACCGACAGCCTTTTTGAAGGCCTTAGGTAGACTTCACCCAGGGTTCTATTTCATAACAAACTGGCCTAGTAGATCTAAGCCATTCTACATAAGACCGTTGGAGGAGAATCCTGAAATATGCGATGCCTTCGATTTAATGTATGGTTGGCTTGAATTGGCTTCTGGCGGAACCCGCGTAGAGTCCAAGGATCTGTTGATGAGGCGGATCAAGAAGTCTGGGCTAAACCCGTCATCCTTTGAGTACCATCTGAATGCATTTGACTATGGAATGCCACCGCATGCTGGTTGGGCGCTGGGTCTGGAGAGGCTGATGATGGTCATAACCAACAGAAAGAACATAAGAGAAGTCGTATTGTTTCCACGAGACAAGTTCCGTCTGACCCCATAGTAACTTGATTGATCAATTGCGGAGATGAGAAGAGGGCAGTCGGATTTTCAAATTGTGAGGCGATCTGTTCTCACGTTTTTAAATATCAGGTCAATAGAATTAGAAGTCTAGATTTCAAGACGCCTGCGGGCTGAATAAAGAATCATAGGTGATGAACGGTTTGATGAAGGAAAGTGCGGAGATAGGGATCATAGGTGGAACGGGAGTGTACGACCCTGGCATATTTGAAGATGTGAAGGAGATAAAAGTCTACACCCCTTTTGGAAAGACTTCTGATTTGGTTTCATTAGGCCATTATAAAGGACGAGCCATCGCTTTCATTCCGCGGCACGGAAGGAATCACCAGATTCCGCCACATATGATAAACTTCAGAGCAAACATTTGGGCAATGAAGGAACTTGGGGTGAAGAGAATAATCTCCCCTTCCGCCGTAGGTAGCCTCAGGGAAGACTACAAACCAGGTGACCTTGTCCTCGTAGACCAGTTCATAGATAGGACAAAGGGTCGGAGGGACACTTTTTATGAGGGCGGCCAGGTTTGTCACATATCCTCCGCTGATCCTTTTTGTCCGGAGTTGAGAAAGATTCTCTTCGACTCAGCAAATAAGATGGGGATCCCTTGCCACAAGAAAGGGACTTATGTTTGCATACAGGGTCCAAGATTTTCCACTAGGGCTGAGTCTAAACTGTTTCGTTCGTGGGAGGCTGACGTGATCGGGATGACGGTGTATCCTGAGTGTGTTCTTGCGAGGGAGTCCGAGATATGTTATGTTTCTTTGTGTATGATAACTGATTACGATGTTTGGGCTGAGAAGGCTGTGTCTGCTGAGGAGGTCGTAAAGACTATGGCAAAGAACGTGGAGAACGTGAAGAAACTTATGATTAACACGATGCCCCTTGTTCCGAGTGAAAGAGGTTGTATGTGCGGTCATGCGTTGAAGGAAGCGTTGATGTAGTGTCTTGGTATCTGAATGTTTGATGTGTTTTTCATAAGAGTGGTAGTGCCTCGGTGATTTTATCTACGAGGTGGTTGGGAGCTGGACCGATACCTAGGCAAGTGTAGGTTCCTGGAGGTATCTCTGTCAAACCTTTGTCCTGCACTAAGCATGTTGGAATTTTCAGAGCCTTAGCGTCTTTCTCAATCTTGAAGAGCTCCTTTTCTGAACTGGCCTTCACTGCGATCTTACGCTGGCCTTCCCTTAGCCATTCCCTCCACCAGTGACGATGTTTCCTCCGTGTATAATCTGCGGCCACCACGGCTGCATGAGCCACTTGGACCGCGGTCTTCCCTTTGCTCATTTTTATGTCTGAGCGAACGACGATCACTTGCTTGTAGCTGAATGAAGACAAATGCGGCCCCTCTTGAGGCAGTTCCTTTGTACTGTTGTTACTGATAGATTCTTTATGGACTATTTAATTTCTACCTGCCTCTTCGTTGGCGCGTGAAAGAAGAAGATATAAATAATAGGTGTTATGGTTATTTTTGTTCAAAACCTCGAAGAAGAATTCTGATGAGCTCAGAAAGGACGGTCAAAATGCCCAAATGCTTGTCTTGCGGACACATTATTGCTCCGGATGAGAAGTCTGTTAAGTTTCTATGTCCATCTTGTGGCGGGCTTGTGATTTGGCGGTGCGAGAAGTGCCGATTGTTTGGTAGATTGTATAAATGCCCTAGTTGCGGCTTTACTGGACCCTAGTGATTTTTATGAATCAGGTTGTTGCTAAGTTCAAAATCTTTCCCAAAGACGTGGAGGCTGATCTTGGCGAGTTGAGAAAAGGAATAGAGAGGAGTCTTCCTGCAAATACCTCTGTTTATAAATATGATGAAGAGCCCATAGCCTTCGGCCTCACTCTACTGATTGCTTACATTCTGATGCCAGAGGAAGAGAGCGGGAAAATCGATGACGTGGAAAGGTCTATAAAAGAATTAAGTGATGTGAGCGAGGTTGATGTGGTTTCGGTCAGGAGAATCTAAAGTCAGACTTTCTACGCTCCCACTACTTTTATAAATGTCGCGAGATGCTTATCTACTAGAGTCAGACTCCAAGTTGAGGATTGGCTGATGGTAAAAGAAGCTCAGTTAAGGGTTGCTGAGGCGAAGCAACGGGACATCGGGCGCGGGAAGGCGAGGGTAGATAGTGAAACTATGCAATTGTTAGGCATAACAGCCGGAGACGTCATCGAGATTGACGGTAAAAAAGTCTCTGCAGCTGTTGCCTGGCCAGCTTACCCAGAAGATCAGGGAAAGAGTCTGATTCGAATCGATGGAATAATAAGAAAAAACGCTGGCATCGCAATAAATGACTACGTCATCATAAAGAAGGCTGACATCAAGGAGGCTCAAAACATTACCTTAGCGCCCATAGACATGCGATTGAACGTTGACAGAGACTTTGAGAGCTTCGTCAAGAACAGGCTACTTGAGATCCCACTGGTTGAGGGCGACTCCGTCTTTGTCACAATCTTGGGCAGCGCGATTCCGTTTTCTGTTACCCGTGTTAGACCTCGCGGAGTAGTGAAGGTTACGCCGACCACCAGCTTGAAGGTTTTGACGGAGCCATCTCCGGAGAAGAGAGGGATCCCCATGGTCACATACGAGGACATAGGAGGTCTCCAAGAGGAGATTCAGAGGATCAGGGAGATGGTTGAGCTGCCTCTTAGGCACCCGGAGCTGTTTCAGAGGATCGGCATAGAGCCACCAAAGGGTGTACTCCTTCATGGTCCACCCGGGTGTGGGAAAACCCTATTGGCAAAGGCTGTGGCAAATGAGTCAGATGCGAACTTCTTTTCCATAAATGGTCCTGAGGTTATGAGCAAATTCTATGGCGAATCAGAACGTAGGCTTCGCGAGATATTTCAGAAGGCGCAGGAAAACGCGCCAAGCATCATCTTCATCGATGAACTTGACGCTGTTGCTCCGAAGCGCGAAGAGGTTACAGGCGAGGTTGAGAGAAGGGTTGTTGCCCAGCTTCTGTCTCTAATGGACGGGCTTGAAGCCAGGGGTGATTTAATCGTGATAGGGGCTACCAACCGTGTAAACGCGATTGATCCCGCATTGAGGAGGCCTGGCAGGTTTGATAGGGAGATAGAGATAGGTGTTCCAGACAAGCATGGGAGGCACGAGATGCTTCAAATCCATGCGCGGGGGATGCCGTTATCTGAGGACGTAGATCTGCGCAGATTGAGTGAGTCAACCCACGGATACACCGGGGCAGACATAGCTGCCCTGTGTCGTGAGGCCGCGATGAAAGCTCTCAGGAGGTACCTGCCGAGCATCAGCTTAGAAGAAGAGAGGGTTCCGCCTCAGATCTTAGAGAAGATGGAGGTCAACATGGATGACTTCATGAACGCCTTTCGAGAGATAACGCCGACAGCAATGAGAGAAGTCTACATAGAGATCCCCACCACGCGTTGGAACGAGGTTGGCGGATTAAAAGACGTGAAGGACCGTTTAGTTGAGGCAGTTGAGTGGCCGATCAAGCATCCAGATGTGTTCAAGAAGATGGGAATCCATTCGCCTAAAGGCATACTGCTTTACGGGCCTCCTGGCTGCGGCAAGACCCTACTTGCCAGGGCCGTGGCTACAGAGAGTGAAGCAAACTTCATCAGCATCAAGGGTCCTGAAGTCTTCAGCAAGTGGGTTGGAGAATCGGAAAAGGCAATTAGGGAGATCTTCAGGAAGGGAAGAATGGCAGCTCCTGCCGTAATATTTATAGATGAGTTGGACTCTGTTGTTCCTAGAAGAGGGATTGGGTACTCTGACTCCGGCGTAACAGAGAGAGTTGTCAGTCAGCTTCTCACCGAGATAGATGGCATTGGAGGACTTCAGGGCGTCGTTGTGATCGGAGCCACGAACAGACCAGACATATTGGATCCAGCTCTGCTTAGGCCCGGCAGGTTTGATAGTCTGATCTACGTTCCTGCACCTGACGAGGAGAGCAGGCTGGAGATCTTCAAGATCCATACAAAGGGCATGCCCTTGGACAAAGACGTGAACTTGACCGAGTTTGCTAGGACAACGAAGGGCTACTCTGGCGCTGATATTGAGGCCCTCTGTAGAGAGGCCGCTATGAGTGCTCTAAGAAGGAGCATGAAGGAGGAGAAGGTTTCCCTCAAAGATTTCACGATGGCCATGGAAAAGGTCAGTCCCAGCGTGACTCCGGAGATGGAGTCTTGGTATGGGGGACTTTCTAAACGCATAAAAGTGGCTGCCAAGCCAGCTACCCCTGTAGCCTAGCTTTCATTGTTATTTGTGTGGTGGTCTTTTGGCGCCTCGTCCGCTTCACACGTTGATAGTCGAGCTTCTTGAGAAAAGCGGTGGCTCATCCACGGACAACAAACTGTACAATTCTATCAGTAAGCTTCAGGAAGGATTGAGTTTTGGGCCATTCAACAAGGCCTTGATGAGGCTTGAGGTTTGCGGCGTAATTCGAGTCCGCAATCTCACCAAAGGAGAAAGAGTCGTCGAACTGGTTTAGCTCTCTTCTGTCCCTTTAAGTCAACATTTTTTGTGTAAGGATGGTGGGAGTATGGGGGTCAAGCTCGGAGAAATCATCCCCAGTAGGAAGGTCGACCTCTCAGAACTCTCTGGAAGAACAGTAGCCGTGGACGCGTACAACGTTTTGTACCAGTTCTTGTCCGTGATCAGAGGGTTCGATGGGACTCCTCTAAGGGACAGGCGCGGCAGGGTCACAAGCCACCTCAGCGGCCTCCTCTACAGAACAGCAAGACTCATCGAGGCTGGTGTGAGGCCTGTTTATGTGTTTGATGGGGTGTCTCCTGAGCTGAAGAAAGGTGAGGTTGAGAGGAGAGTCAGGGCTAGGGAGGAGGCCCGTTTGAAGTATGAGGAGGCTAGGAGGGAAGGGAGGCTGGAGGAGGCGCGGGTTTATGCGCAAGCTTCGACGAGTCTGAGAAACTATATGGTTGATGGATCTAAGAGGCTGTTGGATTTCATGGGTGTGCCTTGGGTTCAGGCACCTTCTGAGGGGGAGGCGCAGGCCGCTCATCTTGCGGTGAGGGGGGATGTCTGGGCGGCAGCATCCCAAGATTATGATTCCTTACTTTTTGGGGCGCCTAGACTGATAAGGAATGTGGCGATTACGGGCAGGAGGAAGCTACCGAGGAAGAAGGTCTATATTACGGTTAAGCCTGAGATGGTTGAGCTCGGTCAGGTTTTGGGTCAGCTTGGAATAAGTAGGGAGCAGTTGGTTGCTTTGGGGATCTTGGTTGGGACGGACTTTAACCCTGATGGGATTACGGGGGTTGGTCCGAAGACGGCTCTCAAACTGGTCAAGAAGTACAAGACGCTGGATAGGGCTGTGGAGAATCTGAAGGAGGCAAGTTTTCCTGTTGAGCCCGGGGAGATCGCGAACGTGTTTCTGAATCCAGATGTCACAGACGATTACACCATGAGGTGGAGGGAACCTAGGGCTGATGGCGTGATAGATTTCCTTTGTGGGGAACACAACTTCTCTGAGGAGAGGGTTAGAAAGGCCCTGGAAAAGATTTCCGCCGGGTATGAGAGGACGGAGGAGAAGGCGACGCTGGAGAAGTGGTTTTGAGCGGAAGCGAAGTAAATATGTGTGGTTTCAATTCGCCCCTTCTTTCCATAATAGCCTTAGAACAGCTACAGAATTGTGGAGTACACCTGAAGGCAGGTTGGATCTTTAAGCATGCCCCTAGGGCAACCGTATGGAGGCCCTGTGGCTTGTTTCAGTTGTGGGTAAAAGCCATCATATACTGATCCTACATGGTAGTGGTATACGGTATACTCATATACGAGCATGCTTATCCTATTTTGGCGTTCAACATGCCAAAGACGAAGGTTACTGAAAAGTTTCAGATCACCATACCGAAAGAGGTTCGGGAGGAGGTAGACCTAAAGCCAGGAGAGGTTGTAGTGGTAGAGAAAGTAAGCAGGCAGGAGCTCCGTGTCAAGAGGTTTCGGATGATCAAGGATCCACTGAGTGTACTCGTTGGCAAGAAGCCGTTTAACCGACATGTCCCAGTCGAGGAGTTCGAGGAGAAGGCCGAGGAGAGATGATCCTTTGGCGGTCTACTTCATAGACAACAACATCTTCTTTTACGCCAAGACTTGGTGACTAGAAGATATTTTGATCAGGTTGAGAGTTAGAAATGTAACAATTCCGTGTTCCTAATGCATTCCGTGGCGATCTTGTCTGGGTTTCCGTTGCCAAACACCTCATGCATTAAGACGAGGTCAGATTTTGCTCTTCTCAACGCTTCAAGGACCTTGTGCCAGTCTATTGTTCCGCGTCCTATGGGCCAGTGGCAGTCCTCCAAACCATCGTTGTCATGCAGGTGAAGAGAGATCAGATCTTTCCCAGCTCTGCCTATCTCCATTTCGGGCGAAAAGCCTTTCCTGTGTATCATATTGGCGTGTCCAGTGTCAAGGCATATCCCAACAGAGTCGGACCCTACATCCTTTATAATGATTTTTAAATCAGAAACCGTTGAACCAAACCTTTTGACACCGTGCTCGTGGAGGTTCTCTAGGGCAATCTTCACATTCAGGTCTCTTGCGTATTCTGCCAGTGTTTTGACAGAATCCGTCGTGATCTGCCTCATGGCCTTCCTTGTCAAGTACTTCAAGCCCTCACTAGAATTCGCGTGGAGAACCATTATCGGACACTCAAGCTCCGCACAGCAGTCAAGGGATCTCATCATCGCCTCTAAGGAGGACTCTCTCTTGAAGTCGTCCTTGCTAGCCAAGTCCACATCGGTCCATGGGGCGTGGAATGAATGCGGCCTTAGACTCATTCTATTCAACACATCTTTGGCCTTCCGAACCTCCTCTATCGATGAGACCCTAGGATCCAAATGTTTCCTGTCAGCGCATATTTCAACCTCACTGAATCCGGCTGCCCTTATCCTTTTTAGAGCGTCAACGAGATCAAATCTTTCGTAAGCCAGAGTAGACATGCCGAGCCTCAAGTAACTTCTAGCCTCCATAAATGATTATAGTAAGTATTTTAAATGAACCGTCTTAAGTAAAAGCGTACTGAAAGATTCGATAGTTGACTTTTCTTGAAAGACAAGAGACTTATTGGAATCGACCTAGGCACAACAAGTATAAAGGTCGACAGCTGCGATCTAGACGGGAATCTTCTAGGCTGTGGAAGGGCCAGAATTAAGGGACAGACCACCGAGAAATGGATCGAGGCACTAGTCAAAGCTTCACCCGCAAACATTCTTCGCGACTATCCCTCTGAAAGCAAAATAGTAAGCGTGGTAGGATCCTCAGGCACAATCCTTCTGGTAGACGAGTTTGGCGATCCAGTTTTTTCACCGATCATGTACTACACGAAAGCTCCTGAAGAAGCCTCAGAGCTTAAAGAATATTCTTCGGCGAAGGAGTTGGCTGAAAGAGGTGTCGAAACCTCTCCGATGTCGCCGTTACCGAAAATAGTTCAAAAAATGCGTAGTGAAGAGAGTAGGTTTAAGAAGGTGAGGTGGATAGTTTCTCCCTCCTCATGGTTGACCTATAGTCTTTTCTTCGGGGAAGGGGAAAAATGGGAAAATCTAGCCACGGACTACACTAATGCGTTCAAACTTGGGGTGGATGTGACACGCGAAAAACCTGTTTGGTTCACTTCAATCTTTGAGGATGCGAGAGTACCAGTTGACCTATTGCCCACTCTGGTTCCATGTGGTTCGCATGTAGGCTTGGCAAAAAGTAAGTTGGCAAGAAAACTGGGGTTGGAGAACGCGAGGCTCCATCATGGAATGACTGATGGGAACGCTTCAGCACTTGCTTTAGGCTGTCTCCGAAAAGGTGACATTGGGGTTGGTTGTGGAACCACGACATTCATAAAGTTTGTCTGTGAGACCCCTAAGCGCCACCCAACGATATACTATCATAAGCATCCTTTGTATGGTTTCTTGGGGACCGCGGCTGGGCCTATGACTGGGAAGATGCTTGAGTGGTTTTCAGAAAAGGTTTTGGGGATAAGCTTGGAAACAGCTTTCTCTTACGCTGAACGCATTGAGCCTGGGAAAGAAACATTCTATTTCCCGCCGGGAGACAGGAGCCCGTTTTATGATCCTGCAATGGGAGCAGCCTTCGCAGGATTATGGCCAGAAGACCGATCTGAAGGAGAGGTTAGAGGTGAAATTTTCAGATCTATGCTGCTCGGAACCAGCTTTTTAGAATATTATTACATCAAATTGTACGAGGAGTTTTTCGAAGTCGTGAATGAGGTCAAAATTATTGGAGGAGGAACAAAGAGTTCTTTTTGGAACAAGATGAGGGCGTCCATCTATGAGAAAACCGTGAAGGTAATGGATGAGAGGACCACGGTATGTGCCTTGATGCCTGCTGCTCTTGAGTTGAAATTGTTCAAAAATGTTGGTGAGGCGGCCGAAAGATTACTTAGGGTTACAGATGTGGTGAAACCTGACGCAGAGCTGACGTCAAAATATAGAAATTGGCGGGACAGCTTCATGGTACGGTGGAAAAAAATAAGAGAAGTGCATGGTACTAGCCAAAGCAAATGAAGACCTACTTATACTAACCAGTGAAAAATGCTCCAACTATGACCGTAAGGCTTAAAACAGATCAGTGGGCTTAATCCTAGCAAGCATTTGCGTTCAGGCCGTTTGTCAGAAAAGTCTATGTGGGCTACTCTATGCGTATAAAGGCTATTGCTTGCGACGTGGATGGCACGCTAACAGATACTTTATTGAAGATTAGTTCTGAAGCCGTGGAATCCATAAAAAGAGCTGAGAACATAGGCATACCCGTAATTCTGGCCACTTCTAGAACGTCTACTTCTATCAAAGAATTATTTGAGGAATTTGAATTCAAAACTTCTGGCCCCCTCATCGCTGAAAACGGCGGCATCGTAGTAAACCAAAAAACTGGAGAAAAAGTCATAATAGGGAACCCAGAAAAAGTGAAGGAAGCATTTAGGGCCATAATGGAGGAAGCAAAAGGTCTTGTTGAAATGCTACCAAAGAAATGGAAAGGCAAAACTGCTAGGCTAACTGACGTGGTAGTTATAGGTCGTATGGAAGCCATCAAACTAATCCAAAAAACCACCTTAGACCACAATCTGGGTGTAGACTTGACGTATGCTCCGGTGCTGACTGATCGTGAAAAGAATATTGAGAGGTCAAAGATGAGATATGTCATCTTCATAAAGGACCCGAAAGCGAACAAGGGTAATGGCCTGACCGTTGCAA
>Ga0315314_1000846_pt1 | contig 30005 bp, 35 predicted proteins | sample TDP9_MG_FD_203631 | JGI IMG/M metagenome (GOLD analysis project Ga0315314, IMG submission 203631) | Freshwater sediment microbial communities from Lake Towuti, South Sulawesi, Indonesia - TDP9 | ecosystem: Environmental > Aquatic > Freshwater > Lake > Sediment | place: Indonesia: South Sulawesi... | reverse complement strand
CGGGAGATATATCCACTCATAACCTACGAGAAACATGAGAACAGGTTCAGGAATATCTTGACTGAACCTGGATCTTAGATGAACAAAGTCTTGATGTGGAAGAAGCTGACCATCTCATTCTATCGCGAAGATGGCTGGAACTATCTGAAGGTCGCGAGTCCCCAGGTCTCCAGAGCCCTGCGAAGTTCCCTGTGATCCCGTGCACAGCTTTTGAGGCTCTCACCACTCATTGCCGCCTCAATCGCCTGTCTAAGCGCTATTGCGCCTGCTCTGCCTCCATCGGGGTGCCCCCATACTCCGCCTCCGGCCTGCACTATGATGTTCGTTCCGACTATCCTGATCAGCTTTGGAACGAGTCCGGGATGCAGCCCTCCTGAGCATGTGGGAAAAACAGGCTTGATTCTGCCCCAGTCTTGACCTAGGGATGACGCATTGCTGTTCGTCCTCTTGCGTTGAAGGTTGTCTCTCAGAGCGATGACTTCCTCGAGAGGCGACTCCAATTTCCCTACTACTGTGCCTATGTGAAGCTGGTCGACTCCGATCAATCTTGCGATATCAGAAACGGCTAGCATCGACATGCCGTGGAGACTGTTCCGTGTGAAAGCGGCGTGGAATGCGCGGTGCGCGTGAATGGCCAGCTTTAGATCGTGGCATGCCTCACGTAGAGTCTGAAGAGCGGACCAGCCGATGGTGAGAATGTCCGCCATCACGTACTCTCCACCAGCCTCTGCAACAGCCTTTGCCCTTCGAAGCATCTCACTGGTTTCAGCCGTCACATTGATCAGGTAGCTCTTGCGCTCCCCGGTCTCCTTCTCGGCTCTGTCGCGTAATTTGAAGCACTCCTTCAAGCGTTTCCTGAATCGGTTGAACGTCTGTGACGAGAGGTTCTCATCATCCTTCAGAAGGTCAATTCCGCCGACCCATGCGTCGTAGCCCGCCCTAGCATGCTCTTTGGCTGTGAGTCCAAGTTTAGGCTTCAGGACCGTAGCGGTAAGGGGCCTCTTCTCGACACGCAGAATCCGTCGAATGCCTCTAGTCCCGAACATTGGTCCTCGAAAAGATTCAGCAAGCTTCTTCGGCCAACGTATATCTTCGAGTCTCAAGTTTCGTATTGCTTTCATTCCGAAGATGTTTCCAGCTATTGAGCTGATTATCTGTGGCATGTTTCCGGGCTCAAATAGGCGAATCGGATAAGCGACTGTCAGCAGGCTTCCGTCAATCCTGCACATCTTAGCCATTAGTTTTCGGATTCGTGGTCTCATGGTCGTCACCTCGGTCCAAGTGCCAACTGACGACTCAGATGCTACTCTACCAGCCGCATCCTTGATCGTGAATCCTGATGCGGGCTGTACTTTGAAAAGGCAGAGTAGATCGGTTGGTGAAGGTTTGTATTTCAGATCGACAAACTGATGATACCACTCACTCATGTACGACCATGCTGAATGTGAATAGCTGCCGTTTAAATGTTCACAGCGGGCAGCATCGATACTCAGAATGACCGGCTAACAACGGTTCAGGTCGGCTTCTCAGATGGCTCTACGCTCGGCAGGTTTGGCATATGGTAGAGCAGATGGCAAGAGAAGATCGGAAGGCTATCGAGGAAGAATGAGGGCAAAGGGCGGGCCTCACGTCTTTGCTCTTCCAGCGATAGCTTTACCGAAGTCAAAGCATTTCTTCAGTTCTTCATCGGTTGGAACATACTGCACACTCAAGCTTTCTTCGAGGATGTCAAATCCAGTCCTCTTGAGTTCTTCGGTCATTATCTGCGTTGCTCCGCCTCCCCACCCATATGAGCCAAACACAGCTGCTTTCTTCTTCTGCAGTCGTATCCCTCTCAGAAAGGCCAAGAAGCCACCGACGGTTGGGTAGACATCCCGGTTGAGCGTTGGAGAACCCACAACTATCACTTTTGAGTCGAGTATCTCTTTCATAATTTCGCTGAGATCGCTGTTCCTGAGATTGAAGGCTTTCACCTCAACATCCTCGCTTCCTATGCCTCTCGCAATCTCACGTGCCATCCGCCCGGTGCTCCCCCACATCGTGTCAAAGACAACAGTGACTTTGAGATTCGATTCTCCGCTGCTCCACCGCTTGTAAGCCTCAACTATCTTGGCTGGGTTTCTCCAGATCGCGCCGTGAGCGGGAGCTATCGCGTCGATTCTTATCTTCATTCCTTCCAGCTCAATGATCTTTTTCTGAACGAGGGACGAGTAGGGACTGACGATCACCGCGAAGTACTTCTTCGCTTCATCCATTATCGCAGGGCCAACCTCGTCTTCGAAGCGTTGCCTTGTTGCGATGTGTTGCCCGAAAGCATCGTTCGACATGAGGATCCTGTCTTCTTTCAGATAGACGAAGAGGTTGTCAGGCCAATGAAGCATCGGAGCTTCGATGAACATGAGGCTCTTGCCTCCAATGTTTAGTTCATCGCCAGTCTTCACAATCGACGAGTTCCAGTCAGTGCCGTAATGCTTGTGTAAGCCAGCCTTGCCTGCGCTTGACGCTATCACCTTGGCATGTTTTGCGATTTCCATCAGTGTTGGCATAGCTCCACTGTGATCGATCTCGGAGTGATTGCAGATCACGTAGTCGATCTCAACTGGATTGACTATCTCCTTGATCCTCTCAAGCATCTCGCGCTCAAAGCCCGTCTTGACAGTATCCACAAGCACAATCTTATCGCCAACCACCAAGTACGCGTTATATGTGGTCCCGCGGGGCGTGTTGTAGGAGCCACAGAAGCGCAGATCCCAGTCGATCGCGCCAACCCAGTGTACCCCTTCGGCCAGCCTGACTCCAGTCAACTTCATTCCTCCAGTATACTTCTTCGACCATGCTCTCTTGAGACGTAAGAAGCTATTAAGGAACAGCTAACACCCAAGCCGCTTCCGGCATTGACGATGATTGCTCTCCATTCAAGATTTAATACCGTACCTTCCAAATGATACACTCGGAAGTTCGAAGAATGAATGCACATGATCAGGAACTTCTGTGTCCAAGGTGCCACAAGTTTGTCGATGATTGCACTTGCCAATGCCCGTACTGCGGAGAATCGGTTCACTGCAACTGTTGCTGCGGGAGAGACGCGGCCACCGGAGGGTGAAAACCAAGCACCAAGAGAGCAGGGAGGATCTGAAGATCGTGGTGAAGAAGAATGAGCAAGAATGATTTTGCTTGGATGGCCGGTGGTCCTCAAGGAGCCGGAGTAGATGCTGCAGCGAACATTTTCGCACGGGCTTGCTGCTATGGCGGGCTACACGTCTATGGGAAGAGAGAGTATCACTCCAACATAAAGGGGCTTCACAGTTACTTCCACATCAGGATATCTCGACGGGAAGTGGGAGCGGATGTTGACCGAGTCGATTTGCTCTGTGCCTTCGACGCTGAAACGGTTGTCCGACACATATGGGAAGTTGCAGCGAAGGGAGGCATAGTACTTGACGCAGACACTCTTGGAACAAAGCTATCTGACATCCCCACCCTGCCACCTCCGTTCTGGACTGAATACAACAAGAGACTCGCGCAGAAGGGAATAGAGCCAGAAAACCTCGGCGATATTCTGAACGAAGCCGAGAAGAGCAACATCAGCGTCTACCCCGTCCCTTACTTGCAGTTACTGAAGGATGTAGGCCAGAGAATAGGGGAAGAGAAACTCAGCAGACTAACACGTATGGTAAACGTTCTCGCTCTAGGAGTATGCTCCAAACTAGTCAACTATGATAGATCTCTAGTGGAGAGGGCGATCTCAACAATATTCAGAGGCAGACAGAAGATAATCGACATGAACCTTCATGCCCTCAGCGTCGCATATGACTATGCAGGAAGATTCGCTGGCTTCGGACACAAACTCGAGAGCATTCAAACAGATGAAAGGAGAACGTTTCTTCAGGGAACCCAAGCTGTTGCTCTGGGCAAGATAGTTGGGGGCTGCCGCTTGCAGACCTATTACCCAATAACCCCAGCTGCGGATGAGAGTGAATACCTAGAGGAGAACGAACTGCTGGAAACCATGTCACAACGCGACGGTGGCTCGATTCTCGTCATGCAAGCTGAAGACGAGATCGCAGCTATCAACATGGCTTCCGGTGCGGCGCTTACTGGCGCAAGGACTGCGACTAGCACATCTGGACCTGGGTTTTCACTGATGGTTGAAGGTCTTGGTTGGGCTGGCAATTGCGAGGTTCCCGTAGTGATCAACTATTACCAACGTGGCGCTCCAGCAACTGGGTTACCAACAAGGCATGGGCAGGATGATCTTAGATTCGCAATCCATGCGGCACACGGCGAGTTTCCCCGAATCGTCCTATGCTCAGGAGATATCGAGGAATGCTTCTACGATGCCATTGAAGCCTTCAACTACGCAGAACGATACCAAACCCCCGTCATCCATCTGATCGACAAGGCTTTGGCCAATAGCAGCAAGAGTTGCAAGTTCTTCGACCTGAGCAAGATCAGAATAGAGCGAGGCCAGCTCTGGAACGAAGCCGATGTGAAAGGGCGTGAATACAAGAGGTTCCGGTTCACTGAGTCTAACATTTCTCCAAGGGTACCACTGGGGACTCCAAGCGCAGTCCTGTGGTATACAGGTGACGAGCACGATGAACTGGGTCACATCAGCGAAGAGCCTGACAATCGAACGATGATGGTGGAGAAGCGAATGAAAAAGCTGGAAATCGCCGACAAGGAAATCCCCATTCAGAAGAGAGTCAACTTCTTCGGCGACTCTGACGCAACGCACACCATTGTGAGTTGGGGCTCACCGAAGGGCGCGATTCTAGAAGCGATGGAAAGACTGCGTGAGGAGAGACATCGAGTGAACTTCCTGCAAGTGCGGATGGTTCATCCACTACCTAGCGAGTATGTAGCAGGGATCTTGGGAGAAGCGGAAAAGAGAATCGTCGTCGAAGGAAACTACTCTGCGCAGCTAGGCGGACTGATCCGAGAGAAGACTGGTGTAGCCATGGACCATTTTGTGCTCAAATGGAACGGCAGACCGATCTCATCGGACGAAGTCTATGAAGCGATCAAGCGGATCATGCAGAACAAGGCGCCCAGAAGGCAGGTGTTGATGCATGGCAACTAGAATCTCAGACTACAAGACGCCTGTATTTGTGGATTGGTGCTCAGGCTGCGGAGACTTCGGGATCCTGACAGCCGTTCAGATGACTCTGGCCGAGCTGGAGCTGCCTTCTTCAAACGTTGCGATATTCTCAGGAATAGGATGCCACGCAAAACTTCCACACTTCGTGAATGCCTGCGGGGTTCACACCTTGCATGGCAGAAGCCTACCATTTGCTGTGGGGGCCAAGCTGGCGAACCCCAGTCTAGAAGTTATCGCAGTTATGGGAGATGGAGACGGCTTAGGGATAGGGGCGGGCCACTTTGTCAATACCGGTAGACGAAACATAGACATCGTTGTCTTGGTCCATGACAACGGCGTCTACGGATTGACTAAAGGACAAGCTTCTCCGACGCTTAGGCTAGGTTTGAGAACGAAGTCGCTTCCAAAGCCGAACATCAATGAGGGCGTAAACCCCATAGTCTTAGCTCTGGCCGCAGGATATACGTTCGTGGCACGAAGCTATGCGTACGATGTTCTTCACCTGAAGGAGACGACAAAGACGGCCATCAGACATCGAGGACTTGCACTGGTGGTAGTTCAGCAACCTTGCCCAACATACAACGACATCAACACTAAGGAATGGTACGCGGGCGAAGATCGAATCGATCCACAAACCGGTAAGCCGATCTCAAGATTCTACAAGCTTGAGGAGACTGGCTACGATGGGGTCGTGCATAGTCTGGAAGAGGCGTTACCAAAGCAGGCAGCTGCCCTGATGAAGGCGCAGGAATGGGGAGACAGAATCCCGATTGGAGTGTTCTACAAGAATGAGCTTGTACCCACGTACCAGGATAGAATATCTCAGAGAATCCCGGGATATTTGGAGAAGCCACCGAGCAAACAAGTGATAAGCGATAAGGACGGAGTCCCCACCGCAAGCATCATCAAGATGCTCAATGAGCTACAAGTAACAGGTTTCTCAGAACAGAAGTAGGATCATTATCCTGTGGATGTGGGGAAGAATGGATCTTGGGCTCAAAGGCCGAGTTGCGATCGTCACCGGATCTAGCCGGGGGATAGGCAATGCGATAGCACTTGGGCTGGCCGAGGAAGGAGCAAAGGTCACCATATGCGCAAGAAACGAGGCCCACGTCAAAGCGGCTAAACGAGAGATTGAACTTGCTACAGGAGCAGACATCTTGGGGCTCAGAACAGATCTGAACCGTGCTGAGGACATAAAGATCCTTGTGGACGAAACCTACAAGGCATTTCGGAGAATCGATGTCCTTGTCAACAACACGGGAGGGCCGGCGGCGGCCATCTTCATGGCCACTTCGGAGGACGATTGGAGGCGCGCCTTCGACCAACTCTTCATGAGCGTCGTCTCCACTTGCCACGAAGTTGCCCCTTACATGAAGAGGCAGCATTGGGGCCGAATCATCAATATGGCATCAATGGCTGCAAAACAGCCTGTAGAGAACCTCGTGCTATCAAACTCACTAAGATCCGGCATCATAGGGCTGACGAAGACTCTAAGCAACGAGTTGGCTGAAGACAATGTCCTAGTCAACTGTGTCTGCCCTGGCTACACATTGACAGAACGAGTCCAAGAACTCGCTCAGACGGAAAGTCAGCGAACAGGAAAGGAGACCAGCGAAATAGTTCAAGAATGGGCGAAGACAATCCCACTTCGGAGAATGGCTCAACCCAGAGAAATCGCAAATCTGGTGGTCTTCTTGGCGTCGGAAAGGGCCAGCTTCATAACTGGAGCAACACTCCAAGTTGATGGCGGCTGGATCAAGGGAATAGTCTAGCAATCTGCTGGGAGGCACTCATTCATCTCAAGAAGACAAGATGAATAGTTGCGGGTCCTCTTCTTGCCAATGCCGGTAGTGATCTAGTCTTTGGTGATTCTCAAAGCGATCGGGCATAGTCTCTTCCCCGTTGAAAGCGGTGATGTCACCCCTACTAGTTCATCTCATTCACTTTTGAGGGTCTTGGGGTAGAACAGGTTCGGAGAGGGGAAACACCCGCTCTCGTCACGCCTCGCGGGACTTGGGGTCCCTCTGTAACGAGATATGTACATATGCGGAGGTTAGTAAGCAAGTCTTATAGAGGCGTGTTAGGTAGGTAGGCTGGGGCTAGAGTTGGAACGGGTATTCAACGTTCTCCTGAAGCAGGAGCCTGAAGGCGGATACTCCGTACGCTGCGTTGAACTGCCTGCTGCTATCAGCCAAGGCGAGACTAGGGAGGAGGCACTAGCGAACATAAGAGAAGCTATCCTGCTTGTTCTGGAAGAGCTTGAGAAGAGAGCGTTGTGCCCTCCTGAGAACTGCAGGAAAGAAGTCGTAGTTGTCTAAGCTCCCTGCGAACCTTCGTTGGGAAGAAGTAGCTAATGTCTTGACGAAGCTAGGTTACAGACTGGAGAGAAAGAGAGGATCGCACGCGCTGTTTGTGAACGAGAAAGGGCGAATGGCAGTCGTAGTCATGAAGAGCCCAGTGAAACGTGGCACACTGGAAGGAATCATAGATCAAGTGGGAGTATCCAAAGAGGAATTCCTGAAATTGCTGTGAGGCCCCTTTGGCCTTGAGTTTCCTCAGTATACGACTTCTGGCCTGATTAGAGACTCTTCGATCGGACACAGCCAGATCGTAGACACGGCTGTGGAGAGTCAGCGGATGTGAGGGAAGAGCGAGCCCTTAGGCATGAGTTCTGTGATACTTGATGCAGATGTCGGCGGATCTCTGCTATATGGCAACGTGTGAGTCAAGGTGACCCGGGGGACCATATCACAGACGCGCCTAGATCTGAGGTACGAATAGAAGTAACAGGACTGGAAGATACTGGCGGCAACGTTTTTATGTATGCATCTGATATCGTTTGCATACGGCGAACGCAATGACGCTCAAGCCCCTTGCGGTCAGGATACCGGAGCAGATCGAGAAGGAGATTCTTGAAGTGGTTGAACGAGAGGGGTTGGACAAGGCCACGGCTGTGAGAACGCTGCTCGAGGTGGGAATTGCAGAGTGGAGGAAGCGAGCGGCTTTGGAGATGTTGCAAGAAGGGAAAGTGACTTTTGCCAAAGCTGCAAAGATGGCTAAGCTTTCGGTTTGGGAATTCGTTGACTTGGTGAAACAGCACAATACCGAATGGGTCAGGTATACGCGTGAGGAAATTGAGAGCGAAGCCAAAGAGGCATCAGCGGCGAAGTCCTAAGTGAAGTCACTCGTCTTCAATGCTACACCCCTGATCTACATGACTAGAGCAGGGGCAAGCAAGGTTTTCGAAGGCTTAGAAGACGAGAAGCTGACTTCACAAAGCGTCAGACAAGAGGTCGTAGATGAGGGAAAGCGCAAGGGCGTTCCGGATGCCATCGTTCTGGAAAGAATGTTCGAGAGCAATGTGTTCAAAGTGGTCGAGCCCAAAAACCAGAAACTTCTGAGAAGCCTTCTACAGACAAAGGGGCTTCACATCACTGATGCAGAGGTCTTGGCTCTTGCCAGAGAACGCGGTGGCATGGCCGTCATAGACGATGAAGTAGCTAGAAAGACCGCGCGAATTTTCGGGATATCTTACGTAGGTACACCTTACATTCTGATGAGAGCTGTCATTGCAAGGTTGATCAGCAAGGAAAAGGCGATTCAGACGATAGATGAGATGATTCATGCAGGTTGGAGATGCAGTGTGGAAAGCTATGTCAAGATCGTGAACGCCATAGAAGCGCTGTGAGACATTTGGATATGCGACGGCGCAGCGGAGATGGCAGGCCTCACAGTGCCTGAAATGGCATAGCTCCTCGTCGCTAAAGGCTATAGGTCAAGTTACTCATTGGAGGATTTCAGAAGAGGGGTGAAGCTACTTCAGAGAACGGTCAAGCCAGAATAGGGATCTGTGGCTTCTTCCCTTGCTTTTCTCGACACCCAGCGTACATAGCCGGTAGGTTACGCGCCCCGTTTGGGATAATAGGCTCAAAAAAGCATGCAAGGGGTCGGCCAGCCCCCCAGATATTCCCAAGCTTTCTATCCAGAAACTCATGAACCGCTTGATGTGCGATTGAAGCCCTTGACTACCTTTCCGCTCAGCAGCCGCGTCGAGGAGCTCCACCAGTACCCTATTTGTTCAGTATCCTTCTCTGCAGGTCGAGTAGAAGTCCTACGGAGAGATGCCTGAAACCCAATCCCTCGTAGAACCTTATGCCTCTCGCGTTTCTTTCGAGCGTTCCAGTCTTTATGTTCAATCCTTCTCTCTTCGCTTTCTCAAGCAGGATATCGAACAGCCTTTTCGCTATCCCGAAGCCCCTGTGATCTTCGCGGACCACGACGTGTTCAAGTTCATAGTAGGGGCCTGCCCATTCGTCTCTGCCTTTGGAGAACGACATGTACCCCGCAATGATCCCTCCGTCTTTCTTGGCGACGTAAGTGTTCTCCAATTCCTCTTCCTCGAAATGCTCTTCCTCAATTTCCCCTCGGGATAGTTCTAACCCATAGAGACCTGCCAAGTAATTGTGCATCATATCGGTTAGCCTATTGATCGCTTCCAAGTCTTCTGCTCTAGCTTTCCTACAGGTGACCTCCATGTTGGTTATCTACTCCGTGTCAGACTCGGAGCGTTCCCTCTAGGAAGTGATTCTAGCAGGCATGTCTTTCCGCGGTTCCTGCCGCCATACCTGCGATCGGTTCACTGAAAAGATTTGAGGGACAACCCTCCTTCAATTCTACTATAGACCGATTGAAACTCAACGTTTACGGAGGATACTATGTTTGTCAAAGCACTTTCAATTCTACTATAGACCGATTGAAACAGGTTCTCAAGGTCCTTGACTTCCCCAGTCATCGACCTTTCAATTCTACTATAGACCGATTGAAACAAGATCCACGGGGCCTTCGGTGAGGAATATGTCGTAACTTTCAATTCTACTATAGACCGATTGAAACGACAAAGCTGTCAGAGACAACGGGAACGGCCCCACCACTTTCAATTCTACTATAGACCGATTGAAACAGGGGAGCAGTGGGTTGGCATCGTTGGCACATTAGGCTTTCAATTCTACTATAGACCGATTGAAACATCAACCGGCGATGTTACTCTCGTTCATTTCAGAGGCTTTCAATTCTACTATAGACCGATTGAAACTCGTGAAATTGATTGTTTTGCCAGACAGAGGAACCCCTTTCAATTCTACTATAGACCGATTGAAACTTGTGTACCAGTGGTCGCCTGCGGGAATCGAACCTCCTTTCAATTCTACTATAGACCGATTGAAACCTGTCAAGTTCAAGCACTCGTCACGCAAATCATCCAGCTTTCAATTCTACTATAGACCGATTGAAACTTTTCCCTGAAACGAAAAACGAGGAAACTTGATTTACTTTCAATTCTACTATAGACCGATTGAAACATCTGTAGTTCTCGTTGAGCGTCAGCAGCTTGCCGTCTTTCAATTCTACTATAGACCGATTGAAACATAGAGCTCCTCGAACCAATAGTGCGCAAGGCCGAACTTTCAATTCTACTATAGACCGATTGAAACTCATCATGGTCCCGCTTCAGTTGAGCATTTACGGCGTCTTTCAATTCTACTATAGACCGATTGAAACATTCTTCTGCGCTCCTCTTTGCTGCGGTCGTGTTCTCTTTCAATTCTACTATAGACCGATTGAAACTCCTGCTCCGTCAAGGAGTAGCTTCGAACGTAGTGTCTTTCAATTCTACTATAGACCGATTGAAACAGTCTACGCGTTTCTGGACGTTTCAATGCCTATGGTCTTTCAATTCTACTATAGACCGATTGAAACACCTATGCTTCTACCTGCACGAGACAAAGTTCGACCTCTTTCAATTCTACTATAGACCGATTGAAACGACTCACATATTCTCTTATCCCTTCAGCTCGTTCCGCTTTCAATTCTACTATAGACCGATTGAAACCATAGTCACAGCATCGTTGAAGGCAGCAGCCATCTCCTTTCAATTCTACTATAGACCGATTGAAACGTATGCGACCCTGCGGTCAGAGTCTTCCTGAAGAACTTTCAATTCTACTATAGACCGATTGAAACTTTTTCATCTCCTGTGTGATAATAACCGCATAGTAGCTTTCAATTCTACTATAGACCGATTGAAACTCAGCTGCCTCTTTCAGTCTCGCGAGGGATACCTTGCTTTCAATTCTACTATAGACCGATTGAAACTACTACGAAGCAGGAGTACGCACACCGGACGAGGACCTTTCAATTCTACTATAGACCGATTGAAACGTGGTCCTTGCTTTGGTGGTTCGTGGAGGATCCGGTCTTTCAATTCTACTATAGACCGATTGAAACTGTATGCGGTAGAGTTTCAGGTCCTCCCTGACGCCTCTTTCAATTCTACTATAGACCGATTGAAACAGTGCATCATGCCGACGATACCTGTGTACGTCCGCCCTTTCAATTCTACTATAGACCGATTGAAACACGTTCTCAACAGTGATCTGGAGTCTCCGCAAGAATCTTTCAATTCTACTATAGACCGATTGAAACGTATGTGGCGCCTGCGCCTACGCTCACGTCGCCTGTCTTTCAATTCTACTATAGACCGATTGAAACGCTCTTGCAAGCCCTTCGTCGCGTTCCTTCTCAGTTCTTTCAATTCTACTATAGACCGATTGAAACCTCAAGCAAGAGGTCAGGGAGCAGTACGGTGGATATCCTTTCAATTCTACTATAGACCGATTGAAACCAGGCTGAAACAGTCTACATCCGCGATTGCCGCATCCTTTCAATTCTACTATAGACCGATTGAAACGAGAATGAGGATCCCCCGGTCCGCGTCGTGCATCAACTTTCAATTCTACTATAGACCGATTGAAACAGGTCCCCCAGACGAGGATCACCCTGGAACAGTGCTCTTTCAATTCTACTATAGACCGATTGAAACACCATCCCCAAACCCATCATACGCACCTTGAAGTTGACTTTCAATTCTACTATAGACCGATTGAAACCTTGTTGTTCGCCTCTAATGTCCCGTCAAGCGAATCTTGACTGTGGTCGCTGCGGCTGACTTTCAATTCTACTATAGACCGATTGAAACTTCTGCCAAAAGAGATGCAGCCCGCTTATCCTCACGTCTTTCAATTCTACTATAGACCGATTGAAACGCGTCACGAAAGGACAGGTTCTATGCTATGACACGGACTTTCAATTCTACTATAGACCGATTGAAACACGACAAGAAGGAGAGGCGACTTGAAGTGAGCCTTCTTTCAATTCTACTATAGACCGATTGAAACCTAGGCATCACTGCGGACGGTGCGGTCGACCAATTCTTTCAATTCTACTATAGACCGATTGAAACTTGGCAAGCATCAGAAAGTCTGGATATCGACGACAACCTTTCAATTCTACTATAGACCGATTGAAACGGTCTGCAGACTTTGCAGGGCCTGTACCCTTTCGCTTCTTTCAATTCTACTATAGACCGATTGAAACGGTCTGCAGACTTTGCAGGGCCTGTACCCTTTCGCTTCTTTCAATTCTACTATAGACCGATTGAAACTGGAATCTCTAGGTTGCATTCAACATCCTGCAAACTCTTTCAATTCTACTATAGACCGATTGAAACTGAACTCTCTTTCGCCTACTGCGCCCTCGTTTATCTCTTTCAATTCTACTATAGACCGATTGAAACGTCTGCCGCAGAAAAGGCCGGGGTCAAAGTCGTAGAACTTTCAATTCTACTATAGACCGATTGAAACCTCTCGCACGAATCAAATCAGCTCGGAGATGTAAAACTTTCAATTCTACTATAGACCGATTGAAACTAGCTTTGCCCAACGTCAGCAGCGCTGTTGTACCATCTTTCAATTCTACTATAGACCGATTGAAACATGGATAGAATGAAAGAGTATGCAGAAGATGAAGATGCTTTCAATTCTACTATAGACCGATTGAAACACGTGGATGGCAGTAGGAACATAGGTGATAATGGTGACTTTCAATTCTACTATAGACCGATTGAAACCCCCGACCGTGAAAGGGTCAAACGTTGAGCTTTGCGGTTGATTGACTCAAAATGCGCCCTTCCTTTGAAGGCTCATTCTTGAACATCCAGTTAGGCTCAGAGTTAATAAACCTCCAGACAGTCAGATCACTTGCGCTATTTCGCCTTTCTCTATTCCGATCACCCTCTTCTTCAGCCATCTCGGGTTTGACAGGCTGTAGCAGATAACCGAGTCTGCCTTCTCGTCGATTACGTCCTTTATCCTCATTGAGAGTTCTTCGAGCTTTCCTTCGGTCAACTCCCCTTCAAAGGCGGAGTTCTGAACCCAGTTCAAGTACTGTTTGAGCGTCTTCCTTACCGTATCGAGCCGCTCGACAGCCACATCGTAGGCAACGATCACATACATCCGGAGGCTCACCTGTCTCTGTAGCCTTTGTACTCCGATTCTCCGAGCAAGTGCCTGACCATCTTGTAGCATTCTAGTCGGACCAGTCTTTGGTAGGAAACGCTTCTGCCAAGTTTCGGATGTTTGATAGTGGTCCTGAGCTTCTCATCGTACTCCTTCAGGAAGATTCTTCGCCCGTGGTCGTTCAGGTAGCAGCCCTTCAGCTCCTCGTGAAAATGCTCAGGTTTGATTATGCGATTGTTCACTAGGTTGAAGATGACCTTGTCAACTATTACGGGCTTGAAGATCTCGCTCAGATCCAACGCGAGGGAATATCTTCGCTCCCCGGGTTCATGGAGAAAGCTGACGGTTGGGTTCAGTTGAGTGTGGTATATCTCGCTGAGAACCGTTCCGTAGAGGAGTGAGTTGCCGAAGGATATGAGGCAGTTGACCATGTTCTCGGGCGGGTTACGGGTGCGCTCCTTGAACTCGAAGCCGGGACGGAGAATCGATTCAAAGCTTGAGTAGTAATGGTCCCTCAAGCGTCCCTCACAACCCATTAGCTCACTAATCGTACTGGAACTGGCCGCAGAGACTCTTTCACGTTCGATGCCTCCGATCGGCCCTGCCACATCTCGACCTTGCCTCTGATAATACCGAAGGTTCATGAGTATGTTGTCGCATGCTGTGAACGCGATCTCCCTCGCTATTTTCATTCTTCTATCCATGTCTAAGTAGTGTTCTGCTTGGCGAACAACCAGAAATCCAGACAGCAACCGTTCTCTGGGGTAGTAGGAGCCTGAGTAGTATCCGTAGTAGTTGAAGATGTGCATGGGTATCCCATGCTGCGAGAGGAATACGAGCAGCTTCGTGTTGACATCAACCTCTCCGAAGACGAAGAGGGACTGAACGTCGTTGATCGGTATCGCTTTCTTCTCGCCGTCACTGCTCTCCACGTAGATTGTGTTTTCTTGGCGCCTCAGCCGTCCGCCTCTCAGAATGTAGTAGTCCCTCATTCAGATCCCCAGCAAAGCTCACCATAGCTACACTTTCGACAGTATCTAGTTTTGACGGACTGCGGAGGGTGCTCGTGCCTCAAGATCTCGTCGATATCTCTCAGCACAGACTCGACCTGCCCAATGCGCTCATCCGTCAACTCAACGGTGACAGTTCTTCTGAGAAGCGGGTAATGCAGACTTCCCCGCCCCTCCACTTCTGCATACCGCTTCAAGTAGTACAGATAGTAGAGGAGCTGGAAGAGGTGAGCGTCCTCCGCCTTCCGCGAACGCTTAACCTCATGAATCTCACAGCCAGAAGCAAGAAAGTCAATCTTGACTCTGCCAACCTGAACCTCCTTAAGCCTGCGAGCATATCCACGCTCATGGAGAAGCTTACCCAGAAGCACTAGGTCAGAGGTTTCTTCCATCTCTAGCCCATGCGAAAACAACCAAAGCTTCCTCTTACAAACGAAATAGTAATTCACTTGAGTGCCTGTGAAATTCAGAGCTTCTTTCACATTTCGGATATCTAGCACTGAATATGCTCCCCCTACATGAGCTGAAGCGGCTCATCTTAGGTTCAATAAATGTGCGCTTCTGTTTGCCCTTCTCTTTTTGGCGGACTTACGGCTACAAAACCGGTGTCCTCGTTATAGAATACCCCGATTTCACTGCGAGGTATGTGGTAGAACCCCTTGCTTTGCTCTAATCCCGAAGTTTCCCATGCGGACACGTTGATAACGTAATTGTAGAAGTCTCCTTTTATTTTCAAAAACTCTTTTTTCCTCTCAAAGCTGTCTATTTCTGACTCAAGAATTCTGACATATGTGTCCCAAGTTCGGGACGCCTTTTCATCTATCTCAACATAAACGCTGAAATTAGGTTGATCGTCGATGAGCTTGAATTCTTCCAAACTTCCGTAGCTTAACTCGCCCAGTGCTCTTAGTAGGTCTCGGCTTTTCAGATCGCTTGACCCCTTCTGGACAGCAGAGTAATATTCTTGGGCCAAGTGAAACGGATCAAGCGCATGCGAAGTACGCAAGACATCCCTCGACTTATTGATTAGAAAGTTACCGTAGATGCGATTGCCATAGTGAGTTCGAGACCTACTATCTACTACTGAATAAACATGGACTTTTGACTCTCTCGATTCTCGCAGGCCATTCCTGTTACATCGGCCAGCAACCTGTACGATAGAATCTACCGGCCCTAGGTCTCTTATCACCATGTCGAAATCTAGGTCAACGCCCGCTTCAACCACTTGAGTTGAAAACAGAACCATGGGCTCCCCGTTATCTAGAGCCTTTGCGATTTTTCCGATCCGCTCCTTACGCTGGGCTGGTACGATGTTTGCTGACAAGTAGTACTTCTTCATCGCCGTTTTTGACTCGTTAAAGACTTCGGTTGCTGACTTTATGGTATTCATCACAACTAGGATGCTCTTGTCTTGGGATGCTTGAAGTAGTTGATTGACTTCTTTGATGAATTCCTCTAGAGCCACATCTCTGCTTATCACGCTTCTTATAGTCGCTCTAGGAGTCCATACGTCGCTGGGTAAGCCATCTGCCAGTTCGATCACTTCGTATTTGGAGAAGATAAGGGGCTGTGTCGCTGTCATCAGAACTATGTACATTCTCAGCTTGTCTGCCATAAACCTCAAGGTCTCTCTAACTAGAGCCCAGTACTCGTGGGGTATCGTTTGAACTTCATCGAGTACTACAATACTTCCTACTAAGTTGTGGAACTTTCTAAGTTGAGACGACTTTGATCCAATTACCGCATAGAAGAACTGGATGAAGCTTGTCACTATGACTTCAGCGTTCCAGCCTTCTATTAGCAACTCTGAATCCAAAGTACTGAACGTTTCCCTAGACAAGTCGGAAGTCTGATATTGCATCTCAGCGAGATGGTGATGAAGTAGCAGAACATTGCTTTGTGAGAGACCTACTCCCAGCGCCTCGGCAATTCTCTTGAAGTTCTGGTCTAGGATGCTAAGGTATGGTGCAACATAGATTATCCTTGGAGAAAATCCGTTTCGAGCAAGTCTTTCCCTGAGCTTCAACGCAAAATGAAGACCAGCTAACGTTTTTCCATATCCTGTGGGCGCCGTTAGCGAGTAAATGCGCTGATTTAATGGGACCTGTGTGGCTTTCTCTGAAAGCGTTCTGAATAGTTCATCACGTCCATCAGCCACGGTCTGATTAGCGTTCTTGCGCAGCCTGCTTTCGTTGGATAACTGAGTAACATACGCCCCAACGTTGCTTGAAGCTATTTCTTGCCTTTTGGGGAACGAGAGGTCCGCCGCATCCATTCGGTCCGCGTCAATCAACACGGAGAATAGGAGGTTCATTAGAAAGAATGGCGTCAGGTTCTTGCCAAAGAGCTTCGCCGTTTCACGGTTCATAACAGCTTGCGCTCTAAGACGACTTATAATTTCGGATTCTAGTTGTGAGCTGAACTCCGAGAATCTTGAAAGGCCAGCCTCTTGCAATATCAAATCAAGCTCATCTCTCCTTTCAATCGCCGAAATCTGCTCGGCAATGGTATCGCGCCGATCGAAGTTCTTGGATGCGGCTATTGTTGGGGTCTCTAGAGCACCATGGTGACTCTGAATGGCAAGCGACACATACAATGGAATCAGGCCGCCGTACTCGGAATCCGAGAACAGGTTTCTGGAAGCGAAGTACCCGTAAAGTGCTGAAAGCATACTATGCGCTTTCAGCATTGAGTCCCTTGGTTTGATGCTCTTAGGGGGAAGGTGGTCTTGGAAATACCTTGTAGCTTTTCCGACGTCATGAGCTATCCCCACGACATATGCTACGTTTCGCAGTGTGGGCGCGTTGAGTTGAAAGCTCTGGCCACAGTCTTGTGGCAGATCGTCGATTAGCCTTCTAGAGTTCTCCGCTACCCCCAACAGGTGATTCCTAAGTAGCTTCTTTGGGTGGGACCTCAGTTGGAATGAAGACAACATGCAACTCCTTCTCTTGCATCGACACTTTTTGAACTTCAATGTCGAGAACTTTCAGCTCAGCGCCTGACGGGCTATAGATCACATCGTATGTTCCTGCTAAGACACGCTCAGGTGTTAAGTGAATGGGAACGTTCTGCTCTACAGCAAAAGTCACGTCCTTCTCCAGATGGATTTTCGGCATTATGCCAAAAAAGGGCACCACTGAGGCAACTGGCGCCGGGCCGGTCGCTTTCATCTCCTCATAATCGTATCGCCCAATGTACTTGAAATTCGCGATCATACTACTTGATCCAAGATAAGGCGTGAATGTGGTCTCATGGTTTAGGAGCTTCTTCTCGAGAACTTCCTTTGTTTCTTCGGAATCATCAAGGTAGATTCGATAGTGTGGATCTCGCAGCAGCTCCATCTTCACCCTTGTGCGGAACTCGACTTTCCTTCTGGATTTGCATACTTCTTTTCTTGGCGGTTTGATGAATACACCAAATCTTGGCCATATTTCCTTCGTGTCTGTGTAGGTTGCTGAGAATGGGATCTTCCTTACTGGACTTTGTATTCCGATGGCTATTCTTGAGGTTGCAAGTCTCCTAGGGCTTTCTCCGAAATCGAAGCCAAGCATAGCACCGATAAGCCCTTCAGAAGCGCTTCTCGGCATGAAAGGAAATGTTAGGGATGTCGTAGTTGTTTCGCTCTTTCTAAAGAACGCAAAAGGCGCCCAAACATCGAACACCAGCAGGTCTTCGGTCATGATGCCTCAGTTCTTTCAACCCGTTACCGGCGCCATCCATCGAGCAGGTCAACCACGTCAACTCTTGTTCCTGTCGCCCAAGCCTGAATTAGTTCGCCAAACGATCCAAGAGTGGCGTCCCGTTTGCAACGCAGGTCATTGTCGCCGGCCCAGTCCACTTCCTGCAAATCATCTCTGTTGTCGGTTAGAACCCTGAACAGACCGCTCATGTTGAGGATGATTTGGTAGATATCCTCCAGTTTCTCTTGGTCAATGCTGCTGTCAAGTGTAATTGTCCTGTCCAAATCGCCGATGTAGGCGTATGGATTCCTGTACTTAACTCGTAAGAGGAGCCTTGATTGTTGGCCGTACTTCGAAGTCGTTGAGAGGTCGGTTGTTCCAAACCACATAGCTCTCATCATGTCGGAAACGTCTTCTTCCGACAGATTCACCTCCTTAGCTACATGATTGTTCAGGAAGCCATGAAATGTGACAAAAGAGTACCTCAAGATTGATTTCTCGCCAAATGCTCCCGCCTTCGCCTCCTCTCTCGTCGGAACGACTCTAGTCATTCTAAGTGGCATCTCCTCCACTTTGTGTAACGATTGACCTATGGCAAACTGAACCGGACCTGTCTGTTTGAAGTGTAGGTCTGGGACAGCAAATAGCAGGCCAAAGAGCCTCAGGTCCACGTAGTCTCCTAGAAGGCTCTCTCGAAGCGTCTTCTTCTTTTCTTTCTTTCTGCCTTTTGTGTACTCTTCAGCGAGATCGTCAATGGTCTTTATGGCTCCCTTCTCATCAGCCAGTTCTTCCCTCAGGAATATCTCCTTACCCATTTGTTTTTGCAAGTAGTCCCTTATGGTTCGTTTCAATCTGAACTCAGTTACGAGATTCCTGCCAGTTACACGATCTATTCTAGGTCGGTTCTCGTCAGGGTCGCCATTTGGATTGCACATTCTCGCATCGTAACAGAACAGGAATTCAGAACGCATCGCTGTTGGCTTCTCTTGCCTTTTCTCTTTCATCTCCATCACTCTCCTTTCTCATGCACTATGAGATACCCTTGTGACATACCTACGGCGAACACAAGACTGATGAGGTCTTTGGACAAATCTCTTTGGCCCAAATCAAGGTTAGAAACTTCCTGACCACCCAGATAGGCTAAAACGTCATCATAAGCGTGAAAATCATATTCGTGTAGTTTGTTTATGATCTGAGGGAATAGTCGCTTGACTCTCTCTAGGTCCATCTCAAGGCGATTCAGCCGTCCCCAAAAAGGCATGGATTTCCTTGTTTCCCTCTGAACCTCCAGCAGAATCCCAGTAGCTATACCTGTTGCACAGACAGCACGAAGAGTCCCATCTCTGAGAAGTTTTGAGTGAGCATCTAAGAAACTCTTGACCCGCCAGATGGAACGAGATTTTTCAGCTTCTCGAACTCCTTGTGGACTCACCAAACGCACCCCCTCTATTCCAGATGGTTCCAGATGCTCGACGTATTCTATTAGGCTCAGGCCCTTAAAAGAAGTATCTGCGATTGTCTTCAAGTCAGCTTCTCTCGCTCCCTCCTGTATTTTGTTGGTAACAGCTTTGTAAAGAAGTGGCTTGTGTAAAGATTCTCCAGTGAATATGTCGCCCAGAATAGTCGCCAAGTCCTTATACCACCCTTCAGACTTTGGCGCTACGAGAAACTCTCTCAGCAGAGGAAAGCCAAAGCGGACTCCGACTTTTTCGAAGGGATACAGTGAATCGACTCTCCTCTTCACCTCAGCTACGAATCTGAGGCGCTTTGGATAGATTCCCTCTGATCTTGATATCAGTCTCATGTGACCTTGTCTATCCTTAGTATAGAAGAGCGCTGTGAAGGTCAGGTAGGCTTCAGCAGCTTCAAAGCCGCTTTCTAATGCTAAGGTGGTTATGGAGCCCATCGTGTTGCACATGTCCCTCAGATTCGTTAGATATAGAAAGCGTCTCGATTCCTTTCGCTCGACCTTAGTGGCAGATTTGCCGAGATCTCTAATGTAGGACATGACAGACTCAGGGTTGTTCAGTACTGGAATCAACCAGAATCTTACCTCAGCCCGTCTACCTTCAATTGTGGATATTGAAAAATCGAGATACTTCTCTAGGAACTTCTGACCTCTACGTAGGTCAAGGAAGCAATTCGAGCAAAGAGGAAAGACCTTGAAAGCTTCCTCGTAATCTCCACTCGGGATGAAGCCAGGCTTATCGAGAAAGAAGAAGGGGAACGGGTTTTGTTCAAACTCATCAGAAACGGCTTCGCTGTTGCATATTGCGCACTTAACACCGGAGACTTGACTTATGTTTGCATCAGTTCGCCCAGTTCTCACTCCTGTTACGCTAGCCTTGAAAATTTCCACGAACTCAGGGATGTCTCCTAGGTGCCTCTCTTCTGAACCTTCTATTATCTTCACTGTGAGAAGTAAATCCTCTGGCTCTATGGTCCTGATCGTCTGGCAGATATCTTTCATTACCCTTTTCGACTTGCTTCGAATCAAATCACGAACTAGGACCAGCCTGTCATCGTTTGCCTGCTCGACTCCTCTGCCCCTCGCGATTCCAATTACTTTCTTCTTTTCGAAATCGTCTACTAGTTGCTTGGCGGAATTTCGCGCATCCGGAGAGACTTGCCCACTGGCCAGGACATCTAGGCTTCTACGAAGCTTCTGAATTCCAACGTCGCCTGCTCTTGGAATTCTCCCCGTGATGAAGAGCCCTGGTTTTCCAGATGGGTCTCGACGATAAAGGTACTTCTCCTCTCCTCTATTTTCTTCAAGCTCCAATCCTTCGTACTTTGCACGGTTCTCTGAAATCCTAAGATTCAACACAAGCGCATGTTTTGCTCCTGAGCGATCTACAAGCGCCTCTAAGTCATTGCGAAATTCTCCTAGCTCTTTTGAGGCTCTACCCAATTCAGCAATAGATCTTATCAAATCAATTCACTGGAAAGATCACGTGAATCAACCCATATTCTTATCGTCAATTAGGTTCATGAATCCGAATCCTAGGCTGTTCATCTCTCCGAAGCCTGCGTCAAGCGCGAACTGAAGTATTCTACGCCTCGTCTCGTCCATTGGTGAAAAATGGAAGGCCCATAGTGTTCCTATGACCGTGCTCTCTTCACCCCTAATTCTCAGCGGCACAGCTACCTGTCTTCGAAACTTCAGCTTCTCGAACAGAGCCAACCCTCGCTGCTCCTCAGCTGAGAAATACTCGCCGTACTTCTTGAGTAGGTTCTCCTCCAGCTGTTTAATAAAGGCTGTTGGTGTGTGCTCCTTACGCCAGTACGCAAACCGGTAACCCCTCTTCGGCTCAATGCCATACTCCTTCCAGCGGTATTGTGGAATCCTCACAACGACTGGAGTTCCACTGCTCAACATTATCTCCTGGAAGGCTGATGAGGGCAATATTACCCTACGAAGTTCAGCCTGCTCAACCCTGAAAGCCATCCTTCCGAGTCTGATCGAGTTGCCCTCATGTGCCGTCAGCTTCTCCTTAACGGTCTTGATGAAGGCCTCGTCAGGCGATGATATCATCCATGTCTTCTGTGAACCCCGCGATATGGTTCGAGTCGGGGGAACAAGGTTGGAGAAACAGAAGAACTTGTACCGTTCCTTATCGTGCAACGACTCGTAACCTGTTCCACGCAGTAACCCATAGATGAACCCCTGAAAATCATGATGATACCCCAGTTCATATGGGAAGCTATCCTGGGCCCTCAGCCGAACCAGAACCCGCAATTCCCTCTCATCCTTAACTGAGCCGCAGCATCAAGATAAGAATATCCAGACAAACAACTAGCTCTTCAGGATACTCTCTCACATGGGAAAAAGATAGCCTCAATGGATCCGTGCTCACGGTAGGAGAGTATTCTTACATTCCCAAAATAGGAGTGAGCCCCCGTTGCTAATGGGAGTCGCAGTCAGCGCTGAAGCAACCTACTCGTCAAAGTCGTTACTCTTATCTTCTTGGCTACTCTGGCCAGCTCCTCATCATCTGTCACTAGGGTTTTGTTAAGTTTCTGTGCTATGGTCAAGTAGGCTGCATCGTAATAGGTGATGCCGAATTCCCCAGCCACACTAAGGATTTCAGTGCCTAGCTCTTCGTCCTCCAACTTTGCTACATCCATTGTTCGGAGAATCGTGAAGATAGACTCTAGTACCTTTGAAGCTTCGTCCAAAGCGATTCTCTTGAGCAAGAAGCACTCTCTCCAAATGGCGCTTCCAGTTTCGTAGTAAGCCAAGGATAAGGTGGAACCCTTCCAGTATGTCAGGAGCGTCGCCTCGAAATTCCCTAGCAAGAGCAAGTATACAGCTTGAGTCGAAGAGCAGAGACGAGTTGCTCAACGCGCCTCCCTGCTCTCACGAATAGCCTCAACGAGTTCTCCGTTTGGAATCTTCTGGAGGATTCTTCCTGCTTCATCAGCAAGCTTCCGAACCCTTTCTCTCTCTGCCTTCTCAACTTCCTCCTCCAAGGCTTTACGTATTAACTCGCTCACGTTCACGTCCAAACTGGCTAGCCTCTTCTTGAGCTGCTCAGGTATCTTTGCAGTGACAGTCACCTGCTTACCCACAGCGTATTGCCTAAGGATAATACCGGCCGAATGATGCTTAAAGCATCCCAAAAACGTTCTGCCCGGGAGAGGGGACAAAAGCCTTCGCCAGTTGATTGAGGCCTCAGGCTTCCAAGTAGTTGAACTATGAGTATCATACCCATGGCTCAACTATTCGTGGACAGAGACGAAGAGCTCCGATTCCTAGAGGAGAGATTCAATAGCACGGGATCCGAACTCATATACGGCCGCAGAAGGGTTGGCAAGACCGAGCTTGTCGCAAGATTCGTGAAAGGAAGCCTGCTGCATGTTTTCTGGCTGACAGGAGACCTGAAAGGACCCTGCTTCTCAAGCTTCGGGCAAAGATGACCCAAGTTCTTCAAGACGAATTGAGCTATTGAACAGAAGGGCAATTTGCAGTTAGGTTGACGGTCTATTACTAGGTTTCCCTTCCTTCTCGTCTGCGCGAAGCAATGAGCCTTGCTGCTTTCAGTATTTCCGCAGCCTCTTCATTCCTCAGTTTATGTCTCTTCTCACCAAGTTCGGCTATTGCCGATTCTATGTCCGATATTCCAATGAGCCTCCTTCTGACGCCCTCCAACAATATCGTCCACGTGTTCCAGACTTTGAGCCCATACATCTTCGCAAGATCTGAAAGGACTTTCTCATCAACCAGTATTCCTGCTCTGCTTTCTCTTGCTAACAGGAGCGTCTTGGCGTCGCTTTGAGTTATGCGTTCACCATCCGCTAGTCTTTTGGCAGCCAGAGTCATACTTGGAGAGATGTCTTCAACCTTGATCCATCCCTCTTCAATGGCCTTGCCTATAGCTTGAGCGTCGGCGTGTCCGAGTCTGATTCCCTCGTCAAACGTCTCCCTCTTGACAGCTGGGACGACGGAAACATTGTCGAAAAGTTCCTTGATAAGTGACAGCTTGTTTATCTGGGCCAAATGGATCAATGGTCCAGCATCAGACACCACTTTTGGCAACACTTGGCTCTCCGTACTTCTCCCTCAAGTACTCCCTGAAAACCTCCGAATCCCAGTTGATCTGGACGCCCTCCCTTTCCAACATCTCGAGAAACTCCCGCAGAGATATTGCCAACACCTCGGCTGCCTTGGCAGCAGTTACCCTGCCCCCGTGATAGAGACGAGTAACTCTTCGACGCAACCCGTCCTCGATGAACTCCTTAATCAATGTCGAACGGTCAGCATCTTCGAGGATTCTCATAGCCTCCACCTTCTCCAAATCTCTTCTTGAGAGACGCAGGGTAATTACGGCGCTTTTCCTCGACATACTCTTCCCGCAAGAAGCGAACTACATTGTAATACATAAGCCTTCCCCACTCCTCATCATTATGGCTGGGATAGTAAAGGAGCTGTTCGGCGGGGCCACCTCACGAAGAAGCACATGTCACAAGTGAATCTCATTACGTTTCTCTCTTCGGATAATCGTATCTAGTGTTGAGCGGCCTGGTTCGTTCAAAGAAATGCTTTCTTCCCGCTGCGTCAAATCCTCCGCAGGTCTTCAGCTAACTAGACCTACCACGTTTCAACTGTTAAGCCCGGAACCCTCTCAAAATGCTCCCTATCCGAAGTAAGCAGAGATTCGCCATGAGCAAATGCAATGCTGGCTATCATAGTATCTAGGTCACCTATCGAGATCCCTTTAGCTCGCAGCTCATTCACCAGTCTTCCAAATCTCTCGTAAGCTTCAACTGAGAAATCCAGGACCTCTAGAAAGGTGAGTGCCTTTCTGACTCTTGCAACGCTCTCCTTCCTCCCCGATCTATAGGCGCCCTTGAAAAGCTCGCAGGCGGTAGTTGGAGTTGTTGACATCTTGGTCTCGCCTGCAACGTACTCCTCCAGCCTCTTCTCCGCCTGAGGGTCTCGTCTAGCCGAGGCTACTGGGAAAATGGTGTCAAAGCACACCGTACTGAGCACCTAAAGTCTCGGCGCCTTCGAAGAGATCGCTCTCCTCTCTCGGATTATGTCTTCAAGCGTCGCCGCGAATTCCTCGTCGGGGCTGATGCTCCGAAAATACTCTAAGAGGTTTCCCTCCTCCTTCTTCTTCACTATTCTCAAGATGACCTTGGTGAAGGACTCCTTCTCCCTCTTGATTCTGGCTAGGGCTTCATACGCTTCCTCTGAGATTGTGACAGTCTTGTGTGCCATCCCGGTTTCGCCGGCTGGAGAATACACATATGTGTACTTAACTCTCTGCCGTAGCTCTACGTGTGCACAGTATTGGCTAGTGCCGAGAGACAGATTTGTGCGTATCTGTCCTTGGTTCTGGGCAGAAAAGCATCAGTCTGAGCTTATCTGAAATAGAAAAGACAGTCTAGCCGGCTACAGCCATCTCGTCTTGATGTCCTTGACCGATTCCAAATGTGGATCGTCGGTTACGCATGGAGCACCTATCAGCTTGCTTGTGCTGGCTATCAGTGAATCAGCCAAAGATATCCCGTATTTGTGTCTCAGTTCCGCTGATGAAGCAGCCAACAGAGAGTCAACATCAACAACCCTGAACGCTTTCTCTATGAACTCCTGTCTGACCTTGGCGGTCTCCCTTCCCTCCTTCTTGAGCGATAATGCATAGATCTCGTGGATGACTATGGATGAGATGTATCGATTCTTGGTCTTCCTGATCTCGTCCGCTATCTTCCTCCTCATACCTGCATCTGCGCCATAGAAGTGTTCCACAAAGAAACGTGTGTCATACACAGCCTTAGACATCTTCCTCCCTCAACTTGTCTAGCAGGCGCTTCATTTCTGCGACGGTTGCCTTCTCAGCTCCAGATCCAGCTAGATCGAGAAAAGACTTTCTTGGCTTGAAAAGTATTCCATGACCTGCATCAATGACTTCGAGACGGCTTCCTTCCTCAATACGATATTTGGCTCTAAGTTCAGCGGGGATCGTGGTCTGCCCCTTCCTCGTCACAACCACTTCGGTCATACGCCGGTCACGTAGTACCTGAGGAAGGTAGTACATTTAAGTCTTTTTCACCGAACCGAATACTTCGAACCAAGTCTTGCAATCGTGTAGCCTGCGAGCGTGTATCTACACCCTATTAGAGTCGAGTCCCGGGGGCCCGCCAGAGATCCAACCATGTTCTTTTCTCTTCACTAGGCCTCTAGATGTGTCGTCAGGCAGAGAGTGCGATCAAACGGTTGGTCGCCGACCCTAAACATCTCTTCCTTAATGCCTTTTGAAAAGCATGATGACATTGCAGGGCAATCGCGGAATCTTTGGCGAGGAGAGATGCTTAACATATACTACACGAAGACGACTTCCGGTAGCTCTCGGAAATGCGGATCACCAGTGACGATCCTTCCACCTTTGTCACGTGAAGTTGAAAGTACAATTGAGTCGGCTAAGCCCCATCCAGCGACCCGTCTCTTCATGGCAACACCTAGCTTGGCTGCCTCAACGGCCAGTTCCTCAGTGAGCGCAGCTATCGCACTTCTGGATCTTATGAATGCCCTTCGGAGTTCTGCCTTGCGTTCGTCTTCCATACGAAGAACCTAAGAGCAGATCTCGGCGAGGCAGATGCTTGGCGTGATCTTCTCATCCGTTTCCGAATCTATGACGTATCTCATACCCGATCCCTGTGATCCCTAAGATCCGTCAGCTTGGCCTTCTGCATCGTACCGAACATAGTCTCTCCCCTCAGCAAAGCCTCCGCAAGAATCTCATTGATGGCGTCTGAGATTCCTCTTGGTCCATACCTTCGCCTAAGAATCTCATACAGATCCTCCCTAAGTTTCACCGTGGTCTTCATGGGCCTCTGAAGATAGACGTAGATGTTTGAGCTTTTCCAAAGAACCCTTGCGCTGAGGAATCAGCAGACTGTCCCGTAACATGCCCTTGTCAAATTGCGCAGAATGCCCTCAGCGAAACAACAACTCCGTCGACTATGTAAATACTATAGAGCAAATTCTACGTTAACCTGCTTAGCCAGATCTCGCAGGCTCTCCCAGACTTGGATGTACAACGGTATGCCAGTTTTCCTGTGCTGTTCCTCGAGTTCCCACTCCGTTTCTCCATGGATATAGATTCTGTCTTGACCCTTGGCTTTGATTGATGCTTTGACAGAGTTGATCATAGTATCCATGCGTTCTCTGAACTCGTCTACAGGGGTGAAGGCGTTGACATCGATCGCGCCAACGAAGACCCCGATATTGGAAGGCTTCGGATCTTCAGGGGTTCCAACATCAGGCCCATAAGCGGCACCGGACAATATGCCTGCAAGTATGTCAACAAGTAGAGACAAACCGTAGCCCTTGTATCCCGCCGTCTCCTCCAACCCTCCGAGAGGCAAAAGCCCACCACGCTTCGACTTGTACACGCAACGCATTACGGTTTCCGCGTCAAGCGCAGGATCACCGTTCTCGTCAATCGCCCAGCCTACCGGCACAGGCTTCCCGTGTCTCCTGTAGACCTCCATCTTCCCGATGGGCACGACACTCGTAGCCATGTCCAAGACGAAGGGGCGCTCGTGCTTGGCGGGTATAGCGAAGGCGATCGGGTTTGTCCCAAGTATCGGTTCCATGCCGAAAGTTGGAACGACGAGAGGCCAAGCGTTAGTCATGCAAAGCCCAATCATATTCTCTTTCAGAGCCATCATGGCATAGTAGCCAGCAATTCCAATGTGATTACCATTTGTCACGGATGCAAATCCGAAATGAGATTGCTCAGCTTTTTCGATACATCTCTCCATTGCCCTGTAGGCGACTACTTGACCTAGGCTGTTCTCTGCATCTATCAGTAGGCTTACTGGGGTTTCCCTTCTTATAGTGATCCTGGCCTCAGGCCGAATCCACCCGTTCATCAACCTCTTCGCGTACCTAGGCAGTCGCGAGACTCCATGCGACTCGATCCCTCTCAAATCCGCAGAAACGAGAATATCCGCAGTTATCTCTGCCTCTTCATGTGGGACCTTCAGCTTCATCAAAACATTGGCACAGAATTCCTTCAGGCGTTCGGCCTCTACGATCCTCTCTTCAGAGTTCTGCAAACGATTTCATCTCCGATTTGAATAACAACTTGTCCGCGAAGGGAACTCGATTTCCTTCCTAGTCTACACAAGGTTAAAGAGATTGCCGCTATGGAAGAGAGGCACCAAGCCGCCGGCCGCTAGATCTGAAGTATAGACACCATCGTAAAGCGTTTGTATCCCTGTTCAGAGTGTCTATGCTATTGTTGCTCGAAGGTGGCTGCTGTGGCCAAAGCTCTCGTGCTCTATCACTCTCAGGAGTATGGAAACACCAAGTTGATGGCGGATGCCATCGCTGAAGGATTGAAAGAATCAGGGTGCGAAGTAACTGTATTCAACACAAATGACGGACGATTCGACATTACTACTTTCCCCGAATTTGACTGTGTCGCCTTCGGTTCACCCGACTACTTCAGCTACATTGCAGGAGGGCTGAAGACCTTCATGGATGATCACTACATACAGTCGACTGTAAAGAGAAAGGAAGGATACACGGGCAAACCGTATGCCCTCTTCTACTCCCACGGAGGCGGTGGAAAAGTGAAAACGGTGATGAAGGAGCTATTCAAGAGAGTAGGCAAACAAGTAGGGGAGCCAGTGGACTCGTATGGAAAACCGAACCAGCAGACTCTTGAGAAATGCAGGGACCTAGGAAGACAGCTGGGCAGAGCAGTAGTCCCTAAGCGATGATTGACTCACCGTACCGACGTAGCGCGCCGCCACGTGATGGGATAGACTATGAGTAAGAACAAGAACGAAGATCTTCGTTTCATCGGAATTGTAGACCAAGCAGGCGAGCAGGAGGCCAAGATAAGGATCTTCCCCGACTTCTGCCCGGGCCTCAAGGGCATCGACGAATTTTCCCACATAATCGTCCTCTATTGGGCACATCTGCATACAAGCGAGAAGGATAGGCGCACCCTACTGGTATACCCGAGGAGACATTCCGTAAACTACGAGGTCGGCGTCTTCGCCTGTAGAAGCCCAACTCGACCCAACCCCATACCACTATGCGTCGTAGAGCTCGTGAAGGTGAATGGATGTACCATAACCGTGAGAGGGCTCGACGCCTTCCAAGGATCACCCATAATCGACGTCAAACCATACATCCCAAGAGCTGACTCCGTAACCGACGCTCGCGCTCCAGACTGGACACGCCACGGTCCTCCCACATGAAACTATCCGGCCAGACAGTCCTTCGGTGAATCATGCACCGAAAAAGTCGTCAAGGAGCGGGAAAACGGGAGCAGCTACCTAATTGAACTGCAAACAAAGCTAGCTTCAGGATGGCTGTCATAGCTTCGAGAATACTTTGATGACTCTTGATTGGACTGTGTTGAATCGTGGGACTTCTGGGATCAGCGCCTTTAGATCCGTCTCCCAATATCTCCCTACGTCATTGGTGGCGTTCCTCAATGAGTTGATGTCAAATGTCTCATTGTAGATGCTCAGCTTCCTATTGATGAGAGTCCTAGTGGGCTTGACATGCTTGCCCAACAAGAACCATATGTCATACAGGTGGCGTGGTCTCCCAACGTGGATGAGTGCCCTCACCTTCTCCGCCATGATTTCCTTTATGCTCATAGTGGTTACCACGATCTTCTTCATGTCATACATGTTCTTCACCTCGGTCTTCTTCGTCTTCATCAAAGGCTTCTCTAGGAACGTTAGATCTAGCTTGATGCTAGTCGGGTAGCCATTCATGTCGCGGTACTGCAATCGAAGTCTTCTGGCGTGCTCCCCACGTACGTCTTCAACCGTCACACCTGTGAACCTCACTCCTTCATCGTAGGCAACCAAAGGTCTCCTGATCTCTCTCGCGAGCTGCCTAGCCACATCGCGTTGGGAGTCGAAGTCTAGATCTTCGGAGAAACGAGCCTCAGGATAGAATACTTTCTTGATAGCCGTTCCACCCTTGAAAACGAGCTTATCCGAGAGAGAAGTCTTTGACAGGACCATCAGCGCGACAGTGATTGCATGATCCCTTTCAATCATTCCAAGGCCGATCCGCTCTCTTCCAGCGATCCGCCTGAGGTCGTCAGGTGTGACCATCTTTCTCACCAGCTCGTCAACTCGCGGTCAGGGACATTGATAATCAAACCGAACTCCTTCGAGTAAGCTAACCCTCTCTTGGGGCCGGTCGGATCCAGAAACCTGAAGCCATACCATTTTCGCTTGGCCAGTGGTCTGCTGACTTCGGGCGCAGTCCTGAGAATCCTTAGGATATGTCCGAGTCTCCGAAGGGCCACATCAACATCCATCTTCTTTATGCACTCGATGACTTTCTTCCAGTCTAGCTCGTTCCGAGAGTTCC
>Ga0315314_1000845_pt1 | contig 30018 bp, 28 predicted proteins | sample TDP9_MG_FD_203631 | JGI IMG/M metagenome (GOLD analysis project Ga0315314, IMG submission 203631) | Freshwater sediment microbial communities from Lake Towuti, South Sulawesi, Indonesia - TDP9 | ecosystem: Environmental > Aquatic > Freshwater > Lake > Sediment | place: Indonesia: South Sulawesi... | reverse complement strand
CCCACTTCCAAGTCTGTGGCTGTCATATCCATTTTCTTTCCTTTGGCTTCCAATAAAACATTCGCCAGCACAGGAAGAGTGCTTTTCGTTCCTACTACAGTTTGAACTGTCTGGATTCCTTTAAGTAGCTCTTCACGTTTGCAAATAATTTCCATACTTCTACTCCTTTCTAAAAATTTAATAGTAGTAGATATAAGTATTAGCTGTTAATATGTTAATAAGATTGAGAGAAGGGGAAAAATTTAGATTTAACTTCTTGTTTTGAAAGAACGTTAAAGGAGAATATGATGTGAATAAGGACTAAGGAATACTAAGATAATTCACAAAAAATAAATTTTGCAAAACTTATTCACCGACTGTTCATCTTTCTCACAAGAAATTAACATATTATACCCCGGTCTTTATTTCCTGGGTTATCCTGTTTATGAGAGCGGCGAAGAAAGGGTCTCCGGCAAGCTTCATTTTAATCTTTTCGCAAGCATACATCACGGTTGTGTGGTCCTTTCCGCCAAATTCTGTCCCGATTTCGGTCGTAGAATACTCGGTTAAGGTTCTTGCCAGGTACATGGCAACCTGCCGGGGAAAAGCGACCGCATCTGTTCTCCTTTTACTTTTCATCTCCTTAACGTCGAGATGGAAATGTTTGCTCACAACCTTTTGAATTAGTTCTATGGTTACCAGAGCAGTAATCTCCTCTTTAGTAATTGTATCCTTTAAGATCTCTTTAGCCCGATCCACAGTAACTTCACTTCCGGTCAATGAAGAAAATGCGACGATTCTGATTAGACACCCTTCCAGCTCTCTAATGTTAGATTTTATTTGACTGGCGAGGAAAAGAACTACGTCGTCTGGAATGAACAGGTTTTCTGCCCCTGCTTTCTTTCTTAATATGGCGATTCTCGTTTCTATATCAGGCGGCTGAATGTCGGCAATTACTCCCCATTGGAACCTGGAGCGCAGCCTCTCTTCCAGGGTAGGTATCTCCTTGGGGGTCGAGTCAGAGGAAATCACAATCTGTCTGTGAGCTTCATAAAGTGTATTGAAGATATGAAAAAATTCCTCTTGCGTGCTCTCTTTCCCGGCCAAGAATTGGATGTCATCAATCAGGAGAACATCCAAATTACGGTATTTGTTGCGAAATCCTATCATCCTGTCGTTTCGGATCGATTCAATAAGTTCATTTGTGAATCTTTCCGATGTGATATAGAGAACGGAAAGTTTGGGGTTCTCTTTTTTATTATGGTGTCCGATAGCCTGTAATAGATGTGTTTTTCCCAAGCCCACCCCGCCATATATGAATAGTGGGTTATAGGCTTTTCCGGGGTCGTTGGCTACCGCTTCAGCAGTTGCCTGAGCGAAACGATTAGATGGACCAACCACAAAATTCTCAAAGGTATACTTGGGATTGAATTGCATTGTAGTGAATGTAGTCTCATCTGCTGCAAGCGAGGTGGGTTCAATTTCCTCATCTTTTCTTTCATTTTCCTGGAGCTGGGATTGCGGATCGATTGTGAAAATTATTTGCGCTTCTGGGGCAGTAATTGCTCTTAGCAACTCCTCGATTTTCCCCTTGTGCCTCTCCTGTAAGCATTTGGAAAAGAACCTATTTGGCACACGAACGTTCAGGAGATTGCCCTCAAAAGATATGGCTCTGGTGGGCTTGAACCAGAGTTCGTAACTATCTTTGGGCATTTCTTCCCTGAGTTTATTCAGAATTTCGTTCCATAATTGTTCTACGGACAGTACCATCTTTGTCTCCCTTTTCCACCGATTTGAGGAGAGTTATTAACAGGTTTTTCACAGGTGTGCATAACTGGAAGAGCAATCCGATTTTTGGTTTGAGATACCTAATAATTCAGAATTTATAAAATCTCTTTTGGTAAGACAACTGAAACTGCCTGTGGTCAATCCAGAGGTTGGGATAAACGTCAAGCAGTAATAGAATAAATGGATAGAATTTTGAGAGCCCTTGTCTAATGTAGAAAAAATTTTTCGAAGATATTATATTATTCTTGTCAAACTCTGTCAACATTTTTTTAGAGGAAAATTTTTTCGCAAAAAAATATTAGAATGAGAATTGCTGATTGAACGAATCCTTGACAAGAGAAGGAATAAAAGATACAATTTAAAAAAATTCTAAGAGGCGTGAGAATAATGAAAAGGACTTACCAACCGAAAGTTAGAAGAAGGAAGAGAGTTCACGGCTTTAGAAAGAGAATGGCGACAAAAAGTGGCCGGAGAATTTTAAGGGCAGAAAGAAAAAAGGGGAGAAGAAGGTTGTCTCCTTAACCGGATGAATTTCTGGTGTTATGGGAAAACTCAGGATAGGGAAACATCAGAGAATAAAACGTGAGGCCGAATTCAAAAAAATTATGAGAAGAGGTAAACCCTATGCTGACCGGTATTTAGTTATGTATGTCCTGGAGGAGACTTCCGATATGAATGAAATTACTCGCTCATCGAAAGGAGTGACTCCATTCGTCCAGCATCATCGACCCAGGCTCGGGCTTTCCGTAGGCAGGCGGATTGGTAAGGCTGTAATTCGCAATCGAATTAAGCGCTGGATGCGAGAGGTATTTCGTCTCCGCCAATCTCGCCTAAAAGACAGGATTGAAATGATCCTGGTTGCCCGTTCTTCTGCCAGGGAATTAGCTGATTACTTTGAGATGGAAAAGAGAATTCTGAGTCTCTGGGAAAGGGCGAGGATAGTTAGAAGCATAGGAATTTGAAAAATTCCTATGCGGATTAGGGGGTTTGGGGGAAACAATCTGGTTTCCCCCGAGGGGTGACAGCGGAAAAATGCGATGAGGAGAAGCATTTTGGAGCGCCAGAGGGGCGAAGCCCCTATGGAAGTAACCCCGAAGGGGTTATCTTGGAACTGAGGAAAATGATAGTAAAGATAATTGTGATGGTGATTAAATTTTATCAGAAGATTTCATCTGTTTTTCCCAGGGTTTGCCGTTTCTATCCTACCTGTTCAGAGTACACAATTCAAGCCCTCAAGAAATATGGAATAGCGAAGGGAACATTCTTAGGAACAAGAAGACTACTGAAATGTCACCCCTTCCATCCCGGAGGTTACGACCCACTAAGATAAAGTTCATTCTAAATTGGGAAGGCTAATTCGATGGAGAAAAGAACGATACTTGCCGTGTTGATTTCGATGATAATTCTTCTGGTTTGGTCAAGATTTTTTACTCCCCGGCGCACTCCTCTCATTGAGAGGAAAGTTTCTCCTGCCCCAGAAGGAGAGGAGAAGGTGGAAGGGATTGAGCGGGAAGTAATAGCTGGCCCCCGAGTTTCGGAACCTAACAGGGAGGCTAAGCGAGTGGTAGTAGTCACTGACACTTCCAGAATTGTACTGACCACGCAGGGAGCAAGGGTAGAGGAGTGGTCTATTAAGGAGAAAGGAGATACGGTTGACCTCGTTCTGGAGAGTTTTCGTAGCCAGGGAATCTTGCCTCTGGAACTGGAGATAGAAGGCTTCCCTCGTCTTTCCCAGGCCTATTTCGAAACTGAGGAAGAAGAGCTCGAAGTTAAAAAGGGAGAGGAGAGAGAAGTTTTCTTCAATTATCGATTGGGTGAGGAGCTCCTTCTCTCCAAGATATACAAGTTCTCCTACGAAGGTTATCTGCAAGGTCTTGAAGTGAGAATTCATAACCAGTCTAAATTTACTAAACAGGTGGGAAATCTGACTCTGTTATGGCAGGCAGGGCTGGGCATAGACGAAGCTTTACTCAAAGAGAATATGAAGACGATGAGAGCACAAGGAAGGGTTGGGGGGATGATTATGAGGAAAATGAAACCCAATACTTACACAGGTAAGATAGACTGGATAGGCATAACCAACCGCTACTTCCTTGCCGCATTTATTAACAGGGAAGAAGCTTTCTCTACAGGTATTGTGAAAAGCTTAAATAAGAATAGTCCTGTTTTTGGTCTAGTTGCTCCCCCCGCTATTTTAGAGCCCAACCAGGTTAAGAGTTACAGAGTTGACCTATTGGTGGGTCCTAAAGACTATAAATATTTGAAGAATTTGGATATTGGGCTGGAGCGCACTCTCGACTTCGGACTGTTTGGATTTGTGAGCGTAATCTTTCTTTCTATTTTGAACTTCTTTTATAAGGTAACTTATAACTATGGCTTCTCCATAATCATTTTAACCTGTATATTGCAAGTGTTCACCTTTCCTTTGACCAAGAAAAGTTTCAAGTCTATGGAGGCAATGAAGAGTATTCAGCCGAAGATAAATGAATTGAGATTGAAGTACAAGACTGATGCCAAAAGGCTTAATCTAGAGATAATGAATCTTTACCGTTCCAGGAAAATGAACCCGTTCGGCGGTTGTCTGCCGATGGTCCTACAGATTCCTATATTCTGGGCACTGTTCACCATGCTTAGAAATGCAGTTGAGCTTCGCCATTCACCTTTTATTTTCTGGATAAAAGACCTTTCAATGAGGGATCCTTATTGGGTTTTACCAATTTTGATGGGAGTCGCAATGTTTTTGCAGCAGAAGTTGACTGCCACCGGTGACCCTGCTCAGTCCAAAATGATGATGTTTATGCCGGTTCTATTTACGGTTATGTTCCTGAATTTTCCTTCAGGCCTGGTTCTCTACTGGCTAGTGAATAATATTCTCACCCTGGCAATGCAATCGATTATGTACAGGAGGTCGAAAAGTAAACCGTAAGATTTTGAAATTGTTGTAGAGGAGATTTTTCAATGGAAGAGAGAGAATTTAGTGGTAAGAATGTCGAAGAGGCAATTGAGAAGGGATTAAAAAAGCTCGGCCTTTCCCGGGCCGATGTGGAAGTAAAAATTCTCAATGAAGGCAAGGCGGGATTATTTGGTCTCATGGGGGCAAGCCCGGCTAAAATTAAGCTAATAGTTAAATCTTTAGAAGGTTTAGAGACTGGTGAAAAAGGAGAGGTGGCTGGGGAGAAGCCTCGGGACATCGATCATATTTCTGCTCAGAAAAGAGCAAAGGAAGAACTGGATGAAATCCTAAAATTAATGGGAATCGAATCAGAAGTGGCCACTTCCTTAGAAGGGGGAAAGGTAGTGGCAGACATCAAGAGTGAAAATGGGGCAATTCTAATCGGAAAGAAGGGTCAGACCCTAAATGCCCTCCAGTTAATCGTGAACCTAATTGTGAATAGAGACGAAAAGACGAGAACAAAGGTAATTGTGGATACTGAAAGTTATCGCGAGCGCCGGGAGAAGGCATTGGTAAGAATGGCCAGGGAGGTGGCTGATGAAGTTAAGAGTAAGGGACGACCTCGTGAGTTGGAGCCAATGAATCCCAGTGAGCGAAGAGTAATCCATCTTGCATTAAAGGACGATAAGGATGTAGAGACTACCTCGAAGGGAGAAGGAAGCTACAGGAGAGTTGTGGTCTCTCCGAAGGGGAAACAGGAGAGAGGTTCGATTTGAAGATTGATACAGAAGATACAATTGTTGCCATCTCTACCCCCATGGGAGAGGGCGGAATTGGCATTGTCCGCTTAAGCGGGAGCCAAGCTATTTCCATCGTGAGTAGACTCTTCATTCCCAAAAGGAAGAAGAACTTGAGCAGGGTAGAGACATTTACCATCCATTATGGACACATCTATGACCGGGGAAGATTGGTAGAGGAAGTTCTCCTCAGCGTGATGCGGGCGCCCTATACTTATACTCGCCAAGATGTGGTAGAGATTTCCTGCCATGGGGGGATAGTTCCTCTAAGGAAGGTTCTGGAATTATGTTTGATGGAAGGTGCCAGGCTGGCAGAGCCGGGGGAGTTCACCCTGAGAGCTTTTCTGAACGGCAGAATAGACCTTGTGCAGGCAGAAGCAGTGTGTGATATAATCAGGGCCCGGACCAACGCTGGCCTGAATTGTGCTCTCCACCAGGTGGAAGGACATCTATCTACAACCGTAAACAGGATTCGCGAAGGCATAGTTGACCTTCTGGCCCACATTGAAGCTTGCCTTGACTATTCTGAACAGGACATACCACAGCTCTCCCGAGCAGAAACAGTGGACAGGATGGAGAGGATATCCTCAGGGATAAAAGAACTTCTGAAGGCTTCCCAATCGGGAAGAATTTTACGAGAGGGTTTGAACACAGCCATAGTGGGAAAGCCCAATGTAGGTAAGTCCTCCCTTTTGAACGCCCTGCTTGAAGAGGAGAAAGCAATTGTAAGTGCGATTCCTGGAACGACCAGGGATGTGGTTGAAGATATGGTCAATCTCCTCGGCATTCCGATGAAGATTATGGATACCGCTGGAATTAGACACGCCAGAGATGAAATTGAAATGGCAGGGATAGAACGGACGAGAAGGTCTATAGCACTTGCAGACCTTGTCCTTTTTGTAATCGATTTATCTATACCCTTGAGCGAAGAGGACCGTAATATTGCAGAGAACTTAATGGACAGGAAAACAATCCTGGTTGCCAATAAATGTGACCTCCCACAGGTCATATCTGAGAAAGAAATAAGAGAACTGTGGACATCTTGCCTTACTCGACTCGAGCCTGAAAGAGAATCGTTATCGGTCAGTTCCATCAACCCTCGATATGATGGCTCAGGTAATCCATCCGTCCTGAAGAACCCGCCCTTAATTAAGGTATCAGCAACCAAAAGGATAATGATAAAGGAGTTACAGGAACTGATCTATAGTCTATTCATTAAGGGAGAAGTGAGTATCTCTGATGCTGTTCTGGTTACAAATGTGAGGCATCACGATGCTCTGGCAAAAGCCGAAGAATCACTAAAAGAGGGAATAGAAACTTGCAAAAGGGGTGAGTCGGAAGAATTCATAGCCCTCGATTTACGGGGAGCGCTGGAAGCACTGGGAGAAATTGTGGGAGAGACTGCCACTGAAGATATTTTAAGCAGGATCTTCTCCAAATTCTGCATAGGCAAATAGAAATTGATTGGAGGTCCTCTTCATTTTTTGATGAGCAAGTTCAGTCTCGGATAAAGGTTCGCCGCACTGCTCAAATTCCCCCAGCGAGGAAATTTTCGCTCGAAGAAGCTTCTCGCTCGTCCCGACATTATGTCGGGACACCATGCCCGCTCGAACCTTCTGACGTGCTGCTCACCTTTATCCGAGACAATTGCTCATACAGTATTCCTGGAGAGCTATTTTTCGGGTTTGATAAATCAAACCCCTACAAAGTAGGGCGGAAAATGAGATTATATGAGAGTTATGGCAAGGCGGTAAGTAAAAAGTGGGCTGTTTTGATTTTCCTCACCACCTTTCTTGCTTTTGGCTTGACTCTATTGGAAGGAAGGAAGTTTCCTGATTCTGTCAGGTTAGCATATAGACCTGAAGCCGGCACTTCTAACAAATATAAGATGGAGGTAAGAGCCTCCTCCAAATTGATTGGTATGGAGGAGGAAATTTACCCCGATGTTCCTCAGGAGTCAACAACTTTTGGTAAATTTACCTTTTCCGATAAGATTTTAAGTGTTACTCCTGAAGGAAAAATTCAGGAAGAACTGACTTATAGGGATGTCGAGCTGGAAATGGAGGTTAGCGGTAGGAGGCAGAATCTTCCTTTTGCCAATAGACTGGAGGGGAAGAGTATATTGATGGAGATTGATAAGGATGGTCGGGTTATCTCCACAAAGGGTCTTGACCAGTTCTCAGAAGAATTGAAGGATTTAAAAATCCAGGATATGTATTTACAGTTAAGACCAATCTTTCCGGACAGGGAACTCAAGGTCGGAGATAGCTGGGATAATCGGACAGAATCTGCAATCCCTATTGAAGGAATGGTGAATAGGACGAAAGTTGAGGGAAAGTATACCCTTTCCGGCTTTAAGGAAAGGGGAAATAGTCTGTGTGCGGTAATCAGAGTTAAGCTGGAAATCTATACTATAGGAAAGACAGTCGAAAAAGAGAGAGGAGTTGATATAGACATAGATATGGAAGGCAAAGGGGAAGGAGAGATACTTTATGCGTTTAAAGATAGCCGGCTTCTTTCCTCCCGGATGGTTCTCGACCTTACAAGCAGAATCAGGAGCTCGGCATATAGGGAGGTACAGGAAATAGAGATGAAACATAGAGTTGAGATGGTCTTGGAAGAAGGGGTAATAGAGGAATGAAGAGAGTGCTTGCATTCCTTATTGCTCTTGCCATTCTTTTCATTGTGTACGATTTGTTCATCAAAGATCACTGGCTAATTGACAGGGGCCTAAGAGAGGCAAAGCAATTGATAGAGGAGAAGAAGTTTGACGCAGCGTTTAATTATGTTTCTAGAAATTATCATGATAGATATGGTAACGATTATCAAGGTTTGAAAGTGAAAGTAGAGGATTTCCTTAAAGAGTTTGGTGATTTTAAGATTACTATTTTGAGAAAAAAGAAGAAGTTTGAGAGTGGAAAATGCGACCTCTACCTACTCGCTGTCATTGAGGCTTCCCACAAAGAATTTGGCTACCTTAAAGGAAAGGAATTCTTGAAACTCTCTATGATAAAGGAGAATGACGGCGTGTGGAGAGTAGTGGAAGGAGAAGCCCTGACTGGACAAGGTTAGAGCGAGATTTCTAACCGGGTAGAACAGCGGGATTATTATATAATGGAAAGACTGATTCTCTACTATTCCCGTACAGGAAAGACAAGATTTTTGGCAGAGAAACTTCGGGATGAATTTGGAGCAGATTTAGTTGAGATAAGAGACCTGAGAAAGAGAGGGGGGCCTTTTGGTTTCCTAAGAGGGGTGCGGGATGCCCATCTTGGCTTGAAGACCGAAGTAGCTCCCTCGGGTCTCGATTTAAGTAAATATGAATTAATTATATTCGGCACGCCTGTCTGGGCATACAGCCCAACCCCCGCCCTTACCACATTCCTCGATGCCTGTAATCTTACAGATAAGAAGGTAATTCTATTTGTTACCTCAAGAGGAGTCGGATATCGTCGGGCTATCCATATTTTGAAGGCTATGGTGGAGGCAAGAGGGGGAAGGGTAGTGGGAGTGGGCTCGGTAAACACCTGGCTCAAAGGAGAAAAGCACCTCTTAAGGGCTGCGGTTGAGTTAGCAGAATCATTGAAAACTGGCAGTCAGATGCCATGAAATAGATATGCCATGAAAATTGTTTCACGTGAAACAATTTTGGGGTGCTTTTGTTTTACATAATGAAAATCTATAGAAAAGTGAAGTTCGGTTTAGTCCTGTTTGATTTTTGCAATGGATGCCTTAATTTTTTCATTTCAAAAAAGAGCTAAACAAGTGGGCATAGAGTTAGTGGAGGAGCAGATAGAAAAGTTCCTCCTATTTTTGCAGGAGCTGAAGGAATGGAACAGAAAGTTTAATCTCACTGCCATAAACAATGACGAGGATATTTTAGTTAAACATTTTATGGATTCTCTCTCGTGTCTATTAGGAGTTCCGTCCAAGATTTTTCAGAAGATAAGAAAAGTCATAGATATCGGTTCCGGAGCAGGATTTCCCGGGATACCGCTAAAAATCTACGAACCGAGACTGGACATAACATTGCTTGAGGCCACAATGAAGAAGGTGGAATTCCTGCGCCATATCTCCCGTAAACTGGGTTTTGCGAGCAGTTTATGGGCAATTCACGGAAGAGCGGAGGATTACGGAAAGAATTTGGAGTACAGGGAAAAGTATGACCTGGTGGTATCGAGGGCTGTTAGTGAATTAGCTATCCTTGCTGAATACTGTCTCCCTTTCGTGAAGATTGGAGGGATTTTCATTTCTCAAAAAGGTCGAGAAATTAGTAGCGAACTCGGTAAAGCAAGAAAGGCAATCGAGGTTCTGGGTGGGAGAGTAAGGGAGGTTATACCATATAAGCTACCATTGAAAGAAGGAGAATTAGAGAGAAATCTGGTTGTGATGGATAAGGTGGAAAAGACTCCGGAAGAGTATCCCCGGAGAGCAGGAGTACCGGCCAAAAGGCCGATTAGATAAATTTAGTTTTTGTTCCTCGTATGAATTTTTTGCTGTTGTAGATTTTCGATTTTTTTGCTAATATTTTAATAAAACAATCTGCACAGATTGAATCTGTGCCTACAATGACATTTGTAGGCACGGTTTCAACCGTGCAGAAGGGTTTCTGTAGGCACGGTTTGAACCGTGCGGAAGGGTTTTCTGTAGGCACGGTTTGAACCGTGCGGAAGGGGTTCTGTAGGTACGGTTTCAACCGTGCAGAAGGGTTTCTGTAGGCACGGTTTGAACCGTGCGGAAGGGTTTTCTGTAGGCACGGTTTGAACCGTGCGGAAGGGGTTCTGTAGGCACGGTTTGAACCGTGCGGAAGGGGTTCTGTAGGCACGGTTTCAACCGTGCGGAAGGAGTTTTGTAGGCACAATTTCCCCGATTGAAAATCGGGAGGCGGGAGTATTTGATGGCGAAGATTGTGGCGATTGCAAATCAGAAGGGAGGGGTAGGGAAGACCACAACCGCTATCAACCTCTCCAGCTGCTTGGCACATTATAGTCAGGAGACACTCCTTATTGATATGGATTCTCAGTCGAATGCTACAAGTGGCTTAGGTATAGAAAAGGAGAAAGTTAAACATACTATCTATGAGGTGCTTTTGGAAAAGGCCTCGATTGAAGATATAGTAGTTCCCACCGAGATTGACTGGCTCGATTTAATCCCAGCAAATGTAGATTTGATTGGAGCAGAAGTGGAGCTCGTTGGACTTATATCCCGGGAGACAAGGCTAAAGAAAGCGCTCTTGGGATTAGATAATGTCTACAAGTATATTCTCCTCGATTGCCCACCTTCCTTGGGGCTTCTCACAGTTAACTCACTTACCGCGGCCAACTCAGTAATTATTCCCATCCAGTGTGAATATTATGCTCTTGAAGGTTTGGGTCAACTACTGCATACATTGAGGTTGGTGAGAGGGAATTTGAATCCCGGCTTGGTGATCGAAGGGGTTCTTTTAACTATGTATGATGGCAGAGTCAGCCTCTCTTCACAGGTGGTTGGGGAGGTAAGTAAGTTCTTTAAAGAGGTAGTCTATCAGACAAAAATTCCCAGAAATGTGCGGCTGGCTGAGGCCCCAGGTTTCGGGAAGCCCGTTATCCTATATAGTAAAGACTCGAAAGGTGCACAGGCATACATTTCACTGGCTCGAGAGTTCCTAAACAGAAACGGAGTGAAAATAGAAGAGGAGTCAGAGAGTTGATTTTTTGGAGGTAATTCGAATGCGTAAAGCACTGGGTAAGGGTATAGAGGCACTAATTCCCAAGGTATCCCGAGTAGCTCCTATGGAAGTCATAAATATTGATATTAATAAAATAAAACCTAACAAATATCAGTCCAGGATGCAATTCGACCAGGAAAAGCTAAAGGAACTAGCGAATTCTATAAAGAGAGAGGGCATAGTTCAACCCATAATTGTTTCTCCTTCAGGAGAGAACTACCAACTGGTAGCCGGGGAGAGACGCTGGTGGGCAGCCAAAATGGCAGAGTTGAAAGAGATTCCAGCAGTGGTGAGGAACGTTAGCAACAGGGAGATGTTCGAGGTATCTCTAATTGAGAATATCCAGAGAGAGGATTTAAATCCCGTAGAAGAAGCTACAGCTTTTGAAAGATTGATGAAGGAGTTCAATCTAACCCAGCAGGAATTGGCCGACCATTTAGGAAAGACCAGGTCAACAGTTGCCAACACCTTGAGACTTATGAATTTGCCTGAACAGATCAAGGAGTTCGTTTCCCGTGGACTTATATCTGCCGGACATGCCAGGGCGCTCCTCTCTATCCAAGGGGAGAAGAAGCGAATAGAGATGGCCCGCAGGATAATCAAGCAGAAGTTGCCAGTACGTGAAACAGAAGATATTGTAGAAAGATTAAGACTCAAAAGGACAGCTTCAGGAAGGAGAGTTGCCGAGAAAGAGAAGAGTCCCGAGGTCATTGAGATGGAAGAAGAACTCCAGAGAATCTTAGGGACGAAAGTGAGGATTAAGTCTACTGGTTCCGGCAGATTTTCTCCTGGACAAGGAGCAAAAGTTCGGGGTAAGATAGAAATTGAGTACTATTCCCTGGAAGATTTGGAAAGGATAGTCGACCTATTGAGAAGTCAATAGCGGATATGGAAAATTCTGGGGTTGGAGGAGTTTTGAAATGGTGGAAGAAGTTCCAAAGCGAGGTGACAAATCTGGAAAGAGAGTGGTAAAGTCACCCCACCCTCTCATTAATAAAGTTCTCTCTAAGCTCTCTGAGATTGAACAAAGTAAGGAGAGGGAAACTTCCCAGGTCGAGATTTCATGGGCAGCCCAACCTGAAACTCCCAATAAGGCCAGGGGCTCTTTAAGGAAGAAGATAGATTTTCTGGTAAAGGTCTTTTCTATTTTAGTCTTCTTATCGTTTGGCGGATGGTATCTGGTGAGTAAGAGCGTTCCTTTCAAAGGCTGGCTTTCTGATTGTCTTTCTATACTAACTCATAATATTATGAGAGAAAAAGATACGGTCTGGATAAAGAGGAAAATTCCTGGTGTACCAAGGAAAAATGAGTTCTCCTCTCTAAAAGGAAAAATTAGAAAAGATGTGAAAGGGATTCCCGTGTATATGGGAGCGAGGGAAATAGGGCTCTCCAGTCAGGATAATGTGTCAACTCTCAATTTCATTACCTCCGACCCGATGGACAGGGTTGTGACTTTTTATATGAGACAGATGGAGAGAGAAGGCTATGGTTTGATAAAGGCCGATTATTGGCCGGGTGCTGTCATTGGACAGCTCCTTTTTTCTTGGGAAGGTAAAGAATGCGCCATTAATATGGTTAAAAACGAGGAAGGCGGCGTCAATGTCGCTATTTCGTATATGGAATAGATTGGTAGTGTAGGGCTTTATGCCCGTAATTGGGATGAAGGGATAGTTTTCGGAGTCGCTCGGTCAGAAAAACCTCGCTCTAAATCCGCCAGCGCTCCTGCGAAACCTGTCGGATTTGAAGCTCCTGTAACTATCCCTTCATCCCCGGGGAAATAGAGGTGGGGATAGTTTTCGGAGTCGCTCGGTCAGAAAAACCTCGCTCTAAATCCGCCAGCGCTCCTGCGAAACCTGTCGGATTTGAAGCTCCTGTAACTATCCCTTCATCCCCGGGGAAATAGAGGTGGGGATAGTTTTCGGAGTCGCTCGGTCAGAAAAACCTCGCTCTAAATCCGCGGGGAAATAGAGGTGGGGATAGTTTTCGGAGTCGCTCGGCTGGGGAGTTGAAAAATAGTTTGCTCATCCGGGAGGAATTTTTTGACGCCAAGAAACTTCGGACTCTGCCTGGCGCAAATCAAAACTCCTCGTCCCGATAAATCGGGACTCGTCAGACAATGATTTGCTTGCAATAGAAGTAGTCGTCCTTGTTTTTTGGCTAAAATTCCTGAAGTCTTCGCAAACTATTTTTTCAATCTTAAGGTATTATAAATTTGTAATTTGGATTTTGGATTTGTCATTTGGAATTTGAAATTTGGAATTTGAAATCTGAAATCTGTAAGGGGGGGTGGATGAAAAGGCTAATTTCTTATTGTTCAATTTTGTTTCTGGTTCCAATTTTAACTGCAGGATGCGCTGGCCCGGGGAAACCTCCAATAATTGGTCAGGAAAGAATAGTTGAGAGGAGTTTAGAGGAGAGGCCCGATTGGATAAACACACCCATATCTATTGGCGAGGGCGTCTTCTCCTTCAGCGGTGGGGTAACCGAGCGAGCCGATTTCTCCCTGGCTCTCCGTCAGGCGAGAGCAGAAGTAATTAAAAATATTACCGAGGGTATACAGGAAACGGTTCAGAGAGAATTCAGTGATGCTACCCGCGAATCGAGTATTAGTGACGAGGAGTTACGCGAATTTTTGACCGACACTGTAGGGATGATTATGGATATTTATCAGATGCATGGCATAAAACCTAAAGAAATGTATTACGAAAAGGTGGAAAGGCCGACCGCTAAAGGGGTAGAATACCTCTATAACTACTACAATCTAGTTGAAATCTCCCAAGGAGAGTACGTTGAGTGGAGGAATGCAGCTTTAATGAGCATGAGAGATAAGGCTAAGGCAGGAAATAATAAAAAGGTAGAAGACATAGCTAGCGAACTTCTGAAGAAGCTTTCCCAATAGGTAATATGGTTGGAATAATTCGGGATAGAAAAAGGAGAAGAGGTGGATATGGCAAAAAAATTCTTAAGTGACTTTACGATTTTATCACTTGTCTTCCTTCTGGGCTGTGCCCAGGTGAAGCCTTCTCCTGAAAGGGCAAAGTATAAAGGTCCCAAAAAGAGAATTGCCGTTATGGATTTTGAAGTGAAGGTACCCAGTGCCCACAGGAAGATTGGTTCAGGGATGGCGGAGATGCTTACTACTGCCTTACAGGAGACTGGAAATTTTGTCGTTTTGGAAAGGAAAGAGCTCGGCGATATAATCAAGGAGCAGGACTTAGCTCTGACAGGCAGAGTGGGCAGGGAGACAGCTGCAAAGATTGGCGAAATACTTGGTGCTCAGGTACTGGTGCGGGGAGCAGTTACTGAGTTTGAGGAGAAAGTTAGTGGTGCAGCGGTGGGTGGGGTTCTCCTGAAAAAGAGGACTGGAGCTGGTGTTCAGACGACTAGCGCTCGTGTTGCCTGTGACATCCGCATGTACGATGCAACAACAGGAGTAATTCTGGAAGCCACAAGCGAGGAGGCTAAGGCATCATCCGTTGGCGTGGCGTTGGCTGGTGTACTTAGGACTGGTGATATTGTTGGGGGTGGCTTCTCGGTTAAAACCCCATTGGGCAAGGCAACTCGCGAATGTATAGAGAAAATCGTAAACGGAATTGTGGATAGAATGGAAACAGTTCCCTGGCAGGCTAAGATAGTGAAGGTGGACCGTGGCGGCGTGTATATTAATGCCGGAGGAAATGCTGGGATCAAAATTGGAGAGGTCTTTCAGGTATACAGAATTGGCGAAGAGTTGATAGATCCTGATACAGGACTCAGCCTGGGGGCTGAACAGACTTATGCGGGGAAAATCGAGATAAATAAAGTAGAGAAGAATTATGCTGTGGCTTCGGTTCTGGAAGGAGAAGGATTCGAACGAGGTGATGTGGTAAGGATACCCTGATAATTAACATTTAGCCGAACTGACTATACCATGCTCCAAATGAAAAATCTGGGTATTTTTTCAGAGACTTCTACTTAGTTCTTCAGGACAGTGCCTTATCAGGGAGGAGTAACTGTCAATATCTTTCTCGCCTGGTCAGGGTATTTAGCTATAAAGCGAAGCTCCCCATCGGTGAGAGGTTTCTGGGTGTGGACATTGGCGTAACGGACAAGTTCCAGGATTTTTCTTGCCTGTTCATCATCCTTAAATTCTACCTCTAATTTTCCGTATACATTCCTGAACCCCTTAATCCCACTATATTCGCCAGCAGTAATCTGTCTTCCGGTCTCTATTATTTCCGGCTCTCCCCGGCCCAGTTCTTCGAAGTCATAGAGTTCGTAATTTCTGCGATCTTTTAATGCGCCATCGGCATGTATGCCTGACTCATGAGCAAAAGCATTTGCGCCCACTGCCGGCTGGTTGATGGGAATGGGAACACCAAAAGCGTATGAGGCATATTTAGCGACCTTCCAAGCAAAAGATAGGTTTACTCTATCATCCAAAATGTAACTATTTTCGTAGCCTTTCGATTTCTTAATAGCCAAAATTACGGAGATAAGGTCAGCATTTCCACACCTTTCTCCCATTCCATTAACACTGGTATTGACGTAGGCATCAACTCCACCATCGATTGCGCCTTTGGCGCCAGCCACTGAGCAAGCTACTGCCATTCCCAGGTCATTATGGCAGTGTAGTTCAACCGATAGTCCCACCTGTTCAGCCAGGAGTTTGACCTTCTCGTATATACTAAAGGGGTCATCATAACCTAAGGTGTCACAGTAACGGATGCGACAGGCACCATGTTCCTTTGCTGCCTGAGCAAACCTGATTAAATATTCGTTATCGGTGCGGGAGGCATCCTCGGCATTGACGCCAAAAGTCTCAATTCCCTTTTCTTTAGCCCTATCGCAGGCTTCAGTCATCATATTAATGATGTCTTCCTTACCTTTCCTACCTTCAAATTTGCCCCGCATCATCTGCTCGGAAGTTGAGATAGAAAGATTCAGATGTTTTACTCTGGTCAGCCGCGTGGCCTCTTCCACATCTTCCTTGATTGCTCTAATCCAGCCAGAGAGAATGATGGGTTTGAGGACTCCCATCTCTGCCAATTCCAGATTGGCGTTGAGATAATTGGTTTCGTGGTTGGTTACAGGGAAGCCAAACTCGCTCTGATAGATACCCATCTCATTAAGATAGATATTAATCATTGTCTTCTCTAACTTCGCTAACCCGAGTCTGGCAGTCTGGACACCGTCCCTGTTGGTTACGTCGATAATGTAAATCTTGTTTTTAGCCAAATTGGCTCCTTTTCTTAGGTCTCTAAATACTGTCGTTTTTCTTTTGTGGGGGTTCCGATTCATCGGAACCCTTTATCGTCTACATATTAACTGTAGGGGTTCGATTTATCGAACCCGTATTATCGGGCGTCATAAATGCCGCCCCTACAATTGAGCCCCTACATAAAATGAAGAATTTCAGGCTTTTTCAGGGATCTGATAGATAATAAAACGCAGCCTGAAAATGAGGCAGCGTCTTTAATGAAAACTCAGGTTATCTCTTCCAGACCCTCTTCTTGACGTTTTTTAGAGTTACCTCCTCAGTGGGATACAGTTCGTATATTATTTCATCCGGTTCGAACCAGAGCTTTATTTCCCGCTCAGCTTCTGGTTCGTTTGTAGAGGTATGGATTACATTTTCATAAAGACCGCTGCTAGTGATGCGACCATAAGCGCCCCTTATGGAGATGGGGTCAGCCTCCTCAGGATTAGTGGCTCCAGCGATTTCTCTAACCTTTCTTATGGCGTCTTCTCCATGGTAAACCATAGCGAGAACTTTTCGCCTTTCGTGGAGTTCTCCCCGGATATATTTAATAAGTTCTTCGAAGAATGGCTTCCCTTTCATATGGCAGTAATGTTCTTCAGCCAATTCCCGGCTGACACGGATAATCTTGGCTGCAGCAATCTCCAACTTTGTCTCCGAGAGGCGGGTTAGAATGTTACCGGTTAGAGACTTCTTTAAGCCATCCGGCTTTATGAGCACTAAAGTCTCCTGAATCAATCCATTTTCTCCATTTCTTCGCTTTTTTGTACTTGATATATACTAAAAAATGTGCTAAATGTCAAGAAAATTCTTGACTTTAGATGTGTAACTTAGAAATGATACATTCGGGAACGCAGAAACCGAACATTGGGAACAAGAAAACGGATACTAATGAAATATTTTGTAGCAGAAGCCTTTGTGCCCATATCGGGATGGTCGCCCAAAGGCTTGTTCCTGTCCTGACAAATCTGGACGCCCATAAACCCCGTTAGAAATGGATGTTAGAAATCCTCTCGGGGGAATTTCTAACGGGGTAAAGGGCTACATTGCACGATTTGAAATCGTGCCTACATAATTCTGTATTTGTTCCTTTGTAGGCACAAATTCAATTTGTGCAGCAGTGCGGTAAAAATTACGCCCATAAAGGGCTACACTACAAAGAACCGTCTATAATTACCACCCTATGTATTTTTTTTACGTTCCCGGATGTATCATTTCAAAAGTTAGATAACAGAAAATTCTTGACTTTAGAGGTCGTTTATTATATTCTACTAAATATAAAAGTTTGGATTTACAAATTTCTGTAGCCTTAGCACAACAGCACAACTCGAAACGAATTTTGTGAATGGCTATTTAGGTCAAATAGAATGGTTACTCCTGCAATTCAAAAAATAAGAGAAGTGGAAAAGGATTGTCAAGAAAAACTAAAACAGGCGCACCTTCAGGCAGAAGCTATTGTCCAGGATGCGTTGAAGAGAAAGAAAGAGCTGATCGCTCGAGCCAGGGAAGAGACACAAGAGGCAATGGAAGAACTCGCTACTCGAGCGGAGGAGGATGCTCGAAGGGAGAGCAAAAAAATTGCTGATAGAGAAAGAGAGGAGATAGAGAAACTCAAGGAGAAAGTGAAACCCCGCTTCCACAAGGCACTCAGCCGAGTAGTCCAGGAAATTGGGATTCAACTGAAATAGAATGGCAATTTCTAAAATCGGAAAGATTCAGATAATAGGGCATAATTCAATCCGGGAAAGCGTAATTGAGCTCCTCCATAAATGGGGAGTTGTCGAGGTTAGCGACCTCAGGAAAGAGCTCAGCGAAGACCTTTTTATGGAGTCGAGGCGGGAGACCATTTTTGAAGACAGATTGAGGAAAGTTCAATACCTCCTCGAATTCCTCGCCAACTTCGAAGAGAAATCCGTATTTCTGGGAGGGCTAACTCAAGAAAAGTTAGTTCTGGATCGAGTTGAATTTGCCAAAATTCTGGGGACTTTTAGATTGGATGAGATCTACTCCCAATGCAGGACTCTGGAAGAAGGGTTTCGCAAATTGGAGATCGAAAGGAAGAGGCTTCACGAACAGAGAACCACCTTAATTCCCTGGGGAGATTTATTGTTAAACTTGTCTGACCTTGTGGATACAGATAAGACACGAGTGGTTCCGGGAGTAATCCCCGTCAAAAGTTACCAAAAGTTCTTGGGTGAACTGGAGAAGAGTTCATCAACAAGTTACTGCTGTGAAGTTGGAAGAGACAAGACTTCTCTATACATGGTGGTTGTTTTTCTAAAAGAGGAGAGAGAGACTATTACCCCGCTTCTAAAGAAGTATGAATTTCAAGAAACTCTTTTGCCTGAAGTGAACCTTTCGCCCGAGGAGGTCCTTGCCCAGATTGAGAGGGATATGGGAGAAACGGAGAACAGGGAACAAGAACTGAAGAAAGAAGCCTCTTCACTATTGCATTATAAGGCTCAACTTATGGTCCTACACGACCACTATTATAATCTCCAGCAGAAGGAGGAAACGCTAAATTTTTTAGCCCGTACAACTGGCTCCTTTCTCCTTTCCGGCTGGATTCAGGAGACAAGAGCCGCCCCGTTAAAGGAAACTTTAGAAGACAAGTATCCTGAGATAGAAATAACAGTTTCTCCTCCCCAGAAAGGCGAAAAAGTGCCTGTGGTTCTGGAAAATAGTAAAGCAATTCAGCCCTTTGAAGTTGTTACAGACCTTTATGGTCGGCCCGTATACGGTGGCATCGATCCCACCCCCTATCTGGCAGTATTCTTTGCACTCTTCTTCGGTCTTTGTGTTACTGACGCAGCATATGGTATAGTTCTGGTTATCCTTTCCTGGTTTGCTTTGAAGAAATTGAAGATGGGACCGACAGGGAGGCGTTTTTTCCGTCTAATCAGTTATGGGGGCTTCGCTTCTATTTTTTGGGGCGCGGTGACTGGTGGCTGGTTGGGGAACATAATTGACAGGTTGCCAGAGGGTTTCAACTTCCTGAAAAGTATGAAGGGAGCAGTTGTTGTTTTTGACCCCGTAAAAAATCCACTCTTTTTTTTAGTATTGGCAGTATCTCTGGGTTTTATCCAGGTCTGGACGGGAGTAACTATAAGATTACTGAGAGAGATAAAGGAGAGAGACTGGCAGAATGCTCTGTTTAGAGAAATGCCTGCCTTGGGCATACAAGCCTCGCTTCCACTACTTGTGGCCATCTATCTGTTCAAGGTTTTACCTCCCACACCTATTCTGGTCATAATCAGTGTAGGGCTATTCTTTCTTAGCAGCCTGACAATCTTTTATTATCAGTGGACTACAAACAGGGGAGTGTTGTTCAAGCTCTTCTGGTGCTTGTTTGGCTGGTACGGAGTCGTGGCAGGCAATTCCTTAGCCGATATACTTTCTTATCTGAGACTCTTCGCATTGGGCCTAACTTCGACTCTTTTGGCTTCTGCAATTAATGAGATCTTAGGTCTCATTTCGGGAATCCCCTATGTTGGGATTCTCTTAGCAATTGTCCTCTTTGTCCTGGCACATCTATTTAACATGGCTATAAATGCATTTGGAGGATATGTTCATACTTCCAGGTTACAGTATTTGGAGTTTTTTATGAAGTTTTTTGAAGGGGGAGGTGAGGTCTTCAAACCTTTCGCCGAGGAGAACAGATATACAGTAATTAGGTAGCTACCCTAAAAAGATAATTTGTTCGTTGCTTAGGAATTTCTCGACGCCAAAAAACTTCGCACTCTGCAGGGCGCAAAAATAAACTCCTCCGATAAATCGGAGTCGAACAAATTTTTGCTTGAGAGAGAAATAGTCGTTCTCGTTTTTTGGCGGAAATTCCAATAGCTCCTCACAAACTATCTTTTAAGTGTCAATTAGATTATGCATCCCGATTTTCAATCGGGAAATTTGTGCCTACAATTGATTATGCTGTCATTGCGAACGGAGTGAAGCAATCTCGTAATTCAGCAGGAGATTGCCACGTCCCGATTTTGAATCGGGACTCGCAATGACCCTTCGGGTCATTTTTGTAGGCACGGTTTCAACCGTGCAGTATAGGAGGGTATGATGGAAGGATTGGTAATTGCCATTATTGGCGGAGCGATGGCGGTATTTATGGCTGGTATCGGGTCGAGCATAGGTGTAGGGCTGGCTGGTTCGGCTGCAAATGGTGTTCTATCCGAGAGCCCAGAAAAATTTGGCAGGATGTTTCTACTGGTAGCGCTTCCAGGAACTCAAGGATTTTATGGTTTCGTGATTGGGTTTTTAGTTATTGTCAAATTGGGCCTTCTTACCGGGCAAATTCCTGCCGTTACCTTATATCAGGGCCTGCAAATTTTTGGCGCCTGCATGCCGATTGCTTTTTCCGGGTGCATTTCGGCTATTCACCAGGGAAAGGTTTGTGCTGCTGGAATAGGGGTGGCGGCAAAACAGCCGGGAGCAGAAATGAGAGCATTAATCTATGGAGCTGTGGTGGAAACATACGCACTTCTGGGTTTGGTTGCCTCTTTCTTCCTCCTTACAGGGATTCGTCTGGGAAGTTGACCACCATTAATTTTTGATTTTTGATTTTTGATTTGTAGTGTAGGGCTTTATGCCCGTATTTGAGGAAATCTTATGTCTCTGGAGAAAATTCTTGAAAAGATTATTAAGGATAGTAGAGAAGAGATAAGAAAGATTCTCGACGAAGCAAAGTCCCGGGCTTCCCAGATAATTGAAGAAGGCGAGCGAGAAGCAGAAAAGGTGACTCGAGAGCTCAGCGTGGAAGGCGAAGAGAATGCCCGGAAAGTGAGGGAAAGAATTGTGACCCTGGCCTCCTTAGAGTCACGCAAGCGGATACTGGGGGAGAAGCAAAGAATTTTGGCAGAGCTTTATCTGGAAGTAGAAAAGAGAATAAGAAATTTGAATGGCAGAGATTATCGAGAGTTGGTAAAGAAAATTATGCTGGAGAGTTGCCAGACGGGTGAAGAGTTGGTAGTTATTGGCGAAAAGGATAGGAAGAGAATCGACCAGCAGTTGATTAAGGGCGTAAATGCTGAACTGGAGAAAGCCGGCAAAAATGGTAAACTTAAGTTATCCTCCGAGGTGGCGCCTATTCCTGACGGATTTATTCTGAAATCGGGAAAGGTAGAGATAAACAATTCCTGGGGAAGTATTCTGAGGTCTTTACGGGAAAAAACAGAAGGCGAAGTCATCAGGCTTCTCTTTACATAAAAAAGATGTAGATGAAAATGTAGGGGCTCAATTTATTGAGCCCGTTTCTGCGGGTTCGATGAATCGAACCCCTACAGGGTTGGTGAAGTTCATATGGATAATCGCTATGCTTATGCTGTGGGGAAGATAAGGGCGAGAGAAGTAAGACTACTCGATTTTCCTAAACTGTTAAGTATTCTCCAGGCGGAAAATGTTGAAGAGGCGCTGAAAGGATTGAGCGATACAGATTATGGAGAGGGTCTGGCGCTGGTTAAAGGCGAGGAGGATTTCGACTCGCATCTCTCTCGCCAGATGAAGAGCATCTATGAGTTGATTTCTGAACTGACACACGATCCCGAGTTAACAGACTTATTCATTTTACGAAACGACTTCCATAATATGAAGGTTGCTTTTAAGAAGAAGTGCGGAGCTCCCGCGGAGGAGGAATACTACCTGGCTCCCTCCATAGTTAATCGGGAAGAGCTTGTGGAAGGAGTGGAAACTGGCAGTTTCGCCAGATTATCTCCTCTTTTGGCAGGAGCTCTCCAGAAGATGGAAAGAATCTTTAATTCCGAAAAGAATATACAGCTAATCGACACTACTTTCGATGAGATATACCTTTCTCACTGCCTTCAGGTATCACGGCAGGCAAAGTGTGAATTTCTGGAGAAATTCTTTTCAATTCAAATTGATCTTACCAATATTAGAACGTTCTTAAGACTGAGGGAGATGGCTAAGGGGAGAGACTACCTGGAGAAATGCCTGATTTATGGAGGGCTGTTAGAGATAGGCCTCTTCTTGAAATCGTTTGAAGCTTCCCTGGAGAGTTTTATCGATAGTGTGAGATTCAAGGATTATTACGAAATAGTGAACAGAGGGGTTGAAGACTGGCGGAAGAGTGGAAGCTTCTCTCTTCTGGAAAAGTTATTCGATGATTACTTGTTAAACTTCGTTAAAAAAGCAAAATATATAAGCTTTGGCATCGAACCATTAATTGGCTATCTGGTGGCTAAGGAGATGGAGGTCAAGAATCTCAGGATTGTCATAGTAGGCAAGTTCAATGGTTTGTCTCCGGAAATAATCAAGGAAAGACTGAGGGAGATTTATACTGGTAGTCGCAACCTTTAGGTTGCGCAATGGAAGAGAAATGAAGATCGCAATAATTGGCGAGAAAGATTTCATTTGGGGTTTTAAGGGAATGGGTTTCTCCACTTTTCCTGTGAGTGACCCCACACAGGCAGCCAGAGCGCTCGATGAAATTGGCAAAGGAGGCTATTCATTGGTCTACATTACGGAAACCTTTGCTGGACTACTTCCGGAAAAGATTGATGAAGTTTCAAGAACAGCAAAAGTAGATATTACTATTATACCAGGGGTGCAAAAGAGACGGTTAGGTTTGGAGAAGTTAAGGAAGATAGCTATTAGGGCTGTGGGAGCAGATATATTTGGAGAGTCATAGGGTGTTAAGTTAGGAATGATGATTCTCTGGAGATAAGAGATGGTTAAAGGTAAAATTGTAAAAGTATCAGGTCCTCTGGTGGTTGCTGAAGGACTGCCTGGAGTAAAAATGTATGAGGTGATGCGAGTGGGGACTCCTGAGTTGATTGGTGAGGTGGTTGAGTTGAGGGAGAACAGGGCCTCTATCCAGGTATATGAAGAGACTGCTGGGTTGGGCCCGGGAGAGCCGGTTGTATCTACAGGCGAGGCCCTATCAGTCGAGTTAGCTCCAGGGTTAATCTCCTCTATTTATGATGGAATTCAGAGGCCTCTCGACAAGATAAGAGAGAAGGCTGGAAACTATATTACCAGAGGAATCCACATCCCTGGAATTGACCGAGAAAAGCGATGGAAGTTCCAACCCCTGATTAAGAAGGGAGAAAGGGTTGTCTCAGGTGACATAATCGGAGAAGTGGAGGAGACTGCCCTGATAACACACAAGATAATGGTGCCGCCGGGAATTGAGGGCGAAGTCGTGGAGATTGTTGGGGGAGAATTCAGAGTGGAGGAGACGGTTGCCCGGATTCGGCCTTCCAATTCTCGCTCCACAGTCTCCTTGAGTATGCTTCAGAGGTGGCCTGTTCGGCGGGAGAGACCTTATAAGGAGAAACTCCCTCCGTCTACCCCTCTTTTCACCGGAACGAGGGTGATCGACACCTTCTTTCCCATCACCAAGGGTGGCACTGCCTGCATTCCTGGTCCTTTCGGAAGCGGAAAGACTGTAGTTCTCCACCAGCTGGCTAAGTGGGCAGATACAGATATCATTATTTACGTTGGCTGTGGCGAGAGGGGGAATGAGATGTGCGATGTTCTAATGGAACTGCCCAGGTTAAAGGACCCCAGGACGGGAGAGCCGCTGATGAAGCGGACCGTCTTGATTGCCAATACTTCCAATATGCCAGTGGCTGCCAGGGAGGCGTCGGTTTATACCGGGGCTACAATCGGTGAATATTTCCGTGATATGGGATATAGAGTGGCTCTTATGGCAGATTCGACTTCCCGGTGGGCAGAGGCGATGAGGGAGATGTCGGGAAGGCTGGAAGAGATGCCAGGAGAGGAAGGCTATCCTGCCTATTTGGCTGCCAGGGTAGCTGAGTTTTATGAGCGCTCTGGCAGGGTTGTTTGTGCAGGCCAGCACCAGAGAGAAGGCTCCCTTTCTATAATGGGTGCTATTTCTCCCCCTGGCGGTGACCTTTCCGACCCGGTGGTTCAGGCTACTCTCCGTATGGTAAAGGTGTTCTGGAGTTTGGAAGACAAGCTTGCCTATCAGCGCCACTTTCCTGCAATCAATTGGCTGAATAGTTATTCGCTCTATCTGGATAATATTGAGGAATACTTATCTAAAGAAGTGGCTAAAGATTATCTCAAGCTCCGTTCAGAGGCGATGCGTATCCTTCAGGAGGAAGCATCCCTGGAAGAGCTAGTGAGGTTGGTAGGATTAGAAGCACTCTCCCCTCAGGATAGACTAATTTTGGAGACTGCAAAGTCGATAAGGGAAGATTTCCTTCATCAGCATGCCTTCGACCCGCAGGACACTTATACAGGAGTGAAGAAGCAGTATCGAATGCTTAAGGTTATAATTAAACTTTTTCACCTCTCAAAGGAGTTATTGGAGGAGGGAGTGGAGTTCTCCGAACTTCTGAGGCTTAAAGTGAAAGAAAGGATATCCCGCATGAAATTCATCAATGAAGAAGAAGAGGAGAAATTTGACCTGATAGAAGAAGAGATGAAAAAGCAAATAGAGGGAAAAAGGAACAGTGAAACAGAAATCAAAAGATAGTTTGTTCATCACTAAGGAATTTCTTAACGCAAAAAAACTTCGGACTCTGCAGGGCGCAAAAATAAACTCACCCCGATTTGTCGGGGCTCGAACAAATTTTTGCTTGAAAGATAAAGAGTCGTCCTTGTTTTTTGGCTAAAATTCTAATAGCTCTTCACGAATTGCACAAATTGAATTTGTGCCTACAATTGGTTATGCTGTCATTGCGAACCCTTCGCTTTCTATCATTCTGACCCTGAGTGAAACGAAGGGGAAGAATCTCAAGAACGGCTCAGGGTAAACTCCGTGAAGTCCCGATTCATCGGGACTCGCAATGACCCTTCGGGTCATTTTTGTAGGCACGATTTCAAATCGTGCAGATTTTAGTGGCAGAGCAAAGCTCTGCGTCAATATAGGTAATGGGTAATAGGTGATGGGTAATTTTTGATTTTTGATTTTTGATTTTTGATTTTTGATTTGTAGTGTAGGGCTTTATGCCCGTGATGGTTTCGGTCGCGTAGGGGCGACCTTGGTCGCCCAATGATAAGAAGAAGCAAAGCTTTCGCTTTGCTGCTACAAATATAGGACCCGTAAGAGGTGAAATAGTATTCGGAGTCGCTCGGTCAATTTGAAATTTGGATTTTGGAATTTATAATAGAGGATTCTAATGCAGAAAGAGTATCTTACAGTTTCCAGCATTGCCGGACCTTTGATTCTCGTTGAAGATACTGCGGGAGTTAAGTACGACGAGATAGCGGAAATTACCCTTGCCAGTAGAGAGGTAAGGAGGGGCCGAGTACTTGAGGTGGACGGTGGCAGGGTTCTTGTCCAGCTTTTTGAGGGCACCACAGGTCTAAATCTTGCACAATCCCGGGTGAGGTTTCTGGAGCGAAGAGTGGAGCTCCCTGTCTCCATCGATATACTGGGAAGAATTTTTGATGGGTTGGGACGTCCGATTGATGGAGGGCCGACTATACTTGCCGAGAGTAGAGAAGATATAAATGGTAGCCCAATTAACCCGGACGCCCGCAACTATCCCTCAGAATTTATCCAGACCGGTATTTCTGCGATAGATGGAATGAATACCCTGGTAAGGGGTCAGAAACTACCAATCTTCTCGGGGTCTGGTCTTCCGCACAATGAGCTCGCGGCACAGATTGCCAGGCAGGCAAAAGTTATCTCGCGAGGTAAAGAGAGAGGGTCCGAGGAGAAGTTTGCTGTTGTCTTTGGAGCAATGGGGATCACCTTTGAAGAAGCCAATTTTTTTATTACAGATTTCAAGAAGACAGGAGCAATCGAGAGGGCAGTGCTATTCATTAACCTTGCCGATGACCCGGCAATTGAGAGGTTGGCTACTCCGCGGGTAGCTCTGACTGCTGCCGAGTATCTGGCTTTTCGTAGGGACATGCATGTGGTAGTAATCTTGAGCGATATGACAAACTATTGTGACGCCCTTCGAGAAGTATCGGCTGCCAGAAAAGAGGTCCCGGGCCGGAGAGGTTATCCTGGTTATATGTATACTGACCTGGCAACAATTTATGAGAGAGCCGGAAGAATAAAAGACAAAAAGGGGTCGATTACCTTAATGCCCATTTTAACTATGCCGGAAGATGATAAGACCCATCCCATTCCCGATTTGACAGGCTATATAACCGAGGGTCAGATAATTTTGTCCAGGGAACTCCACAGAAAGGGCATTTCGCCACCAATAGATGTTCTTCCATCTCTCTCCAGGCTAAAAGAGAAGGGAATTGGAGAAGGGAAAACAAGGGAAGACCACGGGGACGTAACTTCTCAGCTCTTTGCCGCCTACGCCCGGGGTAAGGAAGCAAAGGAACTGGCGATAATCCTGGGAGAGGCTGCTCTGTCGGAGACAGATAAGATATTCTCCCAATTTGCTGATGAATATGAGAGAAAGTTTGTTGCTCAGGGAGAATATGAGGAGAGGGATTTGGAGAAGACCCTGGATATTGGCTGGGAGCTTCTTAGAATGTTGCCGAGGGAAGAGCTGAAGAGGGTGAAGGAAGAACAGATGCAGAAGTATATGGAAAGAGTTGAAAGGAAGGAACTATGAGGCTTGCTGTCAATCCAACAAGGATGGAACTTTTGAAGTTGAAGAAGAGGTTAATCCTTGCCCGGCGAGGACACAGATTGCTTAAGGATAAACAGGATGAACTGATGCGTAATTTTCTATCTCTGACAGAGAAGATTAAGGACCTCCGCCTGACAGTTGAGAGGGGATTGTTCGAGGCCTACGGGTCCTTCCTTATTGCCAGGTCAACTATGGGGAGAGAGTCTTTAGATGAAGCGTTAATGTTCAGCCAGCTGGAGACCGGCCTTGAAGTCACCTATGTTCCACTCCTAAATCTCAGGGTTCCCAGTTATAAGCTTAAGATGGAGGGTGACTACTTTTCTTATGGACTGTTCACTACTTCTATGGAGCTCGACAGGGCATTGAAAAGTTACAGGGAAGTAATACCAAAGATGGTTGAACTTGCCGAAAAGGAGAGAAGGTTGGAGATGCTCTCTTACGAGATCGAGCGGACTCGACGGAGAGTCAATGCCTTAGAGCACATATTGATTCCTAATATAATTGAAACTATTAGCTATATTGGCATGAAACTGGAGGAACTGGAAAGAAGCAATCTTATCAGACTTATGAAGATCAAGGACATTGTAAGAAGGCATTAATAATTAGTTCATAGTTGATAGTTCGTAGTTCGTAGTCTATGAACGATGAACTAAAGCGAACGAAGTGAGCGTGACTACGAACTCTTTTAGTCGTAAGGTGGACTGGATGGAATCTTCTCTAATAGTGGCAACAATTATAGTTTTAGCTGTTGCCATAATCTATCTGGTCGGAAAACATAATAGAGAAAGAGAGTTAAGACTCAGGTTGAGGGAAGCAGAAGATGAGATAAAAAAGCATGTAGATGACCTGGAAAACCTCCTATCTTTCCTGTCGGGAATTCATGAATTCGGTGTGGCGACCAGTGGAATAGTGGAGATAGACCGGTTGGCGAAATTGATTGTGACTAATGGGACTCGACTTTTAAGAACGGAAATGGGCTCTCTGATGTTGATTAACAAGGAGACAAATATGCTTGAGATTGTAGCAGCAAGAGGTCTGCCTGAAGATGTGGTGAAGAACACCCGTATTCCGATAGGAGAAGGCATTGCCGGGAAAGTGGCTGAGGATGGAGAGCCAATTCTTTGTGAAAACGTAGAGACAGATAAGCGTTTTTTCAGGGAGAGTAATGAAAAATATACCTCCAAGTCTTTTATTTCTGTTCCTCTAAAAGTTCAAAACAAGGTAATTGGCGTTTTAAATGTAAACAACAAAGAGTCGAGACAGAAGTTTGATGAAAAAGACTTGAGGCTACTAACCATCTTAGCCGACCAATCGGCAATGACTATTGAAAATGCAGAGCTCTACAAGCATATGCAGGACACCTATCTGGGAACAATTCAGACTCTTGCTCGAGCCATTGATGCCAAAGATCCTCATACTAAAGGCCATTCAGATAGAGTGACCCGATATGCTGTAAAGATTGCCCAAGAGATGAACCTCTCTGAGACCACGATTCGGAATATCCAGTATGCTGCTCTGATTCACGACATTGGAAAGATTGGTATTCAGGAAACAATCCTTGCGAAAAAAGGTAAACTCTCAGAGACAGAATATGAAATTCTCAAAATGCATCCACTAATTGGCGAAAGCATCATAACTCCTGTTAAATTCTTAAACGGAATTGCCCCCTTAATTCTTTACCATCATGAACATTATGACGGCAAGGGTTATCTGGAAGGATTGAGAGGTGAAGGGATCCCTTTAGGTGCCCGAATCATTAGTGTTGCTGATGCTTTCGATGCGATGACCTCCGACCGACCCTACCGCAGAGCTTTGACGAAGGAAGAGGTCAGAAGAGAATTGGAAAAAGAGAGCGGAAAAAGATTCGACCCCGAGGTAATTAAAGCTTTGTTGAGACTACTGGACAGAAGAGAAATGGAAAAGGAAGGTTTGTAAGTGGAAGGCCTATCAATTAACTGTGGGCAAGTAAAGAGAGTCTTAGTAGAATTTATTAGAAAGGGAATAGAAAAGAGTGGATTCCAGCGAGTGGTCTTAGGCCTTTCCGGTGGACTCGATTCAACAGTCGTTGCTTACCTGGCGGTGGAAGCGCTTAAAGACCCTCATAATGTATATGCCTTGATTATGCCTTATAAATCCTACCAGTCGGAGAGTGTAAAGCTTGCCCGACTCGTTGCCAGAAAACTTGGGGCAAATTCACAGATAATTAGAGTTGATCCTATGATTGAAAGATATTTCAAGAAGTTTTCTCATGGAAGAATTCCTAATCCCCCTATCTTGGGAAGTGAGGGCTCACAGGTTAAGGCATTGGAATATCTTAGGAGGGGAAATAAGATGGCGCGGGAGAGGATGTCCATTCTTTACGACTGGGCATTAGCCTTGAGAGCTTTGGTAGTGGGGACAAGTAATAAGACTGAGTTAATGTTGGGCTATTTTACCAAATATGGCGACGGAGGAGTCGACTTGGAACCACTCGGCGACCTTTATAAGACTCAGGTGAGGCAACTGGCAAAATACCTCGGAGTTCCCGAGCCCATAATAAAGATGCGTCCTTCGGCCGGCTTATGGCCGGGGCAGACAGACGAAGGGGAACTGGGCATCAATTATGATGAGCTGGACAGAATACTATATCATATATTCGACAAGAAATTTAGTACTAAGAGGTTACTGACTCTCGGCTTTTCCATGGGAAATATCGAGAGAGTCAAAAATTTTGTTAAGAATTCAGAGCACAAAAGGAGGCTGCCGCCCGTTGCCAGAATAAGGTAGAGCTATGGGTATACTCTATGCTGTGGCCACTCCCATCGGGAATCTGGAAGATATAACTTTGAGAGCACTGCGAATTCTCAAGGAAGTCGATTTAATTGCAGCTGAAGATACAAGAAAAACCAGAAAATTATTAAGCCATTATGGTATTCACACCCCCCTTACCAGCTATTACGGCAGAGAAAGTAAAGCAGATTATCTAATTTCCACCCTGAAGAGAGGCAAGAGCGTCGCTATAGTATCAGAAGCAGGAACTCCTGGAATTTCTGATCCTGGCTACCCCCTCATAAAGACGGCTATAGAGAATGGAATTA
>Ga0315314_1000844_pt1 | contig 30041 bp, 33 predicted proteins | sample TDP9_MG_FD_203631 | JGI IMG/M metagenome (GOLD analysis project Ga0315314, IMG submission 203631) | Freshwater sediment microbial communities from Lake Towuti, South Sulawesi, Indonesia - TDP9 | ecosystem: Environmental > Aquatic > Freshwater > Lake > Sediment | place: Indonesia: South Sulawesi... | reverse complement strand
CCTCTTCCGCTTGTGTATAGGCCTCTGGGCGCTATTCTAGACACGTATTGCAATAATTGCGACTTGGCAGTTCCTGGATCACCTATGAGAAGGACATTCATGTCGCCACGAATGGTAATGTCAGGGAGGTATTTAGGGGTGCCACCGAAAAGCATGTACATTATCGCCTCTTTCACGTGCTCGTAGCCGTAAATGGAAGGCGCTATAGATCGGATAATTTTGCGGTGGACCCAAGGGTCCTTGGCGAGTTCAAGTATCTGCCTCTCTTCTTCAGGTGAAATAAGTATGGCTTCAGGCTCTTTACTCGCAACATCAATGAAGTTAGCGTCAATATGCAACACGAATAAGCGAAGCTTCCCAACTCTGGGAAGGGTCGGGGCAACAGCACGCACAACACCTACTATTGAAATGTGGTCGCCTGGCCTCGCTATGTCCACAATGTCTCTTCCAACGAGCTTAATGTTTATCCATCGTGGAAGCTGTCCTGGAGGAAGGTCCTCAGGACGTTCTTGGATACGAATCTCTTGGGCGTCCACAAAAGTAGACTCTTCTTGAACAAAGTCGAAGGGTCCGGCTCTTCCGCATGACGAATTGCTGCATACTATTGGAGCCGTTAGGAACGGCCCTGTCTGCTGAATACGGTTGACGTTTCCACATCGTTTGCATTTGAAGGCAGCTGTCATAACCATTGGTCCGACGGGCGTTGCGCGTACAACTATTCCCTCCAGCATAATGAGCCTTCCTATGTGCGCGGATCCAAGTGCTCGCATCGGCACAGTTTCAGGTAAACCTCTGACTCGAACGTTGACTGTTCCAACTCTTTGGGCGTATTCAGGCTCCTCTATTTGTAACTGAGCTAATGCAGCGAGGTTCGCATAATTCAAGTACTCGTCTGGCTTTTCGATTAGAGCCTCCGCTAAGGCTGAGTCGGTTATTAACAAGTCTTCAAAGTCCACAATCAGGGAAGTGCTGTCGGAGATGGCCATCTGAGAAAATCGCTGGCGGTATTTGTCGGATTTTAGAAAGTCTTGAAATCGTTCCTGCGGTCCAGCTGCAGCCACTTCCACTTCAGTCAAGATTTATCGCCTCCCTTCACTATGTTAGACTTCCACTCATTAATAATTTCATATAGGCGATCATAGAGAACGCGCTCCTCCCTAGCCAAGTTTTGGAGAACCTGATTTGTTTGCGCAGGAGACGAAGCAAGGGAAGTAATCTTTTTTAATCTACAGTCGATAATGTCGTGGGCGAGCCTCGTAGCCTTCTCGTATTCCTTCATTTTTTCAGCGCTCTTTGCAATCTCTCCTCTTGCGCTGGCTAAATAACGCCTCAGTTTGGGATAAAAATTGTCTGGTAGGGAGGAGACTTGGCTGGCTGGTTGCACCCGCTCTTTCCAATGAATCTTATGAAGCTTTACTGCATCGAGCATTTCCTCTTCTCGAAATCGCGCTATTCCTGCCTTCTCTAATTCTTGAGCCACCCAAAATCTAACTTCGTACTCCTTTCCTTCTTCAAAGGGTCCCACCCTTAAGCCCACAAGCTCAGTCTCCGGACAGTTTCTACTCACAACAACTTTAACCAGCGTATTTTCAAATTCAAAATCCGCATCCTTAATGGAAATTAACGGCTTTACCGACAACGTTCAACCCTCACTTAGCAAGAGACCTGCCTAAAAGAAAGATAGAGTCACAAAATATAAGACTATTGAAATTGCGTAAAAGTCGTCTTGAGGCTATAATCTTAACCCTGCTTAACACAGGAATTTGTCGATTCCACTAATCTTTAATCCTTCATTTCTTCCCTTGATCTAAATTTTGGTTTATATTTAAGGCAACTATAGTCGCCTGTGGTACAGGAAAGACAAAGCTGATCCCTTGACATGCCTATTCCTTTGCTGAGACCCTCTACGTCGTTGTAACCAAGGAAGCTAACCCCTATTTCTTTGCCGACTTTCCTGTTGATCTCATCCAAATCCTGGATAGCTTTGCAGATTCTATATGCGAGGAGCTCCTCCTGAGTTGGGAAGTCTATTCCCGCATAGCAAGGATACATTATAGGCGGGAAGTCAAGAAGCAAGGAAACCCTTTTTGCGTTTTTCAGCTTTTCTTTAACGATTATCTTGGAGCTTGTGCCTCTCACTATGCTGTCGTCCACCAAGATTATCTCCTTTCCTTCCACCACCTGCTTTATTGGGTAAATGTTGAGGACCACCTCCTCTCTCTTTTCTGGCTCTATGAAACTCCTCCAACTCCCCTTTCTTCGATAACGATCTTTCATTAATCCTTCTTCAAAACGAATACCAGATTTTTCAGAGTATCCGAGGGCGGAAGGCCTTGCTGAGTCCGGAACTGGTATGACCACGTCTCCGCTAATGGGGTATTTTTCCGCCAGCCACTCCCCAATTTTCTTTCTGACTTGATAGACGTTTACTCCCTCTATGCAGGAGCTGGGATGCGCGAAATAAGTGTACTCAAATGGGCAGTGGGCATGCCTCTCCTTAATTGAAAACCGTTGTTCCTCTAAACCTTTTTTGTTAACTTTTATCAGCTCCCCAGGCTGCACATCCCTAATGAGCCCTGCGCCAATACGGTCTAGGGCACAACTTTCGGACGCTATCACATAGGAGCTGGTTTCCTCATGCCAGCCCAAACAGAGGGGTCTGAAACCTCTTTCATCCCTTGCGCCTATCAACTCTCCATTAGCCGTTAAAATTACAAGGGAATATGAGCCGTTCAATTCGGGATTTAGGCACTCAAAGGCATCAAACCAGCTTTTTTGCTTTTTCAGGTTTTGATAGAGCCCCAAACCCATCAATTCGGTGTCCGTCATCGACTTGAGAGGCGTGTAACCCTCTTTCCTAAGGCTTAGAATTAACGGGTCTCTGTCAAGGGTTCCATTGTGCGCTATGCAAAATCCTTTTGGGGCACCTATTTGGAGGGGATGGGCGTTTTCAAGACTGGACTTGGCGGTTGTTGAATATCTTACGTGGCCTATTCCAACATTTCCCACTAATTTGCTGATTTCCCTACAGTTTTCCTTATATCTCCGCGAGACTAAACCCATTTTCCTGTAAGGTCGATGATTTGGAACAGCAATACCCCAAGACTCTTGTCCTCTGTGCTGAAGGGCTTCCAGCCCGGCGAGGAGCATTGGGGAAACGTTGTAGCCCTCTAGAGAGAAAATCCCGATTACTCCGCAGTGCTCCTTCATATGATTTCACATTATTGTATTAAAAAAATCAAAGAATAAAAACATTTTTTACACCGAATTGTTAAATATTCTTAAACGATGAAGGAGGACCCTAGGGTCTACATTTAAGATGGGGAAATGAAGCTAATGAAAACCGATGCGATTCTGATCCTAGACTTCGGTGGACAGTACTGCCATTTGATAGGAAGGCGAGTTAGGGAGCACATGGTTTACTCCGAAATAGTTCCATTCGACATAACCCCTAAAGAAATCAAGTCTCTAGAGAAGAAATTCAACGTTAAAGGGCTGATCCTTTCTGGTGGACCATCTAGCGTCTATGAGGAGAATGCCCCAAAATGTGATGAAGAGATTCTGGATTTGAACATTCCCGTCTTGGGCATATGTTACGGGCATCAACTTATTGCACATGCTCTTGGAGGAAAGGTGCTGAGGGGAGCAAAGCGGGAATATGGGATAACATACGTTACTATAGATAAGTCAGCTGGGGTTTTAAAGGGTTTAAGCCGAAGGGAAAAGGTTTGGATGAGCCACGGTGACACCGTTTACTCCCTCCCTAAGAACTTTGAAGTCTTAGCTCATAGCGAAAATTGTCCCATAGCCGCCTTTCGGCACAAGGAAAAGCCGATTTATGGTTTGCAGTGGCATCCCGAAGTCGTTCACACAGAACACGGAATGAAAATGCTGAAAAATTTTATCTTTGAAGTATGTAAATGTCGAGCAAACTGGAAGCCCGAATCCTTCATTGAAAAGGGGATTCAAGAGATAAAACAAACCGTCGGTGATAAAAGGGCTATAACCGCATTAAGCGGTGGCATTGACTCCAGCACAACCACGGTTTTAGCTGCAAAAGCCCTTGGAAAGAATTTAACCGCGGTTTTCGTTGATCATGGTTTCATGCGTGAAGGTGAACCAGAGTTCGTTAAAGAAACTTTTGAAGAACTAGGGGTAAATGTTGTCACGGTTAATGCACAAGAGCGCTTTCTCAAAAAATTAAAAGGCATCTTAGACCCTGAAGAGAAGAGAAAAATCATCGGAAACGAATTCATCAGAGTTTTCGAAGAGGTCGCGAGGAATACAGGGGCAGAATATCTCATTCAAGGAACCATATATCCCGACAGAATAGAATCAGGAATCAGAAAACACTCAGACAAGATAAAGACCCATCACAACGTTGCGGGGCTCCCAATAAAAATTGAGTTTAAGGGAATAGTTGAACCATTAAAAGACCTCTACAAAGATGAGGTGAGAAAAGTCGCTGAAATGCTGGGCTTACCAAAAAAGGTCGTTTGGAGACAACCGTTTCCAGGTCCAGGTTTAGCAGTAAGGATCGTCGGCGAAGTGACTGAGGAGGAAATAAGGCTGATCAAAAAAGCTGACAGGATTGTGGCAGAGGAGATGGAGAAAAGTGGGTTAAGCCACGGTTTGTGGCAGTACTTCGCTGTTTTAATTGGCATAAAAACAACTGGAGTGAAGGGCGATTCGAGGGCTTATGGCTATGCAGTCGCTGTTAGGGGTGTGGAAAGCAGAGAAGCCATGACCGCAAGCTTCGCGAAGGTTCCGTACGAAATCTTGGAAAAAATTTCAACAAGGATAACGAACGAGATACCTGAAGTGACAAGGGTGGTTTACGACATTACACACAAGCCGCCTTCAACAATAGAATGGGAATGAGATAGAACCACGAAATATAAGACCATGCCAAGCTGAACAAGAGCCGAAATTCTATTGAAAGACATCATGAACATTTTAGTACATAACCTTTAAAAGCAAATCTTTGTAACCCTTATTGAAAACTTTCATTGTGGAGGAATCGTAAATGTCTGAAAGAGTTCATAAGGACTCGTCCTACCTAAACGCCAAATCCACAACTGGAACAGCAACGAGAGTTAAAGATGTAAGCCCAACAAGCGGCATGTGCCCCATATGTATCCGAGACTGCCCCTTCATGTGCCAAATAAGCCTAGCAGCCTTCAGAGGAAGAGAGGCGCTTTATCCAGAGCCTAGGCAATATGGGCTGAGCACAGCCGGAGCCCTAAAAAACTTCGGTTTAGACTGGTCTCACTTCAATATTCAATCAAGCCTTATGGGGGCTGAAGGCATTAAAGCTGATTCTGATGTGGCGTTGTTCGAAAACGTGAATGTGGAAAGCGAGGTCGCAGGTATACCCCTTAAACTGCCCATTGTAACGGGCGCCTTCGGCTCCACAGAAGTGGCAAGGCTGAACTGGGAGGGGCTGGCTGTCAGCGCCGCTATTTCAGGCATAATCATAACAGTTGGAGAAAACGTTTGCGGAATGGATCCTGAAGCAAAAATTCAGGGAGGCAAACTAACCTATTCGAAGGAGCTGAAGCGCAGAGTCGACGCCTTCAGAAAATTCTGGGATAGAAAGCACGGGGACATAGCCGTCCAAACAAACGTTGAGGACCAAAGGCTAGGCGTGGATGTCTACGCCCTGTCAAAGCTTGAAGTTAACGTAATCGAAAGGAAGTGGGGGCAAGGAGCCAAGGCTATCGGCGGCGAAGTCAGAATAAGAGACCTTGAAAGAGCCCTAATGCTAAAGAAACGTGGGTACATGATTATCCCTGATCCCGAGGACAAAAACGTTCAAGAAGCCTTCAAAGAAGGCGTCTTCGAAACCTTTGAGAGGCACAGCAGAGTAGGAATGCTCTCGGAAAAAGACTTTCTTGAAGACATTGACTGGCTTAGAGATCAAGGCGCTAAACGTGTTACTCTAAAAACTGGTGCATATAGGGCTTCTGCCGTCGCCTTCGCCATGAAAATGGCTTCTGAGGCAAAGATTGACGCTGTAACCTTCGACGGTGCCGGCGGCGGAACGGGCATGAGTCCTGTTCCTATGATGGATGAAATGAGCACTCCAACTGTTCACTTAGAGGCACAAGTTCTAAAATGCGCAGAAATCTTGAGGAAAAAGGGAAGATACGTGCCTGACGTTATCTTGGCGGGCGGCTTCATCTGCGAAACCCAAATGTTCAAGGCAATAGCCATGAGCAACTTCGGTAAAGGACCTTACGTGAAGGCAATTTTGATGGCTAGGGCGCCCATCACCGCCGTCATGAAGTCCTCCTACTTTGTCGAACTTGCGAAGGAGGGCAAGTTGCCAAAATCCTTTTCAGAACGCTATGGTGCAATGCCAGAAAAGTTCTTCATAGCTACGCCGGAACTGAAAGCAAGATATGGAGAGAAATTTAAGGACATACCCTGGGAAGCCGTGGGCTTGTACAGCTATCTTAACGGAAAGATTAAGGTGGGGCTTCAGCAGCTTATGGCGGGCGCGAGAAAGTGGAAACTAAACTTGATAGACAGAGACGACATTGTTTCATTAACTGAAAGAGCCGCAAAGGTTAGCGGAATACCGCTTGTGGAGGATGCGGAGGCAGACGCCATCGAAAAAATCCTAGGATAACACATTTCCTCATCCCTTTTATCAACTGTTTTTTCGATTAAGCAACAATTGCTATTCGGCACACTCTAATTACATTAAAGAACTTTGCGTACACTAATTAATACAACTTCCATCCATAATATAGAAGCGGAGGGCGCAAAATGGGTTACGAGATGTGGGCAGAAAAGTATCGCCCAAAGTCCCTTAACGACATGGTGGACCAAACTGAAATAGTGGAAAGATTGAAAAGCTTTGTTAAGGCAAAAAACGTTCCCCACTGCATTTTCGCTGGTCCGCCTGGAACTGGAAAGACGACGGCCGCGCTTTGCTTAGCCCACGACCTGTATGGAGTAGGCTATCGAGAACACCTCATGGAACTTAATGCGTCAGATGAAAGGGGCATAAACGTTGTTAGGGAAACCGTGAAGACTTTCGCCAGGACAAGGACCATAGGCGAAGTACCGTTCAAACTGCTGATTCTAGATGAAGCTGACAACATGACGGGAGACGCTCAGCAAGCCTTACGGAGGACTATGGAGCGCTTCACGGAAACAGCCCGATTCATTCTTATTGCGAACTATAGCGGAAAAATAATTGAGCCAATTCAGTCAAGGTGCGCACCTTTCCGTTTCACCCACCTATCAAGGGAGGACACCCTAAATCGGCTACGACAAATTTGTGAAAAAGAAAACGTGAAACTGCTTGACGATGGAATGGACGCCATCCTTGAAGTTAGTGAAGGAGATTTACGAAGGGCAACTAACACGTTGCAGGCAGCCGCCTCGTTAGGCAAACCAATTAATGCGGAAACAGTTTATTCGGTTATAGGTAGGGCCAGCCCCGCAGACGTTCGTGAAATGATTGTTTTAGCCATGAAGGGCGATTTCATAGGTGCCAGAGAAAAGCTGAGGGAAATGATTTTAAAATATGGCGTGGCTGGAAGCGACATTATTAAGCAGATTCACATAGAAATTTTCCGCTTAGAAATTCCAGAAAGATGGAAAATTAAGCTTGCGGACGTGATTGGGGAAGCCGACTTCAGACTGGTTCAGGGCGCAGATGAAGAAGTTCAATTAAGCGCCTTACTCGCAAGGCTCACTGAAGCGGGATACGAAATGAGAAAGGGCGGTTAACTTGCACACTCCTTGGACAGAGAAGCACAAGCCCAAAACGCTACTGGAGATTGTTGGAAACAGGGAGGCTATTCGAAAACTTAAGGAATGGGTCAAATCCTGGGACACAGAGGTCCCTAAGAAAAGAGCCGCTTTCCTTTACGGCCCTCCTGGCATTGGGAAAACGTTGTGCGTTGAAGCCTTAGCTAATGATTTAAACTTGGAGTTCGTTGAGAAAAACGCAAGCGACTATAGGACTGCGGAAGCCATTGAACAGTTTGCGGGAAGAGCCTCACAATACGATACGCTATTCGGGAAAAAGCGCTTAATTTTGCTTGACGAGCTGGATGGGATAACGGGCACGGAAGACAGAGGCGGAGTTAAAGCCATCACAGAAATCATAAAGGCTACTAAGTGCCCAATTGTGCTAGTTGCAAACGACGTTTATGACCCAAGGTTCTCAACCCTCCGCCAATATTGCTTTCTCATAAAGTTTGAGAAGCCATCGCTTTACGAAGTTGCAAGGCATTTGGATAAAATCTGTAGGCGCGAGGGAATATGGGCAGAAGAAAGGGCATTAAAATTCATTGCTGAGAAAAATGGAGGCGACGTCAGGTCGGCAGTAAACGATTTGCAGGCACTAGCCCAAGGTCGGAATAAGTTAAGCTACGAAGATGTGGCTTGGCTCGCCGAAAGGGACCGAAAGGAAGTCATCTTCAACGTTTTAAAGACCATCTTCTACTCAAGGAATTGTTTAGACGCAAAAAGGGCTATTGACGCAGCCGATGTGGACCCAGACATGCTCTTCGAGTGGATTTACGAAAACGCGCCCTTTCACATGCGGGATCCCCACGACCTAGCAAAAGCCATGGAGGCGCTGGCGCTCGCCGACCTATACCGCGGAAGAATTCGTTCAACGCAAGATTGGACACTGCTTCGATACGTATACGACTTCATGACAGCAGGCATCGCCGTGTCTAGAGAGCGAACAAAGCCCGAATGGGTTCCCTTCAAGTTTCCAGAAAGAATACGAATGCTGTCATGGACTAAAAGCGAACGCGAAATGCAGTCGCAGATAGGCATGAAGATAAAGAAAAAGTGCCACGTATCCTCGGTAAGGGCAGTGAAAGAAATCATTCCTTACCTGAAGGTGATCTTCGAGAACAACGCTGAAATGGCGTCTGGCTTAGCGAAATGGCTTGACCTAGACGAAGAAATGGTTGAATATCTCACTGAAAGTAAATAGTAAACATAAACCCTTCTGGAAATCATTTTAATGTTCTTTTTATGAAAGGTATGTTTTCAAAGTGCTTATCGAAACTATAGACTTCGGTTATGTTGTTATCCTTTGAAAGCAAGGCGGCGATGGCGTCGTTTGGGCTTACATTGTACCTTGAGGCAATGGCTAAAGCCTCCTCATAATTTCTCCGCTTAACAGTAAGTATGGAAATATTTTCTGAAGCCAATGTGTTTTCAAGAAGTTCTAAGGTTTTTTCAAGTCCTAGTCTTGCTTCAATTATGTTGACCGCCTCAGAAAGGTGAACGACGGACGAAGCCACTTCCTCGCCTCCTTCAACCCTCTGAAGGATTCTTGATGCAGCATTTTTGACTTGTTCCTCTTCTAATGTGAGCTTTCTTCTTGGCTTAAGATACGCGTGAAGGAAGACGGACGAATCCAGAAACCTAACCATAAATAGCCTTCCTCAATTTATGAGTGTCAGCGAAGTCCTCTACATTGCGTACCTCAATGGCGTCCAATAGGTCAGTAAGCTTACCCCGCTTCCTTAACGACCTCACTATAACCTCATTTTCGCTCAGCCTAACCATTATCACCTTCTTCCCCCAGCCTTTTCTCCACTCGGCCGGAATCACAACCCTGCCCATCTGATCGACAGACTTTAACACTGTTTCCTCCAAGCAGACTTTCTCCCAAAATAGTATTTAACTACCAGATTAATAAATTTTTGGTATAATATTTCTTTTTTGGTAACATCAGCCATGTAATCCATGCCTCTATTATAGGCCCCTAAAACTTAAGACCAAACTAAAGTCTTTCCACCCAAAAACTCAACCTAAACTCCTTTTAACGCTTCAAAGCTTTTCCACAAAAAGATTCCCCAGGTAGAGAGTCTAAACATCAATCGTCTGCCGCTTTATAGTATGGTTCACGCCTCTTGACAGCTTCAATAAACAGTTGAGTTAAGGCTTCATTGTTGGCGCCGTTACGTAGAGGAGTGAGAAGGTCAACTAAATTGTCATTCCGCATAAGGCATGGCTTTATCTTTCCGTCACTCGTAACTCGAATTCGCGTGCAACGGGAACAAAACTCCGTGTTCTCAATTGGACGTATAACTTCAACCTTCGCCTCAGGCAAAAAGTATACTCTACGGTTTTGCATATCCATTCGAGTTTTAATTTGAACAGCCCGCTTCTGCAACTCTGCTTCTACGTTGTCCAGAGGCTGATGATAAAGGCTATAGTAGGAAGGATTAACGTTCACGGGCTCTAACTCAATTATCTGAAGTATTGCTTCGCTCCTTTTTGCAAATTCAATCATTCGAGGAGCTTCTTTCTCATTTACCCCCCTTAAAACAAGCATATTTAATTTAACAGGGTAAAGACCTGAATCAACAGCCGCTTTTACACCATTCATGGCGTCTACTAGGTTTCCGCTAGTCAACTTTCGATAAACCTCAGAATCTAAAGTAGGAATATTCACGTTCACGCGCATTAACCCATTTTGATGAAGCTCCTTCGCTAAAGACGATAAGAGGGTTCCGTTGGTTGTCATGGATAAGTCGCGCAAACCCCGAAGCTTGGCTATTCCCCTGACTATTTGAATAACATCGGGTCGAAGAAGAGGTTCGCCTCCAGTTAATTTCACCCTAGAAACTCCTAGGCTGAGGGCTGTCTGGGTTATTCGAAGAATTTCATCCACAGACATTTCAGTCGAAGTAGAAGCTTGCCCCTCTCTGTGACAATAAGGGCACGTCAAATTGCATCTTTGAGTAACTGAAATCCGCAGGTTAGTGGTCGGCCTTCCATAATTGTCGCAAATCATTTAACATTCCTAACTTTCACGAGCGTGCTTTACAATATGCCCCGCTTCGGGAAGTATAAGCCTTTCTAAAGCTAAGGACACAGCTTGCGGCGAACCAGGCACACAGAAAACCGCTTTCCCCTTTGAAACGCCCGCAACGGCGCGGGTGAGAATGGCTGCCGAGCCAATTTGTTCATAGCTAATTTTTCTGAGGATTTCGCCAAAGCCATGAAGTTCCTTTTCTAGGAGCGGTTGAATCGTTTCAATGGTTACGTCTGTGGGGCTTATTCCCGTCCCGCCGCAACTGATAATCACGTCTACATTCCTTGATTCCAGTGCCTCCCCTACACTCCGTTCAATGAGGAGCCTTTCGTCGGGAACCATCGTTCGGGAAACAACGACGTGCTCATGCTTCTGCAGAATTTGAGCAATTAAGTCGCCTGAGGGGTCGTCGACCTCCCCCGTTGACTTAAACTTCTCATAACGGGAACTACTGCAAACAATGACTGCAAAGTTTAGCCTTTTAGGCGCTTCTGCTTTATGCCTTGCGGCGGTTTCGCTCATTCACTGTTTCCCTTCACCTTACGTGTTACACGTATGTTTTGAATCGCAGTGTATGGATACTGTCCTTCGGCGTCCTTCTCATACTGCTTTGTCATGTCCCATATCGTTAATAGGGCAGTTGAGGCTGCGACGAGGGCTTCCATCTCCACGCCAGTCTGCGCCTTCGTTCTTACAGTTGCTTCCACTTCCACAGCGGAGCGATTAACGATTTTTATGTCGATTTTTATGTTGGTTAAGGGAATGGGATGACACAACGGAATTATGGAGCTGGTGCTCTTTGCAGCCAACACTCCGGCTATCTTCGCCGCCTGAAAGGGGTCGCCCTTTTCAACTTTTCCCTCTTTAATCAGCCTTATGGTTTCTGGCTTTAACTTGATTGTTCCCTTCGCTGTGGCTTCTCTGTAAACTTCCGGCTTGGCTGTAACATCCACCATAGACATAGAAACTTTCACCATCCGGCTGAAAGTCAGGGCGTTGGCTTTGTCTTTACTTCAGCCACTGGCGCTTTTTCCACCTCTTTCTCAGGGGCTTTAACTGGAGCGGAACGGAATTTGAGGCTCTCCTCCCGAATCTTATTTAAGTTTACTTTTACTTCATCTAACGCCTTCTCAAGACTGGTTAAGGACATATCGAGTGCTTCCGCACGCTTAACTAGACCGATCATTCTCATATGAAGGGTTTCGGGTGCTGGAACAGTTGAAATGTACTCCTTTGCTCCATAAATCTCCCTTAGCTTTAGGATTTCTTCAATGGCGGGGGAAGTATTGTCCCGAATTTCCTTTGCCAAAACAAGAAAATCGTAGCCGCCCACCATTGCCTTCCTCAAGTGCTCAAGGGCAAGCCTTGAATTAGCAATCGGATCAGCCGATTCCTGGAATAGCGTCTCCTTGAAGGCGTTTAAGGGTTGAATAATGCCTTCGAAGAGCCGTTCGATGGTGTGTGTTTTTTCCGGCTTTAAAATTAGCATGGACGCCTTAAGGGCTTCAGCCAATTTTTTTAGGAGCGCTATAGGAGCTTCAAGTCCGGTCCACGAATCCTTGGGAGGCGTGCGCTCGAATATAGCGTCGCGTGGTATTGCGGCTGCAACTTGCTCAAGGGCGTTTTCAAACTCGGCTATGCGTTGAACGTAATTTTTGCGGAGCATTTTGGTGCAGACCTTACCTATTGTTTGGCTTAATTTGGATTTATTTGTTTGCATTCCAGAAATCTATGAGTTTTTTAACTGTTCTCGCTCGAACATTTTCCTCATTGAAGCGGAAGATGCGGATTCTCCCAAATTTTTTATGTTGCACGAGGCCAGCGTTTTCAAGGGCTTGTAAATGTTGATTAGTTGTGGCGTAGTTGAGCCCAGCGCGTCGAGCTATGTCCGAAATGTTTAGCTCTCCAATTTCTGCCAAAATCCTGAGAATTTTTACCCGCCCCTTTGAAGATAAAACATCCTCGATTGCCATAAAGCATTCCTTCATCTTTTCTTTTTGTAGAGAGCGTTGCTCAACTCCTGTTCCAGATCGTTAGCCGTTATCTTCGGCAGGCTAATAAGGGTGGTTTTTCCTCGTCGCCCTGCGCCAGAGATTTCTGTTTTGATTATGCCTAGCGCGGAAAGGTTCGTTATATATTTCCAGAGTTGAGTGTGCCCCCGCCTTTTTTCATCGTGTTCTTCACAAACAACAGCGTAGGCGTCTTCAGCCTCCCCCATGGATATGTAGGCGCTTCCGGTCTGCTTGAAGCTTCTCGCAACGCCGAGGAGGAACAGTTTCTCATGAAGACTTAGGGAGGAAATAGCGTCTCTTCGCACAATGGGATAAATGCTGACAGCCGCTTTTCGAACGTGCTCAGGCAAGACGGCCAGCGATTCTGATGCGTCTGCGTATTTGCCAGCTCGCCATAAAAGTTCAATTGCGTAGCGTGCGTCGCCCCCTTCTGAGGATGCTGACTCGGCGACAAAGTTTAAGGTTTGTTCAGAGACTGCTCCGTTTCTGAAGGCTAGGGCAATTCGGTCGTTTAGGATGTCTCTAAGCTGTAGCGTTGAGTATTCCTCTAGGTGGATGATGTTGCGTTGAAGGGTGCTCCTCGTGCTTGGGTCCAGCGTGTTTAGGTGCTCTGGCTCGCGGAGTATGCATATGAGGGAGAGCCTTTGAGGGGCTTCTGGGCGGCTTTCTTGAACGCGGGTGAGGCTGTAGACTGGGTCTGATCCTGCGCTGCGGATGAGTTCTTCCAGTTCGTCTACTGCTAGGATGAGGTAGGCGTTTCGTGCATCAAGCACCTGCATAAGCATTTGTAGGAGTTCCTCAGCTGAGAAGCCTCGTCTAGGGAAGCGAGGATAAAATTTTAGGATTGCCCTTTGAAGGATTTGGAATAGACTTCCTTTGCATTCTCGGCAGTTGACGTGAACGTATTGGAGGTTTATTCCCTTTTCTTGAGCTTCCTTGACTATGTTTAGTCCAAAACTTTGGGATATAACAGTTTTTCCTGTTCCGATTTTTCCTGTGATTAGCACGCGCTGTGCCATTTTTCCTGGTCTTTCTATGGCGAAGCGGAAGAAGTGGTTTAGGAGTTTGAGTTGTCGCTCCCTATGGGGTAGGCTTGGCGGTATGTAGTTAATGTCTAGTTTGCCTTCGTCTTTGAAAACGCTGGAATACATGTTCTGGTCCTTACTTTATTTGTGAAAGGGCTGATTTATGCTTTTGTTTGTTGAAAAATGAGTCGGAGAAAACTGGAAGTATTAATTTTCTTTTTGCTTGCGTGTGCAGACTCTATACCCGGGGGGCATTATTTTTTGGAAAAGTTTTGGAATCGTAAAAGGAGTTTAGGTTGCGTTTCGTTTGGAAGGGCTTTGGTTTATGCTTTAAGACTAAAATATGAAATGTTTTGGATGGGTTAGATTTGTTGATTTTGTAGGACAAATATTTAAATTGTACTCCTAAAATATTATTTTGGGGGAATGAAATGGAAATAGTAACCTTGAATGAGAAGGGGCAGGTAACGATTCCAGCCAGAATCCGTAAAAATAGGGGTTTGAAGAGAGGTATGCGAGTTGCGTTAATCGAAATTGGGGAGCGGCTTGAACTAGTTGCTATGCCACAAGACCCCATTCAAGGGCTTATAGGTTTGGGGGAAAAGCTTCCAAGCATAGAAGAGATAGAGGCTGAGGCTGATATAGAGTGAAGGTGTTCTTTGACACAAGCGCGTTTCTGAAGGTCTTAAAGAAGGAAGAAGGCTATGAAAAAGTCGTCGAATGGCTCACGAAGGTAAAAGAAGGGGAGCAAATCGGGTACACAGACACGATAGTCATTGGAGAAATGGTCTATGCTTTCCTATCGCAAGGACTAGAAGACGAAGCAGTGAAAGCACGCACATACATAGAAGGCATCTCCAACTTAACAATAGTCGAGAAAATCCCGATCTCAATTTCCCATAGAGGAGCAGAACTAAAAAAGAAATATTTCAAAAGAGCTGAAAAAACGTTCTTCTCCCTATACGACGGCGTACACCTCGCCCTTGCCGAAAAGTACTGCGAAGCATTCTTAACGTCAGACTCTGATTTCAAAAATGTGACAGAGGTCAAAATTGAATTTATTTAAAAATTTCCCATGGTGTTCGCTTGTTCATAGTCGTATTGTTTGGTAAAACAAACTTACGTTTGGAAAAACAAACAATAGAAGCTTGCAGGCTTAAGTAGAAGTTGTTTCTAATAACGCCCATGTGGAAGTTAAAGATCACGACACATAAACTTAAAATGTTAAGTTGGCTCCTCGAGCAGAGTGCTGAAAAACCATGATGAAAACAGACGTCGTAGTTATAGGAGCGGGTCCAGCCGGGCTCATTGCGGCGCGGGAGGCAGCCGAAAGAGGAGCCAAAGTAACGGTTCTAGAGGAGCATAAGGAAATAGGGGTTCCATGCCACTGCCCAGGCTTGCTAAGCATTAAAGGATTGAAGGATGTAGCCATACCTCTAAACGCCAATTTTATTCAAAACAGGCTTAGGGGCGCCCGCTTTTATTCGCCTTCAGGCTTATCCTTCACGGTGGAAAGGAAAGAGGACGTAGCCTGCGTCATAGACCGAACCAAGTTTGACAAATTCTTAGCTCAGCAAGCAACCCGCGCTGGAGCTGAAATCAAGTTGCAGTCAAAGGTTCAACAAGTCAATAGGCATAATAAGGGAATCACAGTCAGTGGACCCTGGGGATCAATTAGCGCGGGTGTTGTGATTGATGCGGAAGGTGTAAATTCACGTCTCGTTAAAAGAATGGGCTTAACTCCTCTGAAGCCTGAATGCCTATTGCCCGCTTTACAGTTTGAGCTGGTTGACGTAAACGTTGACCCAGTGTATGCCGAAATTCACGTTGGCAGAAAAGTGGCACCTGGTTTCTTCGCTTGGGTTATTCCGCTAAACGATAACTCGGCGAGAGTGGGCTTAGCCTGCAAAGGGGCAAATCCACGCGAAAAGCTTGAAATTTTTGTTAGGCGCAGATTCGATAAATACAGCCATCTATCCGTCTCTTCTGGTCGCATCGTCACTTGTGGTCCAATTTCAAGGACTTTTAACGACAACTTTGTTGTGGTGGGCGATGCTGCTGGTCAAACGAAGCCAACTACGGGTGGCGGAGTAATTCTTGGCGGCATATGTGCCTCCATAGCTGGAAGCATTGTGGCGGAAGCGGTGAAAAGCGGAACCTACGCTAGTACTTTCTTAAGGAAGTATGAGATGTTGTGGAAAAAGAGGCTGGGTAAAGAGTTTAAGATTATGTGTTTGGCGCGAAACATTGTGAATCGCCTGTCGGATAAGACCCTTGACAAAATTTTCAAGATCATTATCGAAAAGAATCTTCAAACCGAGTTTTCAATGAAGGGCGACATGGATTTTCAGTCCAACCTCTTATCAGCGCTTGGAAAGAAAAAGGATTTGATAAGGATTCTGCTAACGGCGGCTCCAGACCTTATACATTTTCGAGCGGGGCCTTAGACGGCCTTAAAACCCAGCAAAGGATAGCATATATAAGGAAGTGGAGACCATATCCGATTTCCTTTGAGGTGCCGTATTTGACCAAAGAAGTCAGCGTTGCCATGCCGACATGCACGTCATGTCACCGAATCATTCCGCCGGGGGCGGAGGCAACGAAGTTTCCTTGTCCAGAGTGTGGAGAAATAATTATTTGGCGCTGTTCGAGGTGTCGAAAGTTCGCAAGGCCCTACCGCTGTCCAAAATGCGGTTTCGCTGGACCCTAGGAGGAGAAGCATATGGCAAAGGTTTTAGTCTCCCTTAAAATTTTTCCTTCCGATGTTTCGGTTAACCTTAACCTCTTGAAAAGAAAGATAGAGGAAAGCCTGCCAGATTATGCGTCAATTTACAAATTCGCTGAGGAGCCCATTGCTTTTGGGCTCATTGCCTTAATTGCGGACATCGTTGTTCCTGAGGATAAATCGGGCGTTTTAGACGAAATAGAAAGGCTTCTAAAGAGGATTGAAGGAATTAATGAATTGGAAACATTAATGGTTCGAAGAGTCTAAAGCCGATTTAACCTTTATATAGGAACGTGATGTTTCGAAGATGTGAGGGTGAAGGTGTGAGCGAAGTCCAACTGAGGGTTGGAGACGCCAAACAACGCGACGTTTACAGAGGAATCGCACGCATCGACCAGAGGACTATGCATAAGCTCGGCATTTCCGCGGGCGACGTCGTCGAGATTTGTGGAAAGAGAACCACGTCAGCAATAGCTTGGCCAGCCTACCCTGAGGACGAAGACCGAGGGATAATAAGGATTGACGGATTGACCCGCAAAAACTCGGGAGTAGGAATAAACGAATATGCCATACTGCGCCCAGCTAAGGTAAAAGATGCCTTGAGCATCACCTTGGCTCCAGTTGACATGCGTTTGAACGTTGATGCTGATTTCACAAAATTTGTAAAGAACAGGCTCATGGAAAGGGCCTTCGTGGAGGGGGACACCACCCTCGTTATGATGTTAGGCCACGCCATACCCTTCACCGTAACTAAGACAAGGCCCCGCGGAGTCGTAAGAATAACATACGAAACAAATCTGCAAATTTTAGGCGAACCTGTCCCTGAAGCCAGAGGCATGCCCCGAACCACCTACGAAGATATAGGCGGACTCCACGAGGAGATTCAGCGAATAAGGGAGATGGTGGAGCTTCCAATGCGGCACCCTGAGCTTTTCCAAAGGCTTGGAATAGAGCCTCCTAAGGGGGTGCTGCTGCATGGTCCGCCTGGATGCGGAAAAACCTTGTTGGCAAGGGCTGTGGCGAACGAGTCGGAAGCCAACTTTCTGTCTATAAATGGTCCGGAGATCATGTCCAAATTTTATGGGGAGTCTGAAGCTAGGCTTAGGGAAATGTTTCAGCAGGCTGAGAAAAATGCGCCCAGCATCATTTTTATAGATGAGTTGGATGCCATTGCGCCTAAAAGGGAGGAAGTAACCGGCGAAGTGGAGCGTCGTGTAGTAGCTCAGCTTCTTGCGTTAATGGACGGACTGGCTGGAAGGGGAAACGTTATCGTTATAGGCGCCACGAACAGGCCGGGCGCCCTTGATCCTGCGCTTCGAAGGCCGGGAAGATTTGACAGGGAAATAGAGATAGGAGTGCCGGATAAGCATTCACGCTTTGAAATATTGCAGATTCACACGAGGGGAATGCCGCTGGCTGAAGGTGTCGACCTAAAGAAATTATCTGATATGACGCATGGCTATACTGGGGCAGACTTGGCCGCTTTATGTCGAGAAACAGCCATGAAAGCCCTTCGTAGGTATCTGCCTGAAATAAACTTGGAGGAGGAGAGGATTCCGCCAAGCGTATTGGAGAAGATGGAGGTTCGGATGGAGGACTTCATGAACGCCTTTAAGGAGGTCACGCCGACCGCCATGAGGGAAGTGGCCATCGAAGTGCCTACCGTCCATTGGGATGAGATAGGCGGCTTAGAGGACGTGAAAGGGGAGCTTAGGGAGGCTGTTGAGTGGCCTATAAAGAATCCGGAGTTGTTCCAGAGGATGGGGATAAAGCCGCCTAAGGGAATTCTTCTTTTCGGTCCGCCTGGTTGCGGAAAGACCATGCTGGCGAGGGCTGTGGCTACCGAAAGCGAGGCGAACTTCATTACTATTAAAGGTCCCGAGGTTTTTTCCAAGTGGGTTGGGGAGTCGGAGAAGGCTATTAGAGAAGTTTTTAGAAAGGGCAGAATGGCGGCTCCTGCGGTGATTTTCTTTGACGAGTTTGATTCGCTTGTGCCTAGGAGAGGGTTAGGCTACGCGGACAGCGGCGTGTCGGAGCGTGTCATTAGCCAGCTTCTCACAGAGATGGACGGAATAGTGGCCCTAGAGGACGTGGTCGTCATTGCGGCGACGAACAGACCTGACATTTTAGATCCAGCTGTTCTCAGGCCTGGTAGGTTTGATCGTTCGATTTATGTTCCTCAGCCTGACGATAACTCTAGGCTTGTGATTTTTAAGATTTACACGAAGAACATGCCTTTGGCGAAGGACGTGGATTTGGGTCGCTTAGCCGCTTTGGCTAAGAACTATTCTGGTGCAGATATTGAGGCGCTTTGTCGGGAAGCCGCTCTCAATGCTCTGCGTAGGGATGTGAAGGCCAAGGAGGTCACATTCGCCAATTTTGAGGAAGCCACGAAGAAGATTGGTCCGAGTGTTTCGCCTGACATGGAGGCGTGGTATAAGAGTTTCATGGGTCAAGTTAGGCGGTTGCAGAAGCCCACTACGCCAGTTGCATAGTCTAGGCTAGGGTTGAAAATATGGCTGTGAAGACTTGGAGGTCTCATCCGTTGGACGCGGCTATAGTGGAGACTTTGGAGAGGAAGGGTCCGTTGACTGATGAGGAGCTTTATGACGTATTGAAGGAAGGCTATGAGGATGTGGGTTTTGGGAGTTTTAATAAAGCGCTTATGAAGATGGAGATTGAGGGCAAGATTTATGTTTCTACGCTTGCTAGGGGAAAGAGGCGAGTTGAACTAATCGCCAAAAAATAGGTATAAACGTTTTAAAGAGAATGGGCTAAGTCTTCGACTTTTTTCTTTATTATTTCAAAGATTATTTTGTCTTGTCCAGGCGGCAGAAACAATGGGTCTTCGATGTTCCAGACCCTTATCTTTTCTCCGACGTTGAAGGAGTATCGCCTCATTATTTCTTGCTTGTGCTTTTCCTTCATAACGACTATTAGGTCGGCTTCCGCTACCGTTTTCTCATTCAAGGCTTCTGGTTTTTCCTTCAGGTATGTTGAGGCGTTTTCTTTCTTTAGGAGTTCTTTTGCGTTTTGGGCTATATGCGAGGCTGGCTCTGTTCCTGCCGATTTGACTTCTATGTCTTTTCTGAGTTTTTTGAGGAGGGCTTCTGCCACTGGGCTTCGGAAGGAGTTGCCCGTACAAACAAAAAGGACTTTCATGGCTTAAGCATCAAGAGGGCTAGCCTTAAATTCCTTTTCTCTTGTGTGTAGACCTCTATACGGGGGGACCTTTACAGTATCTCTGACCATTTATGGTTTTGTGTGGTGTTGGGAAAAAAATTTTGGCATGAGGGCTATGAGTCATTGGATTCTGGTGTGAAACCAAGTTACAGTAAGCATTAAATACTCATGAATAAAATATGTATAATGGGAGTCTGTAATGAAGTTAAAAGTAGTTACAGGAACAGTATTGGTTCTTGCTGTCGCCTTCTTCTCGTTAGAATTGCCGCGTGTCTCTGCATCTGCCATCCTTTTCCTCCCTAGATACCTCTCTACACCCTCAAACGAAACCTTTGTTCTTCCATTCAAGATGCGTTTTGATGAACCGGATGAAGGCTTCTTCGCCCTCGCATTTTATTGGGATAACAATGAAACCGACCCCAACGGCAAGTACTGGAACTTCACCTATGAAAGCTTTGTGGCTAAGTTTGCTGACGGCACAGGTTTTACAGTTCCAGTAACCGCCACGGTCATTAAGGCGATTCCGGAAGGCTATCCTGCAGGATATTACAGATACATAGTCAGCATAGGCACTGCAGGTGAAAAGGGCGAAGGCAAGAATGGAGATTTCTGGGTCAATGCTACTATGCGAGCAGCAGGGCTTATGAATGGTATCTATACTCCTCACGCCATAGGAGACCAAGACATCACCATCCGTATAGTAGTTTCTGAAACTTACAGAACAAGAGAAGGAGTCTGTACGGTTCATGTAACAGCACCACCCCTACCTCCTCCTGAAATAGCTGCTAATGTGGACATTAACCCTGACACCCTCAACTTGAAGAGCAAGGGTAAATGGATCACCTGCTACATTGAACTTCCAGAAGGCTACAATGTAAGTAACATTGATCGATCCACTATACTACTAAATGACACCATACCCGTTGATCCATTCTGGGTCAACAAGACCCTCGAATCCGTCATCGGAGACTACGACAATGATAGTGTAACTGATTTGATGGTGAAATTCAACAGAACCCAAGTAATAGATATGATGACTGTTGGAAACCAAACCATCAAAATAACAGGGCAACTTGCTGACGGTACACCCTTTGAAGGAACAGACACGATTAGGGCGATGCATGCCCAAATTACCCTAACCGATGTTCACACTGTCCACCTTAACGTAACCGGAGCGTTTCTACAAGGAGAAAATTTGAAGGTTAAGTTTTACAGTTACTCAGGAGCCTTTCAAGGAGAAACTACAGTTTGGAATGGAACTACCCCGACTCAAATAGACTTATCCTTGGACCTATCCCAAAATTCACCCATAGAAAACGCCATCTTCATATTGGCCGACAACGAGGAGAACACAATCCTGAACCTAGTAAACTTTGTCGTTCACCGATCCGACTTGTTTAACAAAATAACCCAAATACTCATGGGGTGGCCCCTCACCCCGTCCGCTGAACGAATCCAATTTTTCAAAGAGCTCCTCGGCATTAGTAAGCAGTGGCCCTACGCGCCACAATAAACTAAACAAAAATCTCCCCTTTTCTGTTATATCTTTATGGTGTTTTTCCCCTCATTCCTATAAACAAACTTGAACTGTTGATACCCTAGATTGATGTAATCTCAGTAATTCTAGTCACCATAACTGTTGTAGTCAAGAAGAGAAGATTAAATTATAGTGAAGGATAATCATAGTAAATTTTCAAGAGAGAAGTGATTTAATGCCTATTAAGGAAGTAGAAAGAGCAAGAAGACCAAAATTGCCAAAGAAAAGATTTAGAAAACAAATGAGAAAACTAAAGAAATAGACTTGATTAGTTCCCAAAAATCTTCATTTTTACAGCCTATCTAACCATGATTAAATTGCATTAAAAATTAGGACTTTGGTATTTTTGTAATTGTTAGTATTTGAACGTCTACTGGAATACGAAGATAAGTGTTATGAGGTTAATGATCTGAAATATAGTCTCATGAAAGAAGTTGAAAAACCTAAAAGAACACTGGGAATATACCTTGTAATATTGTTCATGATGATAAGCATCGTTATTCAGTATATAACATTCGTACTTTCGATAGAAATCTTTATGTCTCCAGTCAATGTAGTGGCGTTGATAATTACCATAATTTCTACTGTCGGTCTATGGTTGATGAAGAAATGGGGAGCAGCCCTAACAGCAATCCTATCTGGCATGGGCATAACCCTCTGCATATGGAACCTTCAATTGGAATATTTGTTAAGTTTGAAACCTGAGTTACTTGAAGTATCTTGGATGTGCGGGGGTGTCACACCTACAGCATCCTCTATAGGCTTAGTCCTATACGTACTGATTGCTGTCTATATCTTCAAATGGATCTTCGCAAACAGATTCAGTTGAAAAGACCTTCAAACTGCAAAACTTGGCTTCCTTATTGGGAACAAAGAATAGAGGGGGTCATTAATCTACATATGGCGACACTCTTATAAGAACAACGCCAGCTAGCAAAAAAATAAAGACAAGAAGGCTTACCATGCTCAGTGAGGCAATTCGTGTTAGCATAGCAAAGGCTAGGAAACATGTGGAGAACAACATAAGAGTTCCCAAAATAATCTTAACTCGACGGTACTCTCCCCTCAGAAAGAGAATCAGGATAGAAAACAAGAAAGCAACAATTATAACCGCTAAAATCACATAAATGAATACGTGTGTCATACTATAAGATAAGAAGAAGAATGCGAAAAGGATCAACCCAAAGAGGATTATCGAAATTATGACGAATTTATTTTGCACTGGTAAATTGTCTTTTCTCATATTCTTCCTCACAAATAGCTGATCATGGATACAATATACCAAATCAGCCATAGTTACTCAAAATCCTTAAGTAAATAATCACTTATATAACTGCTGACATTAAAGTTTAGTCATTAGCAATGAACTAGGAGATGGTTCCACTATTGGTGTCAATCTGAGGGATCTGGTTCCTAAGACAACCGTTAGCCTAGAAAGCCTAAGAGGTAAATCCATAGCCATCGATGGCTACAATGCTCTTTATCAGTTTCTCGCCATCATTAGGCAGCCTGACGGAACGCCCCTCAAAGACCGAACAGGCAGAATAACGAGCCACTTGAGCGGTCTTCTTTACCGAACCTCTAATCTTTCTGAAAGGGAAATTAAGGTTATTTACGTTTTTGATGGTAAGCCCCCAGCCCTAAAAGAAGTGGAGATTCTGCGTAGGAAACAAGTGAAGGAAGAAGCCCTCGTCAAGTATGAGCAAGCCATAAAGAAAGGCGACCTGGAAGAGGCAAGAGTCCACGCTCAGGCTACATCCCGCCTAAAGGACTACATGGCTGAAGACTCAAAAAAACTCCTAACCCTAATGGGCATACCCTGGGTTCAAGCGCCATCAGAAGGAGAAGCCCAAGCCGCCCACATCGCCAAAAAGGGAGACGCAGACTTCTGCGCTAGTCAGGACTATGACTCACTGCTTTTTGGGGCACCTCAGCTTGTAAGAAATGTTGCCATCACGGGTAAAAGAAAGCTTCCGAGAAAACAGGCATATATTGAGGTAATGCCTGAAACCGTAAACCTAGACGAAACCCTGAAGGAGTTGGGCATCAATCAAGAACAGCTCGTCGACATTGGCATCCTCGTTGGAACAGACTTCAACCCAGACGGCGTAAAGGGAATAGGACCAAAAACCGCCCTCCAACTCATCAAAACCCATGGAAGCCTAGAAAACCTTCTGCCAACACTAAAAGAAGCCGAGTTTCCAGTCGAACCCCAACAAATAAGGAAAATCTTCCTAAATCCCGAAGTAACCAACAACTATCAAATAAAATGGGGCGAACCCAACATACAAGGTGCAGTAAACTTCCTATGCGGCGAAAGAGACTTCTCACAAGAACGCGTAAAAAAAGCCCTAACAAAAATAACCGAAAGCATGAAAAAAACCAAGAGAAAAACAACCCTAGAAACATGGTTCGGAAAATAAGATTAGGGCACCTTTTAGAAAGGTTCATTTAACACTAAGCTTATTACATTTCTGAGCATTAGAATCCCTAGGTGCGGTTAAAATGAAGACCATCACCCTTGAGGAAAAAACGGCCAAGGAACTGCGGTCCCACTTACTGAAAGAATTAGCCCTATTCAAAGAGGTGGAAAACCGCTTCAATAAAAAATATGGGATGTCATTAGACGAACTAGAAGAAAAAATAAAGACCGAAGGTGTGCCAACAGAAAAACACGAAATCTGGGAAGACTCCATCGAATGGAGAAACGCCGTGGAGGAAGTAGCAAAACTTAAAGCCATAATCGCGGGGCTCTCCACGGAATGAGCTCTTCTGCACTGATAGAAATTGCTAGGAAACTACTTGAATCGCCTATCGTTTTACGAGCTGAATTTTTAGGAACAAAGGTTCGGGCTCTCCTTCCAAACGAGTATTTCCTCGACGTTTATTACAATGTCACCTTAGGCAAATACAGCTACACCATTGTAAAGCATGATCAAAGAATCATCGGATGGGACAACGCCGACCACCACAAATATGTAAATTCGCACCCACATCACTTTCATGATGCAAATGGAAAAATCACGAAATCTCCAATGAAAGGCGATCCCATAAAGGATTTGGACATCGTGCTAAAAGAAGTTAAAAAATTTCTAAAACTCTAAACCCTATACCCATGTTTTCCGATTAAGGGCACGAAGGCTACTCCGCCCAAATTCTCCTCCCTAAGCCTTTCGTCTATTTTCCTAACGCGCACAAGAGTTTGGTAAAGGTAGATGCCCCCAACTGGGATAACTAAAACGCCTCCGCTTTTGAGCTGGTCAGTTAAGGGCTTAGGTATGCTTGGAGCCGCCGCTGTAACCAAAACCCGATCATAAGGAGCCTCCTCTGAATATCCCAGTGAGCCGTCTCCGCAAATAACGGTAATGCGGTCGCCATACCCAGCCTTTCCAATGTTTTTCCTCGCATTTTCAGCTAGTTCGGAAACTATCTCCACCGTGTAAACGTGTCCCCACTTTTCTTTAGGGCCATCCGTGGGAGCGACTACCTCAGCCACCGTGGCGGCGTGCCACCCTGAGCCAGCTCCGACCTCTAGGACTTTGTGCCCCACTTCCAACTCGAGGGCTTCATTCATTATGGAAACCATGTTTCGCCCAGTTGATCGGTTTGGTCAACTGAGAGGCGCCGAAATGGTCTGCCCATACCCTATGGAAAGGGGCGAATCCACAGCCGCGTAAGCCCTCATTCCTTCAGGAACAAAGGGTTCTCTGGGAACTCGTCGAAGGGCTCGAATGACTTGAGGCGACCGAAGTATCCCATCCCCAATTAGGCTTTGAACTAAGTTGTCCCACTTTCGCCTAGAGTTAACATGCTCCACCATGCTTTAGGCTCCTTGATACAACACTTCGGAAATAGGGAGTTAAAATAGATAAGCCTGTTCCTTCCGCAATTAAGAAGCCATTGCTTAACGGTGGCCGGTTCAGCTAAGTCACGTAGAATGGAGATGCAGAGAGACAGACACGGGTATACTCCCCTCTCGGGGGATGGTTATGGTGGTTTTTGTGGATATTTTTTCTCTCTACCCTTCCCAAATAAAGGTTAAATATGCGTAGTACCATATCGTAGTACGGCGATACTATGGTGGAGGAAGTAGTCAAGGTAACGCGGAAGCATCAAGTCACTATTCCAAAGGGCGTAAGGGAGAAAGTAGGCATCAAAATAGGGGATAAGCTGAAGGTCACGGATAAGGGCGACCTTATAGTTCTCGAGAAGATAGGCAAGAAAAGAAGCCTGCTAGATTTCGCTGGATGCTGGAGAGGGTACCCCGAAAACCCTGAGAGATTCATGGAAGAGCTGAGAAAGCTGTGGTCCACATGGAAGGTCTGAGACGCCTATGCCTTGACACCGACATCCTCATAGACTACCTCAGAAAACCCTCAGATACAGTTAAACTCCTTATGGAGAAAATTTACGAGGGCAAGATTTCAGCCTACACCACAACGGTGAACTCGTTTGAAATATGGCTAGGAACATTCCTCGCCCCTAAGCCACGCGAACTCATTAAAGAAACAGAAGATTTTCTCAGTCAACTCGAAATCCTAAATTTAGACTATGAAGCCTCAGTTGAAGCCAGCCGCACCATGATGACCTTAAGAAAACAGGGCCAAACCATCGAAATCAGAGACTTATTCGTAAGCAGCGTCTCTAAAGTGAACGGGATGCCTCTAGTCACGAGAAACATCAAGCACTACAAAAGGATACCAAGATTAACGGTTCTAACACCCGAAGAAACCATCCAAAAGTTTACTTAACGGTGACTGATTTAGCTAGGTTGCGGGGCTTGTCGGGGTCTAGGCCTCGATGCACCGCCACGTAGTACGCAAAGAGCTGCAAAGGAATAACATAGAGGATAGGCGAAAGAACCTCAGGCACGCCCTTCGGTATCTCAACGTAATCATCCACCAAGCTTTTAACAGCCTCATCCCCCTCCTCAATGATGGCAATGACGGAGGCGCCACGAGCCTTCATCTCCATGATGCTCCCAATCATCGTCCTGTGAGTTTCATCCTTAGGACAAACAAAGACCACGGGAAAGCCGGGCTCAATCAAACTTATGGGACCATGCTTGCTCTCACCCGCCGGATAGGCTATAGAAGGAACGTAGGCTATTTCCATGAGCTTTAACCTGCCTTCTAAGGCAACCGCTGAACCTACGCCCCGACCCAGAAAGAAAAAGCACTGCTTATCCCCATACTTTTTGGCGAGCTGCATTATTTTCTCTTCTTGAGTTCGAATTATGGTCTCAGCAATCTCTGGAATCCGCTCCAAATTTTCCTCAAGTAGGTCAATTTCATCCTGGGAAACCTTTCCCCTTTTTTTGGCAAGCCTTAATGCGAGCTGAGCAAGCACAGAAAGCTGAGACGTAAAGGTTTTCGTGGCTGCCACACCGATCTCTGGACCCGACTGATGGCAAACATAAACACGGGATACACGAGTCAAAGTGGACCCCACAACGTTAGTTAAGCCCAGGACAGTGGCGGCGCGGCTCCTCGCACATTCCACAGCAGCTAACGTGTCAGCAGTTTCTCCAGACTGGCTCACAGCAAGAATGGTGCTGTCAATGTTAACTGACTTTCCATGCTGTTCAACGAACTCTGACGCTATAACTGGGTGAGTCGGCAAAAAAGCCAATTTAGAAAACATGTAGGAAGCCGCGAGGCAGGCGTGGTAGGATGTTCCGCAAGCCACTAGGAAAACTTCTCCAGCCCGGTCTAGGAATGTGGTCATCAGCTCTAAGTATGGATCCTGCAATCTAAGAGTGTCCTTAAGACGCATGGGCTGTTCACGAATTTCTTTAAGCATAAAATGCGGATATCCTTGTTTTTCAGCCATTTCAGGGCTCCAATCAACAATCTTAGGCTTTCTAGATATGGGGCTCCAATCGGAAATCCTTCGAATTTCATAACTTCCATCGCCTAAAACGACCAGTTCACCGTCTTCGACTATGACTGCCTCCTTTGTTAAGGGAAGAAAAGCAGGAATATCTGAGGCACAGTAGGCGGCGTCTTCGCTGATCCCAATTACAAGTGGACTTTCCTTCCGAGCGCACACAATCTTGTCAGGCTCGTTAACAGAAATAACTGCAATGGCGTAAGAACCCTCTAAACGCTTCGCGGCTTCGCGCACTGCCTCAGCTAGGGCTAAACCTTCCTTCAACCCTTCCTCAATAAGATGAGAAATTATTTCGCTGTCGGTTTTAGACTTGAAGACGTGCCCCCGCTCCACGAGTTCCGCTTTAAGCTCAGCAAAGTTCTCAATGATCCCGTTGTGAACCACGGCGATCTGCTCATTGCAGTCGGTATGCGGATGGGCATTCACTTGCATAGGCGCTCCGTGGGTAGCCCACCTCGTGTGACCTATGGCAATTCGACCCGGCAGATCGCTCAAATTGTGTAGCGCGTGAACCTCGTCGATTTTTCCCTGATCCTTCTTTATGAAGAGCCTATTTCCGTTGATAGCTGCTTCTCCAACTGAGTCATAGCCCCTATACTCAAGCCTTTTCAAGGCTGAATAAACAACGGGCGCAGCTTCTCCATTCCTAAAAATGCAACCGAATATTCCGCACATCAGCGAAGCCCCACATTTTCCTATTTTTAAAAAAGAGGCGTTTTCTATAAGCTTTTTTCAGAAAGAGCTTTTAGCATAGAGAATAAAATTATAACGGTTTCCTTATGGTTTCGAGGTTTTCAGGCTGAACCGTTATAAAAATGTTTATAAAGGTTTCTTTTAAGTTAAAGAGGCATGCGAAAGGGACTGCTGATCAGCGATGAAGGAGACAAAGCCAAAGACATCGTCATCTTCGACGATCCTGGTAGGCTTAAAGCCGTTTTGAACAAAGTCAGTTGGGAAATTCTCAATCTCCTCAGCGAGAAGGAAATGTATCCCATGGAAATTGCAGAGAAGCTAAGGGTGCATGAGCAGAAGGTTTACTATCACATAAAAAGGCTTGCCAAAGCTGGCATGATAGAGGTTGTAAAGGAGGAAAGAAAGAAAGGCGCCACTGCAAAGTTTTACAAGACTACTTTTCCTTCCTTCGGAGTTGAGCTTCCCTTCGGCTATAGGAGAATTAGGGCAGTTTCCGCCTTAAGCGTCGACGAGAAAATGAAACACTTTCTCGATCCCTTCATACGGGATGGAGTTTTCGACGCGAAAATCGTGGTCGGCAGCCCCGACCCCCACGGCCCCTTTAAGGCTAGGGCGAGGGACGGACACTACGCCTCTTATCTGGCGCTTTTCTTTGGGCAGTTGGTTGAGCTGCCGGATGACTTTGCCATAAAGCTTGATGTGGACGTGAAAGCCGAGAAGGATGAGGGAAACAATTTAATTCTAATAGGGGGTCCTGGAACAAATTTGATCACTCAGGAAGTTAACGATTTTATGCCAATAAAGTTTAACATGATGCCCTCTGAGCATGGATTCCTTCTTGGCGGTTTGGTGTCCCAAAAAACTGGAATTGTCCACGTTAGTGATACCATAGGCGTCATAGCGAAAATAGTTAACCCTTGGGACGAAACAAAAAGAATCATCGTTCTCGCAGGAAACAAGGCGGTTGGAACAAAAGCCTGCGTATTGGCCCTAGCTAAGTTCTGGAAAAAGGTTCTAAGAAATTTCAGTGGGCAGGAAAAATTTGCCACAGTAATACAGGGATTCGACCTAGACGGAGACGGGAAAGTAGACTCCATAGAAGTCCTCGAATGATCTTAGTCCATAAGAGAAAGTGTTTATGAGAATATGTTTTTCAATTTTGAGGAATAGAACGATAAGTGGTACATTACATCTTTTTTGAATAGAGATACAAAAAGCGAGTTTTATCGAGCATAAGTCGTTAAAGAAATTGTCATAACACGTTGCGCTACTAGATAATCTTTACCTCTTCAGGACCGCCAGCCTTTTCTTCTTGCAATATTACCACTGCATTTGGATTAATTATATTCACTTTTACAGTCTCATATGCAAGTAATCTGACTTTTTCATATAGCATTTCAGGTGTCATTGATGGTATGTCTCTTAGTACTTTTTCTCTCTCAGAATTTTCAATATCTGAAATATGAGCGACCTCTTCAATGCTTTGTTTTATTAAGAGTTTACCCAGTTCCTCAGGATCTGAAATGATTAATGTTCCTTCGGGCATACCTCTAAAGAAATGTATTTCTATATCATAGTTGTATCCAGAGAAAGCCATTGGGACACGTAATTGCCCATGTGCCAGAAGATTGCGATAGCGCCACAATTGAATGTGGTTTTGGACGTTTGTTAGAATGGCTTTAGCCTCTATTCCCGATTGTTCAAGAAATTCCAGAGAACGAAGTATATCACTAGGATGAATTTCACCTTTAAATCCAATTTTTCTTTCTTTGCATTCATCGAGTATGTTTCTTACTATATAATTTGTTTCAAAATCCGCTATCCCTTTCCCATATCCTCTTCCTATGCCTTCATAAGCATAAGATGTACCATCAAAAACGCCATCTACAAACCATATTCTATCTATTATATGATTAAATCCAATTGAGATAAACCCTGTTTCTTCTCGCCTTTTGTCTCCTCTCTCTAAAGGTATCGGCTTGATTATTTTTCTGCCTATTGCAGAAGTCGCAAAGGTCTCAATCATTTCTGTTAGTACATGTTGAACTCTCTCATCTGATAATGGCAATTTCTTGACCGATGGATGCAAGTTATTTCCTCCTATCAGATTGTTGAAGTTTTCTTATTTCACCTTTTATTTCTGAAAGAGTCTGCTTGAGTTCTCTAA
>Ga0315314_1000843_pt1 | contig 30050 bp, 24 predicted proteins | sample TDP9_MG_FD_203631 | JGI IMG/M metagenome (GOLD analysis project Ga0315314, IMG submission 203631) | Freshwater sediment microbial communities from Lake Towuti, South Sulawesi, Indonesia - TDP9 | ecosystem: Environmental > Aquatic > Freshwater > Lake > Sediment | place: Indonesia: South Sulawesi... | reverse complement strand
CTGTCAGCCCACGAGCTAACCTACGGCTTCGCTAAGGGGAGCAACGCTCGTTTTATGCTGCGCACCAAGGCCACCGATATCTTGCTGGATGAGAGAGGTGTCTGCAGTGTGGAGACCACTCGAGGCGTCATCTCTACCCGTATCGTGGTTGACGCCGCCGGCCCCTTCGCGGCCATAGTGGGAAGGATGGCTGGTGTCGAGGTTCCGATTGAGCCTGTCCGCCGCCAGAAAGTAGTCATTGCCCCCCACAAGCAGATCCCTCAAGACGCACCCATGACCATTGATTTAGTCAGCGGCGCTTATTGGCGCCCAGAAGTGGGGGGAGCCCTCTTCGGCTGGGTAGACCCCGATGAGCCGGTTGGCGAACCAGCAGAGGAGTTGTCAACTGATTGGGATTTCCCGGCCATCGTTCTGGAGAAGCTGAGGCGGCTGACACCCTTCTGGGGGGAAGTGGCCAATAAGCTGAAAAGAGCGGATGTCCACATTAGCGCCGGCCAGTATTGTTATACCCTTGATGACCAGCCCTTGATCGGCCCTGTGCCCGAGGTGCCGGGCTTCCACCTGAACTGCGGCTATTGGGCTGGTGTGATGCTGTCGCCCGAGGCAGGCAGATGGGTGGCTGACATGATCATTGGGAAGATGGACCCCAAAGAGAATCCCCTCCGCTTGAGCCGCTTCGAAGAGGGCATTGCCGTTGCTGGCGCCAGCTTCCTGCGCGGCCGGCACTGATCCCTCCCGATGTCCAATTTAACGACTTGGGTACCTTCTCTTAGCTGAGGCAAACTAAGGGATTTAGCATGTCGTCTAGCATGTCCTTTAGAGGCCAGGTCGGTGGCCAATATAAGGCGTTGACCGAGGCTGAGGTTCGCCGACTCCACAATGTCGCCTTGGAGATCCTGCAGGAGATCGGCGCTCAGGTCAACAATGCTCTGGCCCTTGACATCTTCGAGGAAAAAGGGGCCATCATTGACCGCGAGACACGCATCGTCAAGATCCCTCGCTCGATGGTTGAGGACGCCATCGCCAGTGCACCGTCACGGGTTCTCCTGGCCGGGCGCGATCCTGAGCAGGACCTCTTTCTTGAAGGGACTCGGGTTTACATGGGCACCGGCGGGACGACCATCTACGTCCTGGACTTGGATGGAAAGAAGCGCCCCGCGACGCTTCAGGACGTGGCGGACATCGCCCGGCTGGTGGACGCCCTGGACAACATCGATTTCCTTGTCATCCCTGTCTACCCTACCGAGATCGAGGACAAAGTCCAGGCCGATATCAACAGATACTTCCATAGCTTGAGCAATACTGCTAAACACGTCCAAGGGGGGCCGCACACGCTGGAAGGGGTACGCGAGATTATTAAGATGGGAGAGATCATTGCCGGCGGCGCCGATGCCCTGCGTGAGCGCCCCATCCTGTCCTTCATCGTCTGCCTCATCAGCCCGCTGGTGATGGATGACCACTTCATCGACATCATCATTGAGGTCGCCAGCCAGGGGTTGCCCCTCTCTTTGAGCGTGGAGCCGCTGAGTGGAGCCACAGCGCCGGTGACCTTGGCAGGGCACCTAGCGCAATGGGCGGCGGAGGCGCTGAGCGGCGTGACGCTAGTCCAGCTCATTAATCCCGGCGCCCCCTGCCTGCCTGGCTATGTAGGCAGCATCACTGATCTGCGGACAATGGGCTACCTGTGTGGGGCGGTGGAGCAGGGCCTGTTGAATGCTGGCGCGGCTCAGCTCTCCCACTACTGGGGCCTGCCCTGTTACGCCACTGGCGGCATGTCTGACTCTAAGCTGCTAGATGCCCAGGCGGGCTACGAGGGCGCGATGACCAGCTTGATGGCCGCGCTCTCAAGGGCTAACTTCATCCATGATGCTGCCGGCTTGATGGAGTTTGCTATGGTGGCTAGCTATGAGAAGTACGTCATTGATGACGAGATCATCGGGATGGTGAAGCGAGCGGTACAGGGCATTGAGGTCAGCGACGAAACCATCGCCAAGGGCGTCATAGCTTGTGTCAGTCCGGCTGGCCATTACCTGGCCGAGCAGCATACGGTCAAGCACATGCGCCAGGAGTTCTTCTTCCCTAAGCTGTCGGATCGAGAGAGAAGGGAGGACTGGGAGGAAGCTGGGGCCATGGACGCCTGCCGACGGGCTAACGAGCGAGCACGACAGATCCTGGCCGAACATTGGCAGACGCCTCTCCTCCCCCATTTAGAGGCCAGGATCCGGGCCGAGATGCCTCTGGTCATCTAGTGGGCGCGTTGGCGGCCTCTCTCGGCGGTTCCGCCGATGGACGCAGACTCTTGACAAACCCGCTATTTTGCTGTAAAATATGGTTGTATATTGACAATATATTTCTCCACCATGCTTTATCTCCGCGAGAAAGTGCTATGAAGTGCTCAGGATTGAAGCATCGCGTGTTTAGTAATCGTAACGCTGAATCGCAAAGCGGCTGCTTCCACTCACGGCAATTGTGTCCAATCCAGATAGCACAGGTAGCATAGGGTAAACATCCGTGGCTAAGTCGCTAGCTGAGCAAGCCTACGAGCAAATAAGAAGAAAGATCGTTACCTTGCAACTGGCGCCTGGTTCAATCATTAATGAGGCGGCCTTGGGTGAGGAACTAGGGTTGGGGCGGACGCCGATTCGCGAAGCTCTTCGCTTCCTGGCTGCGGAGAATCTAATCGTCATCATGCCACGCCGGGGAGTGTTCGTATCTGAGATCAGCGTCAACGATTTGCCGCAGCTTGTGGAGTTGCGCTTGGCTTTAGAGGGCTTCTGCGCCCGTTTGGCGGCCGGACGGGCTAGCCAGGAGCAGATAGATCAAATGATAGATGAATTGCGGAAACTGGAGAAGGTCGCGGACGAAGACGATGCTACCTTAATGGAAATCGATCAGCATCTCCATGAGATATTGTATGAGGCGGCAGGCAACAAGTTTCTAGCCGATGTCTTGGAGAATCTCTACTCGTTGGCTTTGCGCTTGTGGTACCTGGTGCTGCCCAGGATCAGTGGGATGAAGGAAGATGTGAGTTTGTTCAGCCAGTTGGTCGCTCATTTGCAGGTGCGAGACGCCGATGCTGCCGAGCAAGTCATGCGTCGTCATGTTTCCAGCTTTCAGCAAAGGGTTAAGGCTGCGCTATAGGCGATTTCTCAACATCAGGAGTTAACCAAGGGGCGCATTCGGGGACAGCGGTTAGCTCAAAGCGGATTTGGGGTCAGATAGTCTGGATTGGTAAGTATGCGGCCCTTTGGGGGCTACAAAGGAAAAGGGCCGTGGCCAGTTATGATATAGGCATAACGGTAACAGTGTTAAAAGAGGAAAGGGGGTGATCAAGCTTTTGAGCTGAGTTTGCATTTCAGCCAAATGGGGTAAGCTTCCCTTCGTTTTAATGTTTTTCGCTTGAAGCGAAGGGAAAGACAAGGAGGAACTTTCAAAGTGAAAAAGAGACTTTCAACCATAATCGTAGCTACCGTAGTGCTCAGTGTGCTGGTGGCCGCTTGCCGCCCAGCGCCAACGCCCACACCAATGCCGGTAGCGCCAACTCCCACGCCTGTGCCAGCAACACCGACCCCAGCTCCACCGAAGATCCTCAAGGTGGGGTTGCAGGGCCCTCATACTGGGCCTAACGCCAGGGTTGGCGAGGAGTTCTGGGACGCTGCGGTTATGGCCTTTGATGCCATCAATTGGACGATCGGCCCCTACAAGGTCGAGCTCATCAAGATCGACTGCGAGTCGGACCCGGAGAAGGCAACCAGGGCCTATGAGGAGGCCATCATCAGGGACAAGATCGATGCGGGGATCCTCAACTGGCACAGCTCCGTCGCGGTCGCCCTCATGGAGGTGGTAGCCAAGCATAAGGTCCCACACTTCTTCGGCTTCGGTGCCACCGAGCTAGTCAACGAGAAGTACGCCTCCGATCCCGAGAAGTACAGTTACTGGATGGGCAAGACCTGGGCAAGCCCGCGCAAGCTGAGCATCGCCTACGTTGAGACCTTGGAGGGGGCGATCGAAAAGGGCATCTGGAAGCCCGAGAAGAAGACGGTAGCTATCTATGGAGAGGATACGGACTGGGGCCGGAGCTTCGGAGCGGGCATCGCAGATCAGTTTAAGGACGCTGGCTGGGAGGTCCTCTCCGTAGATTTCTTCCCCATCGCTGAGATGGAGTTCTATCCCCTGCTAAAGAAGGTGAAAGACCTCGATGCTGAGGTCTTTGCCGGAACCGCTACCTCCCCTGCTTCCTATGCGGCGCTCATCAAGCAGGCAAAGGAGGTAGGGCTTAAGAGCTTCATCGTAGCAGATGGGTTAGGATGGGTTGGCGAATGGTATGAGCTCACTGGCGATGCATCTGACTACGTACTTGACCAGATACCCCAGTGGACTACCCCTGAGGCAAAAGCCTTCCGGGATGAGTTTGAGAAGAGGTGGGGCATAACGCCGAGCCCCTCTGCCGGGGGACAGGCCTATGACATGACCAATTTCTTCATCAAAATCGCCCGGATGGCCCTTGACCGGTACGGCGAGATAACTAGGGAGACCCTCTACAAGGTTGGCCAGGAGGAGCTCTGGACAGGTGGGCTCACCTATACACGCGAGGACGGCGCCATCATCATGGAGGCCTATAAGTACGTGCCGGAGACCATTCCCGATCCGATCGTTGGCATGGGCTATTACATCTTCCCTGTGATCCAGTACTTTGGCGGGGAAGGCAAGATAGTCTGGCCAGATGTATGGAAGGAAGCGGATCCGGAAGTGCCTCCTCTCATGAGGGAGTAGGTGGATAGAAAAGGGCGGCGGGAGCCGTCCCCGCCGCCCTTCTACGTGCTTATGAAGGCGCGGTTCGTTAAGAATAGTTAGGAGGAAGAAGATGATTGAGAAGTGGAAACTTGAAGTCTCCGCACCTTTGAAACATGCGTGGATAAGCGAGGTAGTGGCTGGTTTAAATGAGGTGGATGAAGAGACGGCGAAGAGGATTCTGAAAGGATGTGGCGAAGCCTGCGCTAAGATCTGGTTAGATTTTCACAACTATGACCTGGTATCGTATAATCTGGATTCCTGGATTGCGGAGCTTAACAAAGCAGATTTTAGAGATGTTAGGAGAAATGACGACAACATCCTCTATGTGCTCAAACTGGAGCAGTGTGCGTGCCCGCTAGTATCTGAGAAGATCCTTACATCGATGCCCAGGCTGTGCTCTGCCTGCTTCACTAATTGGCTTGAGTACATGTTCGGGACAGTTGCTAAGAGACCAGTTAGAGCCGAGCTTATAGAAAGTCTCGCAACTGGTGCGAGTAAATGCGCTTTCCGGATATGGCTATAGTAGCCTCTTAACTAATCAGTGGAACCGTGAAACATGTTGGGATTTGGGCTTGGAAATACCTTGAAATTAAATTACCACATCGCTTTACGCATGGTTTGCGGCGGTTTTCTTTAATCGACCACTAGGTGTGAATTGGCTTGACAATAAGCAACGCAATTAGAGGTGTCGAATGCTGGTCATGATACTTCAGACAGAAGGCATCGTAAAGAGATTTGGTGGATTAGTAGCGGTAAACAATGTGTCTCTGAATGTGGAAGAGGGGCAGATTTTTGGACTTATAGGACCTAACGGTGCGGGCAAGACCACCCTTCTCAATGTTATAACTGGTGTCTACAAGCCAGATGCTGGTATTGTCCGATTCAAGAATAATAAGATAACTGGGTTAAGTCCAGAAGTGATCTGTAGGGAAGGGATAGCAAGGACATTCCAGATATGCCAGCCTTTTCCAAAGATGAGTGCCCTTGAAAACGTCTTAGTCGCTGCTATCTTCGGCAACCGTATGGCAATTAGGAATCCCCAGGCGTGGGCAGAGGAGGTGCTTGAATTTGTTGAATTCCCTATGCCAAAGGATACGCTGGCTATGAACTTAAATACGGCTCAGCTTAAACGCCTCGATCTGGCCAGAGCCTTAGCCAGCAATCCCGAAATTCTGCTATTGGATGAGATAGCGGCTGGTTTAACGCCCACTGAGCTTGCGGAAGCGATGGAATTAATCCGGAGGATAAGGGAAAGGGGGGTCACCATAGTAATAATAGAGCACGTGATGAGGGTGATAATGGGGATATGCGATAGAATTGCGGTGCTTCATTATGGTGAAAAGATCGCGGAGGGCACGTGCGGTGAAATCGCGGGGGATGAAAAGGTAGCCGATGCATATCTGGGAGAAAAGTATCTCCTCTAATTTGGGAGCATAGGCCTATTCTCCATAAGTGGGAAGGGGGAGAAATTGCTTGAGGTAAAGAATCTCGATGCGGGTTACGGTTATCTACAGGTGCTGTGGGATGTATCGCTTAAGGTCTTGGAGGGGGAATTCGTCGCGCTTTTGGGGCCCAATGGAGCAGGCAAGACTACACTGTTGAGGACTATCGTTGGGGTAATCGCACCTATGGCTGGTGAAATAAAGTTTATGGGGGAGCCAATTGAAGGCCTGCCTGCCCATCAGATCCACAGAATGGGGCTCAGCTTCATCCCTGAGGACCTGAACCTTTTTGAAGGGATGACGGTTCATGAAAACCTCCTCCTTGGGGCATATGGCATCCAGGACAGGAAGAAAATAAAGGATTCCTTAGATTATGTGCTAGATCTCTTCCCGGTGCTGGCGGAGAGGCGAAGCCAATTGGCGGGCACCCTGAGCGGAGGAGAGCGCAAGATGCTGGCGCTAGGCCGCGGCTTGATGTCAGACCCTCGCCTCCTTTTGGTTGATGAGCCATCTCTAGGTTTAGCCCCCAAACTGGTCCTATCGGTCCTTGAGGCGTTACAGGAGCTGAACCGAAAGGGCGTCACCATCTTGCTTGTCGAGCAAAATGTCAGCACTACTCTGCACATCACGGATCGAAGCTACGTTCTGGAGCAGGGGCGAATCATACTAAAAGGTGTGAGCGCGGACCTTCTGGAAAACGGACACGTGAAGGAAACATATTTAGGCTTGTGAGGGCATGCTGCCTAGAAGGGGTAAAGACTTATGGAGTTCTCAACTTTACGGGATTTGTTCATTGCCGGGATCCTAAGAGGGGGATTATATGCCCTGATGGCCCTGGGGCTCGCCCTTGTATTTGGGGTCATGAATGTCTGCCACTTCGCCCATGGCGAATTCTACATGCTTGGCGCTTACATGGCTTTCTTTGCCCTCAAGACCTTTGGTCTTAATCCAATCCTGGCGATTTTATTTGCGACATTGGTCACCTTCATTATAGGCGCTCTAGTTGAGAGGGGCGTTTTCTATCCCCTGCGCAGAAGGACCAAGGAAGAATGGGTGATGAATACCTTTCTGCTCACAGTAGGGCTATCCTTTGTTCTTCAGAACTTGGCTCTCCTGATTTGGAAGCCTAAGTATAGGGGAGTGCCCATATATTGGAAGGGCCTTGTTCAGATCTCCCCGACCATGGGCGTGGCAATTGACCGAGTTATCGGTTTCCTGATCGCGATTATGGCCATCGGCATCTTCTGGCTGTTTCTGCGCGGAACCCAGATGGGCAGGGCCATACGTGCAGTATCTCAGGATGAGAGAGGGGCGATGCTGGTCGGCATCGACCTGGACAGGATACATACCCTGACCTTTGGGTTGAGCAGCATGCTGGCGGGGATCGCTGGAGCGGCCCTGCTCCCCATCACCCAGGCCTATCCGGCCATGGGGACGGGGCCGCTCAACGCGTCGTGGTTTGTTGTGATACTGGTAGGCTTGGGAAACGTTGGCGGGTCCATTATGGGTGGTTTCATAGTGGGGATGCTGCAGACTTTTTCCTACTACTTCCTTAAATTAGGCTGGCAAGATGTATTCAGTCTATCCATGCTTATCTTGATATTGCTATTTAAGCCGTCCGGCCTATTTGGAACCGAAGTGAAAGGCATATTGGAAAGGTAGGGATATGCAGAAAGTAGAGCGCATACCAGCCATCGCCCTGAGGACTCGTTTGCTAGCCCGGTTAGAGTCCGTGGGCCTTTCCTTGGCTATTCTTGGTTTCCTGGCGATGTTGGCCATCGCACCCCTTTTCATTAAGGATGAATACATCCTCCACCTGATGGTGGTGAGTCTGTTCTTTGGCGCCCAGGCTATGGCTTTTGACTTTACCGCGGGTTTCATCAATATTGTCAATTTCGGCTTTGCGGCCTTCGTGGGCTTAGGTGCTTATACCTCAGCCTTGCTGGCAGTTAAGCTAGGGGTTAGCCCCTGGCTTGGCTTTATCGCGGGGGCTATTGTTGCAGGGATGCTCGGGTTTCTCACCGGCATCTTGACCTTGCGCCTGAGGGGAATCTTTGCCGCAGTGATGGCATGGTTCGTGGGGCTGACCCTGATGGCGCTTACAGCCGCCATGGTGGATCTGACCAGGGGCATGCGGGGTTTACATGTCCCCCTTTTTCTGGATACGACGGCAAGACGCCCTTACCTCTACATCTTATTGCCGATAGCGATTATGACCTATGTAGCCCTGAGAATGGTGACTAACTCCCACATTGGGCTGGCCTTCAGAGCCATCGGCCAAAACCTTAGGGCCGCCCGAGCCTCTGGGGTTAACCCTACCAAGTACAAGGTTATCAACTTCACCCTTTCGTGTGCCTTTGCAGGCTTGCTTGGGGGTTTTTACGCCCATTTCCTCGGAATCTTGACCCCCGACATAATGCATACAAAGCACACTGTAGAAGTGCTAGCCCTATCCTACATAGGTGGAAGGGGGAGCCTTTGGGGGGGACTGGTAGCGGCGTTCTTGGTCATCCCTATTTTTGAGTACCTCAAACCGCTGATGGAGATCCGCCTGATCATCTACGGTCTGTTTCTGATCCTGACGATGATATTCTACCCTGGGGGGCTTGCGGGCCTCTTCCAGGGGATAGGGGAGCTGATCAAGAAGCGAAGGAGGAGCACCGAATCAGGGGAGTAAGTGCCCCTTGAAAGCCCGTTTGGCCGCTGGGACGGGTGCATAGTATGGGGTTCACGCTTTGATTGAACACCGAGGGGTATCAAGTGTGAGGGACATCAATCACCCTGAAGCACCTTGGGCAGGCACGCTGGCCGCTTTGCTGGCGGCTTCCCTCTTCGCAACCAGCGGCACCATCATCAAGCACCTGGTCCAGGGGTATGGGCTGCAACCGCTGACAGTGGCTGCGGTGCGGATCAGCCTGGCGGTCCTGATCCTCTTTATTTTCCTGGGGGCGCTGGAGCGGAGGTTACTGCGCATCCGGATCTGCGACATACCCTTTTTCCTGCTGTTCGGCCTTGTCTGTGTGACGTTATTCCAGGCTTGCTGGGTCTACGCCGTCTCGCTGATCGATGTCGGGATAGCCACTGTTCTCAACTATACAGCACCAGCCTGGGCAGCCCTCTTCGCTTGGCCGCTTCTAGGCGAACGGATCGACCGACGCGAAGGGTCGGCTTTGCTGCTAACGGCCACAGGTGTGGCCTTGATGGTGCGTATCTTCGATGCCCAGTTCCTATCCCTTAACCTGTTTGGGCTGCTATGGGGGCTGGGCAGCGGTGTGACCTACGGGCTATACGGCATCTTCGGCCGGCGAGCGCTGGAGCGCTATAGCTCCTGGACCACGCTCACCTACACCTTTGCCGCTGGCGCGCTATTCCTCTTGGCTACGCAATCAACGGGGCGCATCGCATCCGCCTTCGCCCAGCCCGGCACAGCGGTATGGCTGGTGGCCCTAGCGCTGGTGCCTACCTTGGGTGGTTACGCGTTGTACACCCTCAGCTTGCGTTTTCTGGAGGCTACAGTGGCGGCCATTCTGGTGACCGTCGAACCGGTTATGGCGGTGCTGTTGGCCGTCGCTTTTCTAGGTGAGCGGCTGAGCTGGCCTCAGATCATCGGGGCGGGGCTGGTGATGGCTGGCGTGATCGCGTTACAAAAGTAAGCGCCGGGTCGTCAATAGCCCATGGCGTGCTGCCTAGTGGGATAGCCGGAAGGGAGCAGCCCTGGATGATAAAATTTAGCCATATCATCTCGGCGGTCGACTCACACACGGCTGGCGAGCCCACCCGCATCGTCTTCAGCGGTTTGCCACCCCTCCGAGGCCACACCATGGCCGAGAAGTGGGCCTATTTCCGCGATAACATGGATCACCTGCGGCGCGCGTTGATGCACGAGCCGCGGGGCCATCGGGATATGTTCGGAGCCATACTCACCGCCCCTTGCCATCCCGAAGCTGACTGGGGTCTGCTGTTCATGGATAGTGGCGGTTGCCTGACCATGTGCGGGCATGGCACCATCGGCACGGCCATCGTGCTGGTGGAGATGGGCATCGCCGAAGCGAAGGAGCCAGAGACCGTGATCGTCTTTGACACCCCAGCTGGCCTGGTGCATGCCCACGTTATCGTTGAGGATGGAGAGGCGCGCGAAGCCTGGATCAAGAACGTGCCCTCCTTCCTATATCGCGGCGATGTGCCAGTGGAGGTGGCGGGGCTGGGGCAGATCACCGTTGACATTGCCTTCGGTGGCAACTTCTTCGCCCTGGTGCCCGCCGATCAATTGGGCCTAACGGTGGAACCACCCAACGCTCAGCGATTGGTGGACCTAGGCTTACGCATCCGGGAAGCGGTGAACGAGCAGGTGAAGGTACAGCACCCTGTGGAGAAGCACATCAACCGGGTGGAGCTGACCGAGATCACTGCCCCGGCATCGCACCCCGAGGCCCATGCCCGCAATGTGGTGATCTTCGGCGATGGAGCTGTGGACCGCTCACCGTGCGGAACGGGCACAAGTGCCCGGATGGCGGCGTTGTACGCTAAGGGCGGGTTAAAGATAGGGGAGCCCTTTGTACATGAAAGCATCATCGGCACGCTGTTCTACGGCCAATTATTGCGCGAGGTGATGGTGGGAGGATTTAAGGCCGTGGTTCCTCGTGTGGGCAGCACCGCCTACATCACCGGCATCCAGCAGTTTGTGATAGACCCGGATGATCCTTTGGCGATGGGTTTTAGCTTCAACGCTGTATAAGCCAGCACCAACCGTTTAAGAGGGAAAATGGCGGAGAATCTCACAACTATCATCGCGTCTAAGACAAAGAAGGTCTTCATCAGCCGTGATCGGCCTTGCGTCATCATCGGCGAGTGCATCAACCCCACCGGGCGCAAGAAGCTGCAGACAGCGCTGAAGGAGGGAAACTTCGACATTGTGCGCCGGGATGCCATAGCTCAGGTTGAAGCGGGAGCCGGCATATTAGACATCAACGTTGGCGTGCCTGGTGGCGATGAAGCAACCCTGCTCACAAAGGCAATCCAGACCGTTCGCGAGGTCACCGATGCGCCCCTGTGCATCGACACCGCTGACCCGGAGGCGCTGGAGGAGGCATTGAAAATCTACGACGGCAAGGCCCTGGTCAACTCGGTCACTGGCGAGGAAAGACGATTGAAGAGCGTGCTGCCGCTGGTCAAGGAGTACAGCGCGGCTGTAATCGGCTTGTGCATGGACGACGAGGGCATCCCTCCCACGGCGGATGGGCGGCTCGCGGTAGCGAAGAAGATAATCGAGCGCGCGGGCAGGCTGGGCATCCCGGCTGAGGATGTGGTCATTGACCCGCTGGTGCTGACGGTGGGGTCGGATTACCTTGCCGGGAGGATAGCCTTGGACGCGACCAAGATGATCGTCAAGGAGTTCGGCGTCAACATCGCCATGGGGGTGAGCAATATCTCCTTTGGCATGCCCGATCGGGGCGCTCTTAACGCCACGTTTATCGCCATGGCCGTCCGTGCCGGCTTAACCTGTCCCATAGCCAACCCGCTACATGAGGGGGTGGTCAAGGCCATCCTGGCAGCCGACCTCTTTATGGGGCGCGATGAATACGGCGTTCGCTGGATCAAGGCCTATCGTCAGCGGCAGGAAACCGCTGGCAGAAGGGCGTAAAGAAACTGCCTAGTGAAGGGAGGTAGTCCATGAGGGTTAATTATCAAGTGAATGCTGCTCCTCAATTTCGTGTCTTGTCCGATGATCAACTCCAAGAGCTGTACATGGCTACGTTGCAATTGATGGAACACACCGGGCTCGATGTCTATCATGAGGAAGCTCGCTGCCTCTTGGAGGAGAACGGCGCTTGGGTGGACGGCCTGCGGGTGCGGATACCGGCTTTTTTGGTGGAGAAGGCTTTGACCACAGCCCCTTGCAGATTCACCATTTACAGCTGGCAGAGCGACCCGGCCAAGAACATCATCATCAGCCCCAACTGGCCTCACTACGGACCAGGCCCTACCTGTCCCAAGTTCCATGATCCCCGCACTGGTGAGCGGCGGCCGTTCCTGCGAGAGGATGCGCGTACCGTAGCTATGGTTTGCGACGCTCTGCCCCACATTGATTTCGTAGAGGGTCTGAGCACTATCAGCGATGTGCACGTTGACCTCGCCGATGTTTATGAGTTCGCGGAGATGATTGCCAACACCGGCAAACCCATCGTGGCCTGGTCCTACACTGCGGATGGCTGCCGTGATATCCATCAGATGGCCATCGCCGTGGCCGGGAGCGAGGAAGCCTTCATCCGCCAGCCCAACTATATCTTCTACGCTGAGCCCCTCTCCCCGCTAACGAGCAACAAGGAGGCTATGGACAAGGTGATATACTGCGCCAAGCACCGTATCCCATTGATCTTCACCCCTTGCCCCATTGGCGGCGGGACTGCCCCCTCCACTGCGGCCGGCGAACTGGTCCAGGCCGCGGCTGAGGCATGGCTGGGTCTGGTGGTTAGCCAGTTGCTCAATCCAGGCACGCCCTTCTTCATGGGCGCTGTAGTCTCTATCATGGACATGAAGGCGGCAGTGCTAGCCTATGGGGCACCGGAACTCTCGTTATTCCAGGCTGCTCTGACAGAGTTAGCCAGATATGTGCGACTGCCTGTGTGGAGCACCGGCGGCTGCACTGACTCCAAGCTCGTGGACGAGCAGGCGGCTCTGGAGGGGGCCTTCTCAGTCCTTTTCGCTGGGCTTTCTGGAGCCGACTTGATCCACGACGTGGGCTTCGTTGAGGGGGCCATATCGGGTTCGCTCCAGCAGGTGGTGATGATGGATGAGGTCATTGGCATGGTGAAACGCCTCCTGCGCGGAATCCAAATCACGCCGGAAACCCTGGCTTTGGAGGTCATTGACCGCGTGGGGCCCGGTGGCCATTATCTGGAGGATGAGCATACTCTAAAGCACTTTAAAGAGGAATTTTGGTGGCCTGAGCTCATAGACCGCTGGCGTTTTGAAAGTTGGGAGGCTAAGGGTAGGAAGGCTTTGGGCGAGCGGGTGCAGGAAAAGCTGAACCATATCCTGGATACCTATGAGGTCTCGCCACCGTTAGCGGGAGCTGCCCAGGAGAAGATCAATGCCATTTTGGCCGCGGCCGAGGATCGAATCGCGGGGGAATAAGACAGGAGTTTTTTTACCCCCGATTATCACTAAACTAAATTTACAAGGAGGGGCTGCAATGAACGAGGTATTAACTGAGATCACCAAGGCTGTTATCGAAGGCAACTATGATGCCATTGGGGGGCTAACAGAACGAGCCCTAAACGAAGGCTTGAGCGCCAAAGAGATACTGGATGACGGCCTGGTGCCGGGCATGGAGCATGTGGGCGATGAAATGGCTAAGGGCAACATGTTCATCCCGGAGGTTCTGCTCTCGGCGAGGGTTATGAAGGCCTCGCTGGGGATCATCAAACCACTGCTTGCCAAGGCCGGAGCCAAGATGATCGGCAAGGTGGTTATAGGCACTGTTCAAGGTGACCTGCACGATATTGGGAAAAGCCTGGTAAGCATGATGCTGGAGGGTACCGGGTTTGAGGTGATCGACTTGGGCAGGGATGTGGCGCCAGAGGCTTTCGTAGAAGCTGTCAAGAAGGAGAAGCCGGATATCGTGGGCATGTCGGCGCTGCTGACAACGACCATGCGGAATATGGGCGTTACCATCAAAGCCTTGAAGGAGGCAGGCCTGCGCGACCAAGTCAAGGTCATGGTCGGCGGTGCGCCGCTGACAAGGGACTTCGCGGAGAAGATCGGCGCTGATGGATATGCTCCCGATGCCCCGGCAGGGGTCGTGATGGCCAGGAAGTTCGTAAGCGCCTAAAGGGCTCTGTGAGCCTGCGGTGCTCAACCACCCGTAAGATGCTGGAGGGCATGGCAGAAGGGGTGAACGCGCGATGTAACCCATCTCCCCGAAACCGGCCCAGCAAAGATTCGGTTGTTCTGTCGCCTGGAAACGAAGGGGGACAACAATCCTACGCAGATTGGGCGATGATGCAACAGTTACTGGGCTAAGGGAGGGGATTGAGAGGAGGCAGGCATGAGGGTAAATTACAGGGTCAATGCCACACCGGTGTTTTGCGTCCTTTCCGATGATCAGATCGAGGAGATCTACCATGGAGCGCTGGAGGTTTTGGAGCGCACCGGGACGCGGGTTTATCACGAGGAGGCTCTGGAGCTTCTGAAAGAGGCCGGGGCGGTAGTCGAAGACGAGAATCTGGTTCATATCCCTCCTTGGTTGGTTAAGGCCGGATTGGCAGCCACGCCGGAGCGCATCGCGCTCACCGGCCGCACCGGCAGATACAAGATAACCTTGGAGAAGGACAAAATCTACTTCGGCACTGGCTCCGACTGCCCCTTTATTATAGACCCCTATACTGATGAGCGGCGAAAGTTTACTTACAAGGACATCTACAACGCGGCCAAGATTGCCGATGCCCTGCCCAACATAGATTTTCATATGTCCCATGGGCTGACCTCGGATGTGCCTGTCAGCACCTACGACCGCCATCAATTCCTGGCTATGCTGGAGGGCTGCACTAAGCCTTTTGTCATCACCGCCGTGGACGCAGAGGGCTTGGCCGATCAATACAAAATGGCCTGCACTGTATTGGGTGGGGAGGAGGGGTTCGCTAAGAATCCTCTCTTTGTGATTTACATCGAACCCAGCTCGCCCCTATTCAACTCCAAGGAGGCGGTAGAGAAACTCCTGTTCAGTGCGGAAAAAGGCATCCCGGCCATCTATACCCCTTGTCCCATAGCCGGGGCCACAGGCCCCACAACCATGGCTGGTCTGCTGGTACAAGCTCTGGCTGAATGCCTGGTGGGCATCGTCATCGGCCAGCTCAAGAAGAAAGGCACACCCATCATCATCGGTGGGGTGGTGTCCATCATGGACATGAAGGTGGCGGTGCTATCCTATGGGGCGCCAGAGTTCTCATTGCTCAGCGCAGCTTTCACTGACATCGCCAAATGGCTACGGTTGCCCATGTTCTCCACGGCTGGCTGCAGCGATGCTAAGGTGCTGGACCAGCAAGCAGCCATCGAAGCAGCTATCTCCATCGCTATGGCCGCCCTTTCCGGGGCCAATCTCATTCACGACGTGGGTTATCTTGAATCCGGGCTCGTCGGTTCCGACGACATGCTGGTCATGAGCGATGAGGTCATCGGCATGGCGAAGCGCATCATGCGGGGGATCGCAGTCGACGAAGAGGGCCTAGCTTTGGAGGTCATCGACCGGGTGGGGCCTGGCGGCCACTACCTGGGCGACGAGCATACCTTGAAGCATTTTAAGGAGGAATTCTGGTTCCCTAGTCTCATAGACCGCAGACGTTGGGAGGATTGGGAGGCCAGGGGCCGGAAGACTATGGCCCAACGGGTGCGGGAGAAGGTCGTTGATCTCATTGAGAATTATGAGCCCGATCCTATCCCTGAGGACGTGCATGCCAGGCTTAAGGCCATTGTCGCCGCCGCCGATGAGCGCCACCGCGGAGAGGAGTAGGAACCCACGTTGCTGTGACGGCTAAGAGGCACAACAAGGCTAGCGAAGATTATTTAAGGGCGGGGTTGACGATCGCTGGGGCATTTGTCAGCCTCGCCCTTGCTATTGCTTATTTTTAGAGAGTTAAACATGTCTTCACCGCATCTTGAGGGTTTAATCCGAGTAACAATTGAGGAGATGGTGGAGAGCGCCGAAACAAGGACCTTTTATCGGCCGCCGCTGGTCGCCTTTGCCTCCGCCGCCGACCCGGGCTTCGCCCGCTTGCGGGAGGTGGCCGCCCCTCAACATCTCCTTCCCGAGCACCTCCTGCCCGGTGCCCGGTCGGTGGTCAGCTTCTTCCTGCCCTTCGCCGAGGAGGTCGTCGAAGCCAACCGACAGGCTTCTTACGTGGCCCGGGAGTGGGCGGTGGCCTACATCGAAACCAATCAGCTCATCGCCCGCATCTGCCAGCACCTGACGGATATCCTGGCCGAAGGAGGGGCGAGGGTAGCTGCGGAGCCGGCCACCCACAACTTCGACCCCGTCTCCCTGGTCAGCCGCTGGTCGCATAAAAGCGTGGCTGCTGTGGCTGGCCTGGGCAGCTTCGGCTTACATCACATGCTCATCACCGATGCTGGCTGTGCTGGCCGTTTTGGCAGCTTGGTCACCGATGCTGAGCTGGAACCCACCCCAGTCGCAGAAAAGCAGCGATGCCTTTATTACCATGACGGAAGTTGCCAGCAGTGCGTGGAGAGTTGCCCAGTAGGTGCCCTGACCAGGAAAGGGCTGGACAAGGGGCTGTGCTACCGGCGCTGCTTGGAGGTGGACGCCTACTTTGCCGACCTGGGCCTGACCGATGTCTGTGGGAAGTGTGCCCTTGGGCCCTGCGCCCTTGGCTCGGCGGTTTGAGCCGCAGGGGGAAGGCATCGGTATGAAGCAGCATGTTTTATCCGCCCTAAGGATCGCCATTGATCCCCAGGACATATTGAGAGCCCAGCGCCTGCAGCCGCGGCCGGATTTACTGGTGGCACTGGAGAAGGCGATCGCCCTGGGGGCGACCTTGTGGCAGCCCCGAGCAGTGTATGCTTGGTGGCCGGTGCGGAAAGTCGAGGGGGAAACGCTGCATCTCACTGCCGGCCTATCGCTGAAGATCGGCCCCCATGCCGATTTGCTTGCTCCAGCAAAGGAAGCGATGGTAGGGGTGCGGACTATCGGCCCGGCATTGGAGGAGCGGGTGAGCGAGCTGATGCAGACTGATCCGCTGCTGGGCTATATGCTGGACAGCGTCGGCGTGGTAGCCCTGGGTCAGGTCGGTGAGGCCCTGCATCGGCTGGCTGAGGAGCGAGCCACAGAACGCGGTTGGGGCGTCAGCCTCTTGCTGGCCCCCGGCTCGTTGGCCGGCTGGCCGACGGAGGGGCAGCGCGAACTATTCCGCCTTATTGATCCGGCGCCCATCGGCGTGCGCCTCAGCGGGCAGTGCGTCATGTGGCCCCACAAGTCTGTGTCGCAGCTCATTGGCCTGGGGCCAGGCTACGATGAACATGTGGGGTCGGTGTGCCAGTTCTGTTCGCTGAGAACCCATTGTTGGCGTCGGCGGGATAGGGGATGAGCAGGAAAAGCTGAGGCAAAAAGATGACAGATTTGGTTATGGGCATTGATACTGGCAGCACCTATACTGACGGCGTCTTGTTGGATTATGGCTCCAAGACGGTGGTGGCTACCACAAAGGCCCTTACCACTAGGCATGACCTATCTGTAGGCATCATCCAGGCCATAGACGATTTGGCCGTCGAGGATCCCTCAGGGATAAAATTGGTTTCTATTTCGACCACCCTGGCTACCAACTCCATCGTAGAGGGCAAGAACCAACCGGTGGCTCTTATACTTATTGGCTATGATCCGGAGCTCATCGCGGCCTTCAACCTGGCTCGCCGATTTGCCACGCCCAAGTTTCATTACTTCCAAGGCGGCCACGATGTTTACGGCGAGGAGAAGGAGCCTTTGGATTTGGATTCGATCATCAGATGGGTGGAAGGGGTTAAAGATGAGGTCTCAGCCATCGCTATCTCCAGCTATTTCAGCCCTTTAAATCCCACCCATGAGGAAAGGGCCTATGAGGCTATCACTGGGGCGACCGACCTGCCGGTGGTATTGGGCCATCAACTGTCCACCAAGCTGAACTCTATCCATAGGGCGGCTACAGCCACCCTCAATGCCTCTTTGATAGGCATTCTAAGGGAGTTTATCAAAGCCGTCCAAGAGGCCCTTCAGAAACGCGATATTCAGGCCCCCTTGATGGTGGTGAGGGGCGATGGCGCCTTGATGAGGGCCGAGGTCGCTGTCCGCCGTCCGCTGGAGACGGCCCTCTCCGGGCCGGCCGCCAGTGCCATTGGGGGCAGATTCCTATCGGGAAGGCAAGACGCGGTGGTCATCGACATCGGAGGCACCACCACAGACATCTGCCTGGTGGATGATGGACAGGTGGCCATTGACGAGGAGGGGGCTGTGGTCGGTGGTTTCGCTACGGCCGTCAAAGCTGCCGATATTCGTTCCATCGGCTTGGGTGGGGATAGCCATATCTCTTTAGATCGTGAAAATCAGCTGGCAATAGGACCAGAGCGGGTGGTGCCGCTTTCATACTTAGCCTTTGTGCACCCCTCGGTGAGGAAGGAGCTCCACGGATGGAGCAGGGCGGGCTTCGCTGACATCCCGATGAATTATTTGGAGCACTGGTACCTCATAAAGGAGCCGCCTGAGGCTGAATGGGCTAAGGAGCCGGTGCAACGAGGGCTTGTAGATTTATTGCGAGGAGGCCCCTGGTCCCTAGCTAAGCTGCTGGCTCAGCTTGACTTAGTACACCCCTCACAATTGGCGGCCGATCGCTGGCTGAAGGGGGGAATCATTGGCAAAGCAGGATTAACTCCCACTGATGTCCTGCACGCCACCGGCCAGTTCACAGCTTGGGACACGGAAGCGGCCACAGTGGCGGTGGAGATTGTCAGCGGGCGACGGGGGCAAAGCCCAGGGGAGTTCGCGGAAAGCATGCTTGATGCGATGGCCGAAGCGATCGTAGCTGAACTGGTGACGTTTCTAACTCAAAAGAGGCTGAAGCCCCGATCCCTAATGACCAGCGATGATCTGGGCCGCTGGTTTTTCGACAACAACTTATATCCTGCGGATCCTTACTTGGAGACCAGCATTAGATTGAAATATCCCATTGTGGGCATCGGGGCACCAGCCAAGGCATTTTTGAGCAGAGTGGCTGAAATCCTGAAGACAGACCTGATCGTACCACCTCATTATGATGTCGGGAACGCTGTGGGAACGGTGGCGGGCAATGTGGTGATAAGCCGGGAGGCGCTGATCTTCCCTCGTTACACAGAGCTGGGGATAGAGGGGTACTATGCACAAATAGCGGAGGAGAGAAGGCATTTCCAGGAGTTGACGACAGCTTTGGCCTATGCCGAGCGAAGGGTGGGCCAGCAAGCCCAAGCCGAGGCCACAGCGGCAGGGGCCACAGATCCCACAGTGATCGTCGAAGGGATCCCTTCAGGCGTTGAGGAATACCGCGTGGTGGCGAAGGCGGTGGGCAATCCACGGCTCGCCGATTGAATGCTGTCTCGGCGATGAGATGCCTGCAGAGGAGGACAGAGGATGGGCTAAGAATGTCAGATCCCCCAGGCCGATTTCGACCCCCTCGTCCGACGCATTTTTGCGATGGTGGCGTTATGATGCTGAAAGCGGCCGGGCAGGGCTATAGTGCCAATCCAAAGGATTCGGCGGCTGAACCTCAAGTCCGCGAAGGGAAGAAGGAGGCGTCACATGCCCAAAAGTGATATGAAGAGGATCCTTGTGACCGGTGCAGTCGGTCAGATCGGCTCCGAGTTGACGATGGAGCTGCGCAGGAGGTACGGCAACGAGAACGTCGTGGCCACAGGGCATAGAACGAAGCCCAGCGAGAAGCTGCTCAGATCAGGCCCCTTCGAGTTCATTGATGTCACCGAGAGGGAGACGGTTGAGGAGGCCGTAAGGAAGTACAACATTGACACGATCTACCACCTGGCGGCCATCCTCTCGGCCGCGGGCGAGAAGAATCCCCAGCTCGCCTGGGCAGTGAACATGGACGGCCTGTACAACATCCTGGAGATCGCCCGGGAATACGGGCTGGTCCGGGTCTTCTGGCCCAGCTCCATCGCCGTCTTCGGCCCGGAGACGCCCCGCGAGGACACGCCTCAGGAGACGGTCCTGCGTCCCACCACCATGTATGGCGTCACCAAGGTGGCTGGCGAGCTGCTCTGCGACTACTACTTCCACAAGTACGGCGTGGACGTGCGCGGCGTCCGCTATCCCGGTGTCATCAGCAGTGAGACCCCTCCCGGCGGCGGCACCACCGATTACGCCGTGGAGATCTTCTACGAGGCGATCAAGCACAAGAGATATGCCTGCTTCGTGAGGGAGGATACCGTCCTCCCCATGATCTACATGCCTGATTGCATCAAGGCTGCCATTCAACTAATGGAGGCAGACCCCTCCAGGCTCAAGCACCACAACGGCTTCAACCTGGCGGCCATGAGCTTCTCCGCCGGGGAGCTGGCGGCCGAGATCAGGAAGCACATCCCCGAATTCGTCTGCGAGTACAAGCCCGACTTCAGGCAAGCCATCGCCGACTCCTGGCCCCGGACCATTGATGACAGCGCTGCCCGCGAGGAGTGGGGCTGGGAGCCGAGCTACGACCTGGCGGCCATGACCACGGACATGCTGGAGAAGCTGAGGCAACGGATCGGTAGCGGATAGGAGAGGTGGCATCCGCTGAAGTTGACGCCCCTCAGCTTTTGGGTTATACTGTTAAAAGCCTCCCGCAGGTTCCGAACCTGCGGGAGGCTCAGGGGCTGATGATGTCTCTCACCCAACAGCAGCGCGACGAAATCGCGGCCTATCTGGCGCGGAGCGAGGGCGACCTGCTGGAAGAGGCCTCGCTTTACGTGCCCACCCCGCGCGGCGACCCGCTCGCCCCCTATATCGCCCGCCTCAAGCGGGCCATCTGCGACGACTGGAACTGGTGTGAGCGGCGGCAGGATGCCCGCTTCGAGGATAGCCTGAACGCCGCCTTCGCCGTGTGCGATCTGCTGCTGTCGAAGCAATTCTAGGCCGCTGTCCCCTTCACCCTGCTGGCCAGCATCCTCGTCAAGCGCGGGTTAGATGCCCTCTGCAATTGTCCCCCCGTGCCAGCAAGGAGGTGACCCATGCTCCCCGAAATTCGCATCACCATCGAGAGGACCGGCCAGCGGACATACCGTAGCCGTGCCACCAATCTGCTGCTCGATAACCTAATCGTCGTCTTGCAGAGTCGTGCGTTGTCTGGTATAATTTGGAGTAGAGTTGGCCACTTAATAAGGCTTGGGATAAGCACACACGGGGGAAGAGATTGTGAGCATTCCCGTTCACCGCTTCGCGCAAATCGTCACTGACCGGCCGGTGGAACGGTTCTTGCGTAAGCTATTCATCGGCAAACCAGATCTAGAGATGCTGATCATTGTCTCGCCCTTCATCGGCAGCCTGGCCGGGACGCGCTTCGAGTTGCGCGAGTTGTGCGAGCGCCTGAACCAGATCAACACGCCTGTCTATGTGCTCACCCGTGAGCCAGTGGACGACTACCACCGCGAAGGGGTGGCCGTGCTGCTTCAGTACGACAATGTGGAGGTGCGTTATAACCCGGTGCTTCACGCCAAGCTGTATGTATGCTGGGCTCGTGAGGTAGCTGAGGCGTTTGCTCTGTTCGGCTCAGCCAATCTAACCTACCCCGGCGTGGAAGGCAACATTGAACTCGGCATGATGGTCTTTGGCAAAGGACCAGGTCGCGATCTGGTCAATCGGCTGTACAAGTGGGGTCTTGAGCTCCGCACCTTGGCCGGCACCACGGTGGCCAAACGTAGAAAAGTCGCAAGGAGGCTATGAACATGGAATTTCGAGAGTGGTTCTGTCTGCGCAATCGGGCCAATTTCACCATTGACCCCAAGATCAGTCCCGAGGACGCTCGCTTCTACTTCGGGCGCGACGACATCAAGGACAAGGTCCTGAAGCAGATGCGTCGTTCATTTGTCGCCCCAGGCACGCCCAAGATGATGATCTGGGGGCCATACGGCTCAGGCAAAACCCAGACGCTGTTCTACCTGGACTGGACGCTGCGCCACGACCGTCCCTCGTCTTTGCCGTTGCAGCCTCACACCGTACACCTGGACATCGAGGTGCAGAGCAAGTCAGATGCCTCGTCCCTGCACATGCAGCTTCTGGAAACGCTGGGCAAGGAGACGGTGAGCACCTGGGTGCGTGAATTGTTCAAGCAGGTGCCTGATCTGAAAGCCACTCTAATGGGGCTGACGTCGGATCCCAACGTGGCCACGGGACTGGAGCACCTGCGCAGCTTCGGCGATGTCAACCTCACCGCCTGGCGGTGGCTGACTGGCCAGACCCTCTCCACCAAAGAACTCGAAAACCTGGGTGTGACGCGCAACCTGGGGCAGGTGGGAGCTGGCGATATGGTCGTAGCACTGATGGCCATTGGCCAGTTGGCGGAGCGGAATGGCTGTAAACTGATCTTCTTGCTCGACGAGATGGAGGAGTTGCAGAACGTCCGCACTGGTGACGCTTCCGAGTCCATCCACCAATACTTCCGTCGACTCTCGAACACAGCCAACTCCACAGCGGGTTTCATCGTCGGCTTCAAGGCCAACACTTTAAGTGAAGGGCCACGCATCCTGACCCGTGAGGACATCGGCAGCCGCATCGGGATGCACAACTACATAGAGGTAGGACACCTGCCGGCCGTCTCCGACGTGAAGCGGTTCATGGAAGAACTGCTGGAACATCTGGTTGACACGGACAAGGCCAACGGCAAAATCCAGGCTGAGGACCTGGAGGTGACGGTAAAGACCTATCCGTTTGCCCCCAGCGCCTTTGAGTTGCTGGCTGACTATGCTTCGCAAGATCCCTACAAAGCATTGCCTCGCAACATCATCAACGCCATCAATGAGTGTGCCATCCAGGCCTGGGATGAGAAGAAAGCATTGGTGGACGATGAGATCGTCAACGACGTAGCTCCACTTGTCTTTGCTTAACCCGCGGGAGATTCAGGTGAAGAAGTTCACGGTTAAGCCGCGCTTCGCGCGCAGCCATCAGGTCGTAGGGGCGCCGGATGGGACGTCAGAGGCCTGGGTTTACCTGGGACGACTGGCGGAAGCAGGCCCCCTTACCCCAATCAACTACGACTTGGCCCATGCCCACGTGATGGCCGTCTTTGGCAAACGTGGCTCGGGCAAATCCTATACTCTTGGCAGCTTCTTGGAAGGTCTATGCACCCGCCATCAAGAGACCAGCATCGGCCAGAACCCTCGAGAGTGGGGGGTGCTCCTTTTCGACACGCTGGGGATCTTCCAGTGGGTGAACATCCCCGTGACAGAAGATGCGCCTCAGGAGATGGTCCGCCAGCAGTTCGTCGTGCGCCGTGGCTGGGACGTGAGGACCGAGGCTTTGGACGTGCAGGTGTGGATTCCGCAGGGCACCCGGACGGACAGCACTCCGGCCAGCCATGGCGAGTTCGCCATCCGCTCATCCGACTTCAGTGCTGCCGACTGGGGCTATCTGCTGGGCCTGGACATCTACCAGGACCGCATGGGCCAGTTGCTCAATGACGCTTTCGTGAAGGTCACTATTGAAGGCTGGCAAGACGGTACGCGTCGGCATCCCGCTCAGGAAGCCTACAGTCTTGACGACCTGCTAGCCTGCATCAAACTCGACACGGAGCTTCAAGCCAGCTATCAGGCCGAGACTCGCCGTGCTGTCTTGCAGCAATTGACCACGTTCAAACGCAACCCGCTTTTCCAGAACCAAGGAACGCCGCTGAACGAGTTCCTACAACCCGGCCGGCTCAGCGTGGTGGTGATGAATCGCATGTCCGATGAGTTGCGGCTGGTGGTGGTCTGTGCCCTGATCCGCCGCATCATCGCTGCCCGGATCGAGGCCTCGGAGGACGAAAAGCATCTGCGGATCCGGCCCGACCTGACCGACGAGGAGCGGCAGGGCATCCAGGCCAGGCTGGCGGCGAGTATCCCACCGTCCTGGGTGGTCATTGATGAGGCTCAGAACGCCTTGCCGTCGGAGCGGCGCACCACAGCCACCGACATGTTGATCAAATTCGTGCGCGAGGGGCGCAACTACGGCCTGTCGTTCATGGTGGCCACCCAGCAACCGACGGCTCTCGACCAGCGCATCCTTTCGCAGGTAGACACCCTCATCGCTCATCGCCTCACGGTGCAGACTGACATTGACTACGTGCGCCGCAACCTGAAGTCCAACATGCCTGACGAGGTGGTCTACGCCAACAGCAGGCTCTCGTTTGACGAGTTGATGCGCTCCCTGGACGTAGGGCAGGCTTTGGTGTCAAATACCGAGGCAGACCGCGCCTTCATCCTGGACATCCGCCCTCGCGTGAGCGTACATGGAGGGTTTTAGTCAGTGGCCTATTTCCGGGTATTGGATAGCGCCAAGCGGCCGATGCAGCGGTTAGGTTATCTCAAGCATCTGCTGAATCGGTGTGCGGTGTTAGAGACATCAAACGTAGAGACGTTGGGCCATGATTTGACGGAGGCCGTCGCGCGGAAAGTGAGGACTTCTCTGACACCTGAACTGGCTGACTACGTGCAACGCAGGCTAACTGACAGCGTCTATCGCATCTTGCGAGATCAGGTGGCTGCCTGGAAGCGGGGAGGCATGTTGAACGACATCTACATGGAAGTCCAGGACCTGTACCTGTCCGATCCTCGCCTGCCTTCCCGCACGGGCAAACTGGTGTCCGAGGACTGGCGGAAGTATCCCTATCTGGGCGTTCATCTAGGACTGATCCGTGCGGGCACTTGGTCGCCGTTCGAGCGCGGTATGACACTACTGCGACTGACACCCAAAGCCGAGCTGGAGGCCTTCCGAGAATACAAATCGGATGCGAACCCGCTCTTTCTATCCCTCAGCCAGCGGATGCTGTTACTCCACTGTCTGCTGGAGAACGATGGGGACGTTCTAAAGCATCTGTACGAACAGCTCGGGGAGAGAGACATTTTCTCTGACCGTGACGCTGGCGATCTACTGCCGGAGATTTTTCGGGCCATCAGCCAACAGTACTGGAATCGTGGCTTACCGGCCGAGGAGCGAGATAGGCTTGACCAGTTGCTGAAGGTTGCCGAGAGCATCGAGAAGTGGAAAGACCGCTCCTACAGCGGGGGAGGGGCTCGCGAAGAGGCGATTAAAGCGCGGCTCGAACCCTTCGCTGACCTCGGCTTCCTGCTCAAGGACGATCCCTATCGCTACGAGTACCGCCTGTCTCCGCAGGGACGGGCCTTTTTCGCCGCCCTGGAGACTACCACTGACATCGGGGCCTTCCTCGACGCCGCTTTCTTCCAGACCTGGGCGGCTGCCTTTGGCCCTGCCCACGCCCGCCTGGCCACCGACGACGAGATGCAAGCCGCGTTGGTGCGAGCCTGGAACGACATCAAGAGTCCCCTGGGGTATGCACCTATCGTAGACACGGCCCTGTTGGGCGGCATTTATGCCCTGACCGAACAGGGCCTCTACTTCGAGATCGCGACGGCCCGCCAATTCCTGCGCGATTGGCAGAAGGAATCGCCCACTGCTGTCCGCTTCAGCGTAGACCGCATGGGCAACATGGCACACGTTCGCTTGCTGGATATACAGATGTGAAGGGAAGTATGGTGGCAACCACGCCTGATAATGACCCCCGCATAATAGACGAAGTCTTCAATCTCCTGCAATCCACCCTGCCCACCGGCTCCCTCGCCCTGACTGATACCTTCGCTGTGCTGAGTGCGCCTGGGGTGCTGGCCCCTGTCCAGGGGCTGGTCGTCGCCGCTGGCGGCAACCCTCTGGCCGTGATCGGCCTGGTGCCGCCGGCCATCGCTGCCGATGCCTCGGCCCTGTTGGAGTTCCTGGCCCTCAAAGCCCGCGCTCAGCGCGCCCCCTACCTGGTGGCCTGGAACCTGCGCGACGCCGCCATGCGGGAGACGCCCAGGATAGGCGTCCCCGCTGCCTCTGTTGAACCACTGCGACGCTATCCCACCCTCTTTGACATCACTCCGACCACGGGCGGCCCTCTGGCGCCTCTGGTGCGCATCGCCCTGCAGCAGCGGGCCGAGGAGATCCTACGCGATCTGGCTACCCTGCACCGTGACGGCCAGCTAGACCTGGTCGTCCCCGATGCCACTTTCTTCGTCCACCGCCTGATCCGTGCCGTGGAGGTCCTCAAGCCACACCTCAAAGAGGCCCTGCGCTTCGAGTTGCGCCACAAGCCCCAGTTCGCCCACGAACTGGAACGCTGGGCCATCGGCCAGGGCATCCCGGCCAACCTGCGCAGCGACGATTTCCTGGAGGCGGTCACCCGCCAGGCTATCTATCGTCTGCTGGGCAAGGTGATCTTCTACCAGAGCCTGCGCCGCTCCTTCGGCAGCCTGCCGGAGCTGAACTTGACCGGCGTTGACAGCTCCTACGTCATGCCCCGCCTGCGGGCCGCCTTCGCCGAGGCGCTGCAGGTGGACTACCACGCCGTCTTCGCCGAGGTATTGATTGACCGCCTGCCCTATCCCCAGACCGCCGCCACCGAACTGGCCGCGCTGATCGAGGACCTCAATACCCGCGATTTCGCCAGCCTGCCTCAGGACGTGGTGGGCCAGGTGTTCGAGCAACTCATCCCCCGCGAGGAACGCCACGGGCTGGGCCAGTTCTTCACCCCAGAGCCCCTGGCCGACCTGATCTGCGCTTTCTGCGTGCGCCGGGCTGATGACCATGTGCTCGACCCCACCGCCGGGACGGGCACCTTCCTCATCCGCGCCTACGACCGCTTGCGCTGGATGGGAGTGCAGGAGCACACCAAACTCCTCTCCCAACTGTGGGGAGTGGACATCGCCCCCTTCCCGGCCGAACTGGCCACCATCAACCTGTTCCGTCAGCGGGTGGACGAGCACGGCAACTTCCCCCGCATCCTGTGCCAGGACTTCTTCCAACTGCAACCCGGCTTGATCTGCCGCTTCCCGCCACTCAAGGCCGACTCCCCTCTCCCAGATTTGGGAGAGGGGCCGGGGGTGAGGGCCATAGATGAGCCAGTACCCCTCTTCGACGCCCTCGTCGGCAACTTTCCCTACATCAGCAATAACCAGATCGAGAAGCAGGAAGCTGGCTACCTGGATACCATCCGCCGCGTCGTAGCCGAGGACTGGTTCCTGGATGCGCCGGAGATGTTCACCATCAGCGACCGCGCCTTGCGGGCCGACTACGAGCGACAGCGCAGGACAGGCAATACTCTAGCAGCCTTTATCCCCCATGCCAGGCCCGACATCTCCACATATGCCGACCTGTACGTCTACCTTTTCTTCCACGCCGCCCGTTTCTTGCGACCCGGCGGCAAGATGGGCATCGTCACTTCCAATGCCTGGCTGGACGTGAACTACGGCTACGCCCTGCAACGCTTCTTCATGGGCCACTTCAAGATCGTAGCCATCCTGGAGAGCCGCTGCGAACCCTGGTTCGAGGACGCGGCGGTGAACACCGTGGTCACCATCCTGGAGCGGTGCGACGATGAAGCAGAGCGCGACGCCCACACCGTCAAGTTCGTCAAGGTGAAGCGCAAACTGGACGAACTGGTGCCGGAGGACATGCGTCTGGAGGCCCTGGCCCGCTGGCAGCGGCTGAACGGCCTGGTACAGCGCATCGAAGCCGTACCCCCTCCCCAACCCTCCCCCTACCAGGGGGAGGGCAAGGTGGGGGTGGGACCGGGGGGTGAGGTGAGGGAAGACCCCGACCTCCGCATCCGCGCCGTGCGCCAGGGTATGCTGCGAGCGCAAGTCGAAGCCGCCGGCCAGACCGTCAAATGGGGACCCTACCTCCGCGCCCCCGACGCTTACTTTGCCCTGCTCTGCCAAGCCGGGGACCGGCTGGCTTTGCTGCGGGACGTGGCCCCGCCCGCACGTGGAGGGACAACCCGTATCAACGAGTTCTTCTACGTGGACGACGCTACTATCGAGAGGTGGGGCATAGACCCCGAATTCTGCTGGCCGCTCATCAAGTCGCCCAGCCAGACGGATACCATCATCGTAGACCCAGAATCATTGGACCTCAAGGTCTTCGTCTGTCGCAAGAGCAAGGACGAACTGCGGGCCAAGGGCAAGAAGGGGGCGCTGCGCTACATCGAGTGGGGAGAGCAACAGGAGTATGGACGGGGAGTGCAGCGAGGGATGAAGTGGCCCGATGGGCCGTGGGTGAAGAATCGCCAACCAGGCTGGTATGCCCTGCCGGAGAGCGAAACGCATACGGCACAAGTATTCATCAATCAAATCTACGGAGACCGACATATTCAGCGGTTCTCGAAGGAAGAACTGATTGCAGATTGTGTCCTCAACTTTTTGGCTCCTGTCAAAGGGCTGGACCCACTGGTCGTGGTGGCTGTCTTGAATTCCTCAGTGTGCGCTATGATGATCGAACTGGCAGGGAGAGTTGTTCTTGGGGATGGAGCACTGAAACTTCAGGTCGAAGACGCCCGCGACTACCTGCTGGTGCCGGACGTGGGGCAGTTTGATGCGGCAGCGCAGCAAGCCATCATAGCCGCCTTCCAACCGCTGCTCCAGCGGCCCATCGGCTCCGTCTTCGAGGAGGTCAAGCGCCAAGACCGCCAGGCCCTCGACCGGGCCGTGCTGCAAGCGATGGGGCTCGACCCCAAGGATTGGTTGCCGCGTATCTACGAGGGCCTCACCAACCTGGTGCGGGAACGCATCGAACTGGGCCGCATGCGCAGCAGGGCCCGCAAGAGCAAAGTAACCCGCGCCGCCAACAAAGTTGCCGAGGAGGTGCTGGCCGATGTGCTGCCCGACGGCCCCCGCCGCTTTCCCGACGACTTCTGGTCGCCCGCCGCCCGCCAGGGTGAGTTCACCGAAGTAACGTTGCCCCAGGCTCCCTTGTGCTACGCCGGGCATATGTTCGGTCGGGAAGAGGTGGTGGCCGAGGGCGGCTTCCACTACCAGGCCCGCTCCAAGCATGAGGCCAAGTACCTCATCTATGCCCAGGCCGCCGGTCAGAAGGTGGCCCGCCTGCCATCGCAACCAGTGGAACTCAGCCGCACCGTAGCCAACTACGAACAGTATGTCCGCCAGACGCGCGATGCCCTCTACGAAGCCTACTACCACCGTACCCTCGACCAGAAGGCGGCCAACCGCTTTGTAAACAGTGCTATGCAGCAACTCAGGCTGGTGCTAGTTGAGGACAGGGAATAGGGAGAGCCGATGGAATCTCCCACAACAAACGGAGGTTTATCACCATGAAAGAAACCACCCCAACCATCTCAGACTGGCAGGCCCTCTACCAGGCGGCCATGGGGTTCAAAGAGATCGAGGCCTGGAGCTGGATGTACGACTCGGATGTCTTCGGGGTCCAGGACCCGGCCACCGGGGAAGTCGGCTACTGTTGCGTCCTGGGCGCTTTAGGGGAGGTGTTTGCCCTGGCCGTCTACCTGGGCACCGAGGGTTTGGAGAGCTACATGCGAGTTTCCTCCGGGCCTTCGTCGGACCCTATCGAAGCCGTAGAGATGGGCCTGCTGCAAAAGTGCCTGATGGCCTCCTTCGCCAACAGGGAAGAACTGGCCAAGCCAGACCGCGAGATCATCAAGCGCCTGGGCCTGAAGTTCCGGGGGAAAAACGCCTGGCCGCTGTTCCGCAGCTATCGTCCGGCATACCATCCCTGGTACCTGACGGCCGACGAGGCCAGGTTTCTCACCCTGGCCCTGCAACAGGCAAGAGAGGTCTGCCTCCGCTTCCGGGAAGGCCCCGCCCTCTTCGATCCGCCCCGGGAGGGGCTCTGGTTTGTCAGGGTGCCAGAAGAGACGGAGAAGGGCCTCTCCTGGAGAGATGCCTGGTTGGAGCCTGCCCCGCTGGAGGAGGAAGAGCTCCCGACAGCGCCCCTAGACGAACTTCGTCTGGCCAGGCTCGGGGAGGCGGCCCCGCTTAAGAAGGCCATCTGGGAGCTGGACTTCTTCCTCTCGCCCACCCCGGTGCAGGAGAAGAAAGGCGAAAGGCCGTACTACCCCTACATGTTGATGACGGTAGACCACGGGTCGGGCTTCATCTTCGGCACCGACTTGCTCTCCCCTGGAACCTACCGGGCAGAGTTCCCCGAGCGATTTCTGGCTTTGGCCGAAAGGTTGAAAGGGCTGCCGGCCGAGATCTGGGTCGAGAAGGAGGAGGCCTACGAGCTGCTGGAGCCCATCACCTCCCGCCTGGGGG
>Ga0315314_1000842_pt1 | contig 30076 bp, 31 predicted proteins | sample TDP9_MG_FD_203631 | JGI IMG/M metagenome (GOLD analysis project Ga0315314, IMG submission 203631) | Freshwater sediment microbial communities from Lake Towuti, South Sulawesi, Indonesia - TDP9 | ecosystem: Environmental > Aquatic > Freshwater > Lake > Sediment | place: Indonesia: South Sulawesi... | reverse complement strand
TCGCTTTGCAGCTTTATAACCGAGGCTAAATGGTGTAATGTTTCAGCGTCAAGGCATAAGTCGTCGGGAATTTCCCACTCTGGAAAATACTCTTTAATTACGCTTATGGTTTCGTCGACATCCATCAGGAAGGGGTCAAGGGAGCGGTCTTCTATCGACTTGCACGTTTCGATTATGCGCTGAAGCTTTTCTCTGCCAATCTTCGTCCTTTCTCTTTTCGACTGCATTAGGCGACCTCTCTGACTATGGATTTGCCCTCAACGTTTTGGACAGTGATTATATTAGCCTCTTCCTTTGCAAAAGTTACTTGACTCGGCGTGATCACTATATATTGGGCGTTCGCATTCTTCACCGTTGAAATAAGCATTTGCGCGATTATTTCACGGTTCTTCGGGTCCATGTGAATATCATATTCATCAACGGCACGGAAGGGTGAACGAACATGCTGCTGCAAAGCCAACAAAAAGCTCATGGTGGATGTTGTTCTTTCTCCGCCACTTTGCGTATAAGCATCTAGCGGAACTGGTTTACCACCTTTAAAGCCTACAAGAATCTCGAGTCCCGCAGCCTCTATATCATGTCCATTAACCAGTCTTACTTCTCCAACGGCTTGAGCTTGAGCCAAAGTCTTTTGATATTCCAAGTTCACGCGGTCTAGGAGGCTTTGGATTACTGTTCGCCAATTCCGCATCCTCGTTTTAACTTCTTCCAGCGCTTTTCCTCTGTTTTCAGCAACTTGTTGCGCTTTTTCCTTTAGCTCCAAATAGAGCTTTGAATAAGATTCGTACATGCGTTCTATGTCTTCTGAAACATCAGTGAGCGCTGTCAAATGTCCGTCAGTGACTCGCATTTCGTCGAGGATTTCGCCGACGCTTTTTATGACAGCAATTCTAGGTCCAGCTTGCTCTGCTTTTTCCACAGCTTCATTCAAATGAGCTTTAGCACTTTTCAATTCTCTTTCAAGTCTTTCCAGATTGGCTGTTACATTTTCTCTCCGATATTGCAGTAACGCCAACTTGATTCGATTTTCTATGGCTTGGTTGCCAACTTTTTCGATTTCCTCGTCTAAGCTTTTTGTCAATTTTTGATTCTCATTTATTTCGGCGTTTAGTTTTGAAAGCTGTTGGTTAGAGTTTTGGATTAACTCCTCCAGGTTATTGCTTTTCAAAAGCTTAACTTGTGTTGACGTAGGTTCTTTCATCAATTGACTTAGTTGAGGATGTGGGTTCTCCAGCATTGCTATTTCTTTTAGGAGCTGCTCGCATAGCGAAATTGTTGCTTCGTTTCCAGCTCTTTCCCGTTCAAGGCTCAGTCGCTCATCGAAGAGCGTTTTCCATTCTTTTTTCAGTTTTTCAAGCTCATTCTGCTGAATTTGCAAGTGTCCTTTTTCGGTTTTGGTTTCTTCCTCGATTTGGTTTAGAACGTTTTGCTCCCTTTTTCGATCGTCTTCCAACTCTTTGATTATTTGCTCTCTTCGGGCAACTTCCGCCCATGCAAGCTCTCTTTCCAAGAATCTTCGCTTGGTTTGCAGCTGCTTTTTCTCTTGGTATCTGTCGTATTGTTCTCTCCAGTAGTTGAGCGTCTGCTCAGCCGACTCCAAAAGTTTGCTTATGGATTCTTCTTGACTTAGTATGCGAGTTAGCTTTTTCTGGGCTTCCAAAACGTTTCCACGGTATGGCTCAAGCCCAACAGCTGCCTCAACCATGCGCAGCTTTTCCTGTTGGGAAAGCACGGTGAACTGTTCAACCATGTTCTGATGCATTATTATGAGCATGTTGTCTGGGTCAACGCCCAACTTGGACAACAATCTTTCAACATCCATTTTTGTGACAGCTCTATTCTCAAGCTCAAACCAGTACTGACCATCCCGCCGCAAAACCCGCGTGAGAAAAATCTGGTCTTTACTGAATTTCGGAACAGGTCTTTTTCCGCTCCTCTTAGCGTTGTCCAAAATCAACGTTACACGGGCTTGGTCTTTTTCCCACCGTATCAGGTTGCTCAACTTCTTTGAGCGTTCAGTGTAAGATTGTCCTAAGGCCACTGAAATAGCCAGCAAAAGCGAAGATTTTCCAGAGCCGTTCGGTCCGCAGACGACGTTTACGCCATGTTTAAAGGGTACCCTGGCATACTCGTAGCTCATGAAGTTTTCTAGGATTACCTCTTGAATCAACATTTTAGGGCAATGTCTCTTTTTTTGCGGTAAATAATAGAGGTGAAATCTCTCTTATTAAAGCAATTAGGCAAAGTTCCACTCAAAGCCGTGGTTAGATAAATGAGAGTTTTACATGCAAATTTACACATAAACAAACTGCAAACTAAAGTTTCATAAGTAGATTGAAGGTAAACTAGATTAGGTGCTCAACCCATGGTTATAGCTGGTAAAATCTTTAGACTTTCAGAAGCGCTTTCTTTAGCTGAAATTGCGTCGAGACTTGAGGGTTATCGCACTGAAGAACCTTACGAGGAGGGTGACTACGAGTTTACTCTTTTTACTGAGGTTGTTGGGCTTCTGCCGAAAGAAAACATGCTTAGGGGCGTTTATTCGCATGATTACGTGATTCACATTTTCCATAGAGGCAAAGTCATGCCATTACCTCGCACTGTTGAAGCCCTGTTCAGCTTTGCCCAACACGGAGAAGAGACGCTTTTAACCATTGTTGAGAAGAAACACGTAGCCAATTTTATAGCCAACAAGCTTAGCGAAATCCTTTTCGACAAGGCTGGCGGTGTATTAGAAGCCAGAATTCCGCCCGAGACTCTAAGAGATTTTCACCTAAAAAATCCGGAGGATACTAAGATAACGTTCTTCGATAACGTTGACATTCCAAACGTGAATAAGCTTTCGCTTTATGGACCAGACCTGATAAGCACTTCGCTTTTCGAAGACTATTGCAAGCATGGTGACTTGTGGTATGTGGTTGCAAGATCTAAGGAGTACGGCTATGTTGTAGGCGTGACAAGAGACGCTTCAGTAACAATCTTCAATCTAACAGAAAAAGAAAAATATCTGGAATTTGTAGAAAAAGAAATTTATCCGCTAGCAATCAAAATTTAAGAGCACAAAATAAAGCTTTATATTTTTCGTAACATTACAACTAGTTTGGTAGTGAAATTTTGAACAATACAAATGACCAGAACAAGATGGGAGCGGGACGGAATACCGGTTTTCGGTCATTAAATTATAGTGTGGGTGCACTCGCAATTCTCGTCATATCTGTAGGAGTTGCGGCAATAGTTTACAGTACAAACGCAATTACTTTTGATCTTTTTAACGTTCCAGCATGGATTTTCGGTCCCGCTGGGGTCTACACGCTTGCTTACTCATTTGTCGGTGGCAAAGATTCCACCTACTACTTGGTTTGGGGTGCTGTAATGTTTGCGGTTGCCGTTGTTTCAGCGTTTTATGCTGTAGTAAATCCCTTCATTGTTTTAGGCGTTCTAATCATCGTTATCGCAGTCATAGGTTTATTTACATATTGGAGGAGTAAAAAATGAGCGGAAAAGACTATTTGGAAAAGGTTCGTGGCGAGAGAGGGCTTCTAGAGAGAATAATGGGCTACATTCCAGGCTACAGAGGGTACAAAGAGAAAGAGCTTAGGAGAGAAAGCGACCGTCTTGTAAGGATGGAAGCGGTGAATAGGCTTAAGGCAGCGAAAAACACTGTTAGAAAAAGTCTTGCAAATCCCATGGTTGTGCAGAAACTTTCAAGCGAAGACTCGTGGAGGTTTGACACCCTAATGGCTCGTCTTGACCGGGTTACCCAACGCATAGACAGAGCAGTTGCCGGATACGCTGGAATGTTCGATGCGGTCAAGGTTAAAGAGGACAAGCTTGACGCTATCATTGAACACGACTTAGTTTTGATAGAGAAGGCTGAATCCTTGAAAGTTGATGTTGAAAAAGCGGTTAAGTTGGAAACCGGAAAAGATGAATGGAGAGCAGCTATGGACGACTTGATATCCAAGACTGATGAGCTTGACGGACTTGTAGACAAAAGGTCAGATGTCCTTAGAGGGTTGGGAGGATGATCTCTGCCCGTTACCGTGATATCGGGGTGAGACTGGAGAATTTTCGTCAGGCTTTACCTGGGTATGTTCAGCAGATAGGCTGGAGTGTTAAGAAGACTATACCTGGACAAAACAGTTTCATGCTTGAGCTGAAAAAGGGCTTCTTTGACAAGGCAGTGATTAAGGCGAGAGGAATTCCGCAAGATGTGTATGTTGAGGTTGAAGGACCAAAAGACCTTATGGACATTGTGGAACATGCTCTGGCTGATTCGTGCGACAATCCAGGAGCCTTAGTGGGATGGAAGGAACAAGCCCAACAGCAAGCTATGGAATTTGCCAAAGGTCTAGCCGGAGTCATCCCACCTCCACCACCAACTGCTTCTGCTTCGCCCACACCTCAACCAGCTCCACCGCCAAAACCAGCAGCACCTAAACTCGAAGCGTGCCTACACTGTTCTGCTCCACTTACATACGACCCAGAAGAAGTTCTTGTCATTTGCAACTACTGCGGATATGTGAACAACACCACTGGCGAACAACCTCCAAGATATAGCATGCTTCCAATAGTTCTCAGCGGTTCGCAAGCCATGGAGTTAGCGAAAGACCATGTTGCAAAGGGAATTTTCGTCACGCGCGGCATGGCTGAGCGGGCTGATTGGGGTGCAATAGTTCTTCGGTACATTCCAAACTGGGCTGTAACCATTCGGCTTGAAGGGGACCTTGAAGGCAAGAAGGCTCTTGTCAAAGCGAAAGACACGAAATCGCAGCTAGCGCAAGAAGTCGCCATGCAGGCAATAGGAGGAGCGCTTGGCAGTATCTTCGGAGGAGCAGGAAAAGGTGCTGGAAAAGCAATTCAAGACAGAACTGAAAGAGTTTCCGTCAGCGAGGCATTAGATGTTTCTGTTGTGGCACGAAAAGCAGCAGAATATCAGCCTGACGCTGGAGCATACAAAATTCCACTCGACAGGAAGGAACCCTTCAAGAAAACAGGTGAAGAAACTCTTAACGTGGAGATAAGCGCCCAAGAAGCATCGGAAAGAGCTAAAGGATTGGCTCTGCAAGAGCTCAGGTCAAGATACACTTTCGTATCAAAGTTTAATGTAGGTGCAAATCCAGTTGGGGAGCCTGAACTAATATATTCTCCGTGGTGGTTCATAGAATACCACATGGGAGGGAGAGCCCTCTCAGTGATAGTTGACGCGTGTAATGGAAGCGTTATCGCCGGACAGAGACCTTGGCTTCCTAAAGGAGTGACTAAAAGGAGGTGAAGTTTGGATGCCAAAAGTGATAGAATGGGTCGGAGCTAGAGAAGCAGACATAGTTTGGAGATATCCAGTTGACGAAATCGCATGGGGAGATAACCTCATCGTCCACGAATACGAAGCAGCAGTATTCTTCAGAGACGGAAAAGCCTACGATGTCTTTAGAGCCGGACGCCATGTCTTAGCGACCGCGAATCTTCCGCTATTAACAAAAGTTCTTTCAAAGATCGCTGGATTTGACAAAGTTCCCTTCAGGTCAACGATTGTCTTCGTTTCATTAAAGCAGTTCCAAGGCAAGTTTGGAGCGGCGGGTCAGACGAAGGAACTTGCCCCACTCAAATTCTTTGGAGGCTTCTGGTTTAGAGCTGAAGAGCCAAATCTGTTTGTTAATGAAGTTGTAGGTGGTCAAGGAGCGTTCACCACTGATGGGCTTCAGAACTTTCTCAGAGGCTACTTCAACGAGAGACTAATTGACACATTAAGCCCGTATTCGCTTGCAGACGTTTATGGCAAGCTTGACGAGACAAGCCTACTTGCAAAGAATGCACTTTTCGATGCGTTCTCAAGAATAGGACTTGAACTGATTGATGTGAAATTTGAGGGAATCGACACAACCCCAGAATGGCGAGACAGACTGTTTTACATAAAAACTGGTGTCGGTGCAGCCGAAGTGCTTAGGATGGAGACTGTTCAGAAATCAAGTGAAAGCCTATCAAAGAGTCCTGGAGCGGCAGTTGGAGCCGGAGTAGCAATAATTCCGCCTCTCTTCCAACAACCAGCACAAGCTCCAGCACAGACTATGGTGTTATGCCCCAAATGCGGATTTCAGAACCCGCAAACAGCGAAGTTCTGCAACAGCTGTGGCGCACCAATGCAAGTTGGTGCTATTACTTGCCCCAAGTGTCAAGCGTCGAATCCAGCCGGGACGAAATTCTGTAGCAACTGTGGAAATCCGTTACAAGCGACCACAAAATGTCCTAAATGCGGCACCGACGTTCAGGCGGGAAGCAAATTCTGCCCCAACTGCGGAGCAAAAACAGAGTAGTTGCTTCCACCTGCTCTCCTCTTTATTTTTATGTATTGTCCGTTGAAAGAAATTAAGAAACTCTTAAGAGTTTCTTGAATAAGTATCGTCAAATCACAATTCCGCATTGAGCCAGACATGAAGACTAAAATATTAAATTTCTTTTTGATGAATGTGATACACATGGAACTTCTGAAACCTCCGAAACTTGTTGCGGGCGATACTATTGGTGTAATCGCACCTTCCCACCCAATTTCTCTCTTCCGAAGAGAATATCGTCTAGGAATTGAAAATCTCAAGAGGCTCGGCTTCCACGTGAAGGAAGGTAAAACTGTTAGGCTTCAGCATGGCTATATGGCTGGAGAAGACATGGAAAGGGCTGAAGATATCAACTGCATGTTTGCTGACAAAGAAGTGAAAGCAATCGTTTGTGCCATGGGTGGGTCGGTAGCAATTAGAACTTTACGCCATTTAGACTTCAACTTGATAAGGGCAAACCCAAAAGTTTTTTCTGGGATGAGTGACATTACGACCTTTCACTTAGCTTTTCTAGCTAAGGCGAGTCTTACCAGTCTCCATCAAACTGATGTGATTTTTGGATTCGGAGTAGACATGAAAAGTAAAGAAGGCAAATACGAAGTGGACCTTTTCTTAAAAATCACGAAAAATGCCAAACCCTTGGGCCTGTTGCCAGCATTAACTCGGTGGGAAGTGTGGCGAGAAGGAAGTGCCGGAGGCAGACTATTCGGTGGCAATCTACCAACCCTAGAAGCTTTGCTTGCTACGTCCTACTTTCCAAAACTGGATAAGGATATCATTTTCTTTTGGGAATGCATGACAAGACCATTAGAAGAAATTGACCAAATGCTGGTTCACTTCAGAGAAACGGGACTATTCGACAAAACGAAAGGCATGTTAATAGGTAAGATTAGAGGCGAGGAGGGCAATATCATAAAAGACACAACCAGTGAAGTTAAGAAGGTTGTTTTGGAGATTACCGATGAATTCAATTTTCCAATAATCGCAAGTATGGATTTTGGACATTTTACACCTAACTTGCCTCTGCCAACATGGCTGAAGGTAAGCCTAAACACCGAAAAAATGAGAGTTTGGATAAATGAGTCCTATGTAAAATAGATGAGAAGCTTATGAACATAGCAAGTTTGGGTCTGCATATAACAGATCGATGTAATGCCAAATGTCTCCACTGTGCTTTCGGGTGTGGTCCTAAAATTGAGGGGTCTATGGGTTTGAAGGAAGCTAAACGATATGTAGCTGATGCTAAAACATTGGATACTGAAACAGTTTGCATAAGTGGCGGGGAACCTATGCTTTATCCCAGTTTGGTTGAGAAAATAGTCTCTGAATCCAGTCGCCTGTCCTTCTCCGAAATATGGCTCTTCACTAACGGCTTCTGGGCACTAGATATGCATAGCGCACATGCAATTACCGAAAAACTCAGCGAACTAGGTTTGACGAAGATGTTTACAAGCATAGATGTTTTCCATCAAAGTCATGTTCCAATAGAATCCGTTAAAAATGCAATTGAGGCCTCTTTGGAATCCAACCTAGAGGTTTGTGTTGACGCCAGATTCATTGGCGAACTCAACGAAGAAAACGAATTCAAAAAGACTACCCGCGCTCTCTTGGATTCCCTAGGAAATATTCTTGCAAAAGTAGAAGTCATAAAGACGCAGCCTCTGTTTGTTGGAAGGGCAGCAGAATCGCTTGCGACACATATTAAAATGAAGCCTTTATCAGAAATATTGGAGGAAAGATGTCCCGGTGCATGGGCTGGTGGAACGCTTGAAGCTCCTTTAGGAGTTGATGTTGACGAATTTGGATTCGTTACAATATGCCCCGGACTGAGCATAGGAAACACTCGGCAAACTTCCTTTAGAAAAACTATCGAAAAATACGATTACAGAGAGCATGTGGTTATTGCTGCATTGTATGATGCTGACATGAGAGGTCTGAAGAATCTGGCATCCGAAAAAGGGTTCGTTCCAAAAGAAGCCTATGCTAATGGCTGTCACTTTTGCTACGAAAGTAGGAAGTTTCTTCGAAAAATCTTTCCAGAAGCCTTTGCGTTTATTGGATAAAACTTAGCAGTTTTCTTAAGTTTTTTATGCTTTAACCAACAAAACTACTTAAGCTGAGGAATAACTGTGGAAGCTTATATTCTCATCAATGCAGAACCCGGCATGATATGGAACGTCGCAGAAACCATGCTCAAAATCGAAGGCGTCAAGATGGCACACGCAGTAACAGGACAGTTTGACGCTGTGGCTTATGTTGAATTTCCTAAAATGGAAGACCTTGGAAAAATAATCGAAAAAATCCAGCATCTTAAAGGTGTGCATCGAACCCAGACCTTAATAGCCATTCCACCTACAATCAGAAAATAGGACAAATCACATTGGAAAAATGAGGGGGCTTCTATCGTGCTGTTTTTCAGAGGACAGCATCTGTCTTATCATTTTCTTTATTAAAGATAGTTGAAAAAAATGGTTTTTTGAGCCAGCCCAATTTAGAGGCTTACTTGCTCCCCAAAGTAAGCTAGAACTGTGAAGACTATAAGTCTAGGTACAAAACTTAGAACTAGAAAAATGACTAGGCGTATTTTTAACAATCCACAAATGAACGAGAGCAGTTCTACTGGTAAGACTGGGACAAGACCAAATATTATGTAGATAATCCAGCCCCACTTATTCCATAAACTCGCCATTTCTTCAAGCCTTTCCGCTGACAGTTTCTTCTCGACATAAGGTCTTCCTAAGCGATAAGCCAAGAAGTAGTTAACGCTCATGCCAATCGTAAATCCAGTTGTGGCGACTAAAATGAGGGGAAGTGGTGGCACACCTAAGAAAGCTGCAGCCACAACCAAGGCTGGGCTTCCCAAAGGTACAGCAGTTCCAGCCAGAATGGTTGCGAAGAAAATGCCAATAAGCCCATATTTTTCCACGAATACCTCAAAATCCAAAAAAAGCTGAGTATTACCAACATTGAAAATTTTTAAAAAGAAAATTGCTATCAAACCTATGGCTACGAAGATTATCCCTAAACTTATTGAAGATTTCATCCATGAAGTTTTAAGCAGGTCTGAAAATTTTCTGGGCGCCTTTTTGTCCTCATTTTCGGACATTTATAGTCTTCCTGTTAGATGAAGAGCTAATATTCGACTCCCTTTCTGGCTTGGTAGCCCTTGTTAAAGGGATGTTTGACCTCTTTCATCTCTGTGACAAGATCAGCGGCTTCAATGATTTGGCTAGGTGCGTGACGTCCAGTTAGTACAAGTTCAACGTGTTTTGGCTTGTTTTTTATTAGCTCCAATACGTTTTCTGTTTTTATCAACTTCAGGTTCAAGGTCACATTTATCTCGTCTAAGATTACTATGTCATATTCGCCGCTCTTCACCACTTCCTCAGCCAGCGCCAAGGCTTCTCCCGCAAGTTTGATGTCCTCTTTTCCCGGGGGCTTTTCTGTTACAAATTTGCCTCTGCCAAAGGCTTTCAGTTTAAGGTTCGGAAGTTTGTCTATGACATATAGTTCGCCGTAGTCGAATCCGCCTTTAATAAACTGAATTATGTAAACTTTCAATCCTCTGCCCGCGGCTCTTAAGGCAAGTCCAAAAGCTGCTGAAGTCTTTCCTTTACCGTTTCCAGTGTAAACTTGCACAAGTCCTTTTTCAAGCTTCGGCATCGCTTATTGCCTTCTTAAGTTTTTGGCGCAGAATTCTTTCGGCTGCAGACGCTGGGTCTATCTCTCTTTTCAGAATCTTCTGCAGAATTTCCTCAAATTCTCCTTCTCTTTTCAACTCATCTATTATTAAGTTTGCAGCCTTTTCCTTTATCGCTTCTATAAGTTCTGCTTCGGCTCTTAACAGGCTTTTTTGCTGTTCGGTTTCTTTTTCTAGAAATTGTTTGTGCTCTTCCAGTCTTTTAATGAGTTCGGGTACGCCCTCGCCTGTTAGGGCTACTGTCTTTAGGATGGGTGGCTTCCACACTTTTTCTTTGTTGTTCAATTGCAGCATTGCTTGGATGTCCATTACGGCTTTGTCTGCGTTTTCTCGGTCAGCCTTGTTCACGACAAAGATGTCAGCTATCTCCATTAACCCCGCTTTTATTGCTTGTATTTCATCTCCCAAGCCTGGAGCGTGAATGACAACTGTTGTTCGTGCCACTTTGATTATTTCCACTTCTGATTGCCCAGCTCCAACAGTCTCCACGATCACTATGTCTTTGCCTGCAGCGTCCAAAATTTTGACAGCATGTTTTGTCGCTTTGGCTATTCCTCCAGAATAATTGCGAGTTGCCATACTCCTAATAAAAACGCCTTCATCTGTGCTCAATTCTTGCATTCGAATTCTATCGCCTAAGAACGCTCCCCCTGTGAAGGGGCTTGTCGGATCCACGGCTACTATGCCTACAGTTTTGCCTTTTCGTCTATATTCACGTACAATTTTTTCGATGAGGGTGCTTTTTCCAGAGCCTCCCGGTCCGGTCAAACCTATTACGTGGGGTTTTCCTGTATGGGGATAGATTGATGCAATCAACTTTGAGGCTTCGGGTGTGTTATTTTCAATGATTGTGATTGCCTTTGCTATGCTTCTGCGGTCTCCAGCCAAAATGCCTTGGATTATTTCTTCAATTTTCGTCAATAGTTCTGCACATCTTAGGGTTTAGTTTCTTTTTGGAACGTGTTTTTGAACTGATTGTATTATTGTTTCTGTTGGGGTTCCTGGACCAAATATTTCTTTTATTCCAAGCTTCCTCATTTCAGGTGCATCTTCTTCTGGGATTATTCCTCCCGCAAAAACCATCACGTCTGTTAATCCTTTTTGTTTTAGAAGCTCCATTATTCGTGGGAAAAGTGCTTTGTGGGCTCCTGAAAGAATACTCAAGCCTATTACGTCAACATCTTCTTGAAGAGCTGTTTCAACTATCTGTTCAGGCGTCTGCCTCAAACCAGTGTAGATCACTTCCATTCCAGCGTCTCTTAAGGCTCTGGCCACAATTTTTGCTCCTCTGTCGTGGCTGTCGAGGCCTGGTTTGGCGATTAAAACTCTAATTTTTCTCGTGCTTTGCATTTTATCTCGCCTCCTTTTTTTAAATGACGATCAATTCTTTATATTCTCCGTAAACTTCTCGCAGTACTTCGGTTATTTCGCCTAATGTTACGTAGGCTTTTACTGCTTCGATTATTATTGACATGAGATTTGCGTCTTTTTCTGCTTTGTTCTGGAGTTTTTCAAGGATTTCCTTCACTTTTGTGTTGTCGCGTTCTCTTCTCAGTTTTTGCAGTCTTGCAACCTGTTCTTTTTCAACTTTTGGTTCTATTCTTAAAAGGTTTATTGGGCATTCTTCTTCGATGGAGTATTCATTTGAGCCAACAATTATGCGTTTCTTCTCGTCTACTTCCTTTTGATATCGATAGGCACTGTCGGCGATTTCCTTTTGGAAGAAGCCTTTTTCAATGGCGGGTAAGACGCCGCCCATGTCGTCTATCTTTTGGATGTATTCCATTGCTTTTTCTTCCATCTCGTTTGTTAGGGCTTCTATGTAGTATGAACCTGCCACTGGGTCTATGGTGTTTGTTGCTCCGCTCTCGTAAGCTATTATCTGTTGGGTTCTTAAGGCTACGGTTGCAGCTTCTTCGGTTGGCAAGCATAAGGCTTCGTCGAAAGAGTTTGTGTGTAACGATTGGGTTCCGCCTAGGACTGCTGCTAGGGCTTGGATGGTTGTGCGTACGATATTGTTTAGTGGTTGCTGCGCTGTTAGCGTGCATCCTGATGTTTGGATGTGCATGCGCATCCACATGGACCTTGGGTTTTTAGCGTGGAAACGTTCTTTCATTATTTTCGCCCACAGTCTTCGGGCGGCTCTGAATTTGGCTATTTCTTCGAAAAAATCGCTATGGGATGCAAAAAAGAATGATAAGCGTTGAGCAAAATCGTCTACTTTCAATCCTCTTTGTAGGGTTGATTCGACGTAGGCTATTCCGTCGTAGAGTGTGAAAGCTAATTCCTGAAGGGCTGTTGCACCAGCCTCGCGGATATGATAGCCGCTTATACTTACGGGATTCCACCTTGGCAAATGCCTCGCACAGTATTCAATGATGTCTGTTGTGAGCTTCACTGAAGGCTCAGGCGGAAATATGCATAACTTTTGGGCGAAAAACTCTTTCAGATTGTCGTTCTGAGTTGTCCCTCCAATTTTGTCTCTTGGAACGCCTTGTTTGTCTCCTACAGCCACGTACATGGCAAGCAACATTGACGCTGGACCGTTTATTGTCATGGAGGTTGTGACTTGGTCTAATGGTATGCCCTCGAGAAGTGTTTCCATATCTTTTAATGAGGAGATGGCTACTCCGCACACGCCTACTTCTCCTGCTGCCATTGGGTGGTCTGAATCGTACCCCATGATCGTTGGATAGTCAAAGGCTGTGCTTAGACCTGTTTCGCCTTCCTTCAACAGATACTTGAAGCGTTGGTTTGTTTGTTGTGCTGTGCCATATCCTGCGAACATTCTCATCGTCCACAAACGGCCTCGATACATGGTCGCGTGAACGCCACGGGTGAAAGGATACTCGCCTGGAAGCCCCAAAGCTCTCATGTAATCTAAGTCTTTAACGTCTTCTGGTGTGTAAACGCGTTTTATCAGCGTCCCTGAATGGTTTCGAAATTCAGTTTTCCTTTCTCCAGTTTCATTCAGCCATTTTTGGAGGGTTGTTTTTTCCCAGCGTTCTCTTTCATGTTTTACTTTGTTAGTCTTTTCTTTATCAAACATTGTCTGACCACTCCAATTATCGACCTGTTGGTTGTTTGACTACATATCAACATAAGCTAATTATTTTCTTATCGGTTAAAAGTGGTAACTTTAACATCAAAATTTGGCAATCGTGTGATGAAAACCTGTTTAAGCCATGGCTAGAAGAGTATTCCATTAATTTTATATGGTAGTTATTCACAAAAGAAGGATTGCACTTTAGGTGCAAAAGGAGAAGGGATTAATTAATGAAGAAAATTGTCAATAAGAAAGCGCATACCTTAGCTCTAGTGCTGACGGCTTCGCTACTCTTATCTTCATTTATGCTCTTTTCAACTATTTCAGCGACTATGCCGGAAAGCAACCCTCCTAAAAAATCCAAAATCTACGGTGTCCCCGTTTCAGCTCTAATAAGCGAGTTAGGAGACGACGCCTCAATCCTTGTCTCCATCACTACTGCAAGTGGTGGCATCGAAAAACTTGAAGGTTATGCTTCTCTGGGAAGAGCAATAGAGCTTCCATCAGAAGAGTTCTTAGTTAGGGCTGTGACAACTCCTGGAAACTTAGGAGCCATTGAGGCTATAGAAGAAGTTAGTTCCATCTGGACAAAAATGAAACCTGTTGTGCCAAACATTTCTCCGGTAAGCCCTGAGTTCGAAGAGATGCCGCCAGAAACGGATATGTGGATTACTCGTGAAGTTCTTGGCGTTAATCAGGCATTTACAGAGTTCGGTGTTACAGGCGCAGGTGTCAGAATTGCCATCGTTGACACTGGTGTGGACTATTCACATCCTGACCTGATTGATGCGCTTGAATATGTGACCTTGCCAAGCGGGATAAGGGAGCCCTTGGTGTTAGATTCAGACGAATCTCAAGTGCTGCTGTTCAAAGATTTTGTGGCTGTAGGTGGGAAAATTTCCACTGCAGGGACTATTGCACAGCTGTACAATCCAGGCTTAGTCCAAATAACTGTTACGGTAAACTATACGGTGGGAACGTTATCCACTGCCAGCGGGGTCTATAAGTTTGCAATGACATCGTTGTATGGCTATTCACCTTCACGATTCGGAGTATTGCTGACAGACCCGACAACCGCAGGCGTTTACGATACTGCTTACGTTGACCTTAACGGCAACGCCGATTTCACCGATGACAATGTTCCAGGAAGAATGCTCACTTATGGCGGCGACAGAGTTTCACGAATGCCCGCTACTGGGCTTCCTACACGCACGGTTGGTGTACTGGGAGGCTTCTTCTACGACACGTTCTACTGGTTCAATCCCTTTTTTGCTGGCTTCATGCCAGGCTGGGATCTCAGCGGCAAATACTTGTCACTATTCTATGACTTTGATGGACATGGCACCTCATGCTCCGGAAACGCGGCTTCAAGAGGAAAAACAACCTTTACGATTTCGCCTTTCGGTAGCGTCAAACTTCTTGGAATAGCTCCTAACGCCACCATCGTGGGCGTAAAAGCCTTATGGTATGGCAACGTTGAACAAGCTTGGCTATGGGCTGCTGGCTTTGACATAGATTCAACGGGTAAGTTTTACTACACGGGTTCAAAACGGGCGGATATGACAAGCAACAGTTGGGGTATATCCAGCCAAGTCTATGACATATTCGGCTTTGGCTACGACTTAGAAGCAATGCTACTGAATGGTTTGGCAACGCCAGGGTTCCTAGACCCAGCTTTTCCGGGAATTGTTATGCTGAAATCTGGAGGTAACGGAGGCTTTGGATACGGCACGATTACAACTCCATGTGCGGCTTCTATGGCAATAACCGTGGGAGCATCCACAGTCTACAATGCTACTGCAAACCTATTTGGTATACACCCATATGGTAAATGGGACGACGTGATCAGCTGGAGTGCAAGAGGACCATCACCCATAGGCGAGACTAAACCCGACGTAACGAATAACGGAGCCTTCGCCTTCACTCCTCATCGCACTCCGTATTATTACAGATCTTTCAGCGGCACTAGCCAATCCTGCCCTCTAACAGCTGGAGTAGTCGCTTTGATGCTGGATGGAAGCAACAAAGCCATCACAAACTCGCAGATGATCCGCACAATTCTTCAAACATCCGCCAAAGACCAAGGATACAACAGTTTCGTTCAGGGTTCTGGGCGTGTAGATGCTTACACTGCTGTTTTGCTTTCTAAGAGGCTTGCGTCCCAACAACCAGGCGGGCCTTCAACCTTTAACGTCTACACGTATGAGACCATGAAGAATCTTGAGTCAATCTTGGCACAGGCATGGTATCTGCAATGGACGCAGCATATTCCAGGCTATTTATACGCTGTTGGAAGCAACATACTCAGCGTTCCAGACCCAATGATACCAAAAATATCCACATTGCCATCCGGAAAAGTGTTTCTCGGCAGGAGAAAACCAGGTACAGCAAACGAGTTCAAATTGTTCATTGAAAATCCAAACGCCGAAGACGCAGAAATCATAAGCAGTAAAGCCTTGAAATACGAAAAAATTGGTCATGATACCTACACAGGCGTGCTGAAAATACGCGCCGTTGGATTGCCACCGACCTTCGGAGACAGAGTTGACTTCTTATTCAACCCTTCAGTCTTCACAGGCTCGTTGCTAACTAGATTCAATCTTTTCGCAGACTTCACTGATGTCGACCCTGGATTTGACTATACGTGGGACTATAGGACTAGGCTTTGGGTCTTTGAATGGATAGACGACAACGGCAACACCCTAGTTGAAGATTCAGAACTTCGAATGTTCAACTACGGCTATGTGACAGGAGCAACGCAAGAAGTTCCAGTTACCGACATTGTTGGCAGACTCTCAAGCGCGAACTCACAAATCCTTGTCAGAGTTGACGGCACAAAATGGGCAGCCGCAACACCTGGACGTTCAATTCCCTTTACGCTGGTTGTCACAAAATACGCCAGAACCGAGGATTCCATTATGACCCTGGCTCCCGAATCCAAGAATCTGCCTGCAGGCAGCACTGTCAAAATCAACGGTGTGCTACACGTTCCGACAACAGCCACTGGAGTTCAAGAAGGCTTGATACAAATCGAAGTACAAACCTCAGCCGGTGTTTTCACGAAAGTCCTACCCTATTCATACGTTGCAGTTGTACCAGCCTCTGGCACTATCACACCACCACCGTCCAACGAAGGTGTACTCTACGACTTAGGAGCGGTGCGAGGCGCCCTAGACTGGAGATGGCGATACGAATCTGGAGATTGGCGAGTCTTCGCGGTAGAAGTTCCACCTAATCCGAATGTCTTTGCACTCGAAGTCACCTTCAAGTGGACAGACTACAACTCAACTCTCGATGTCTTCACAATCGGTCCAGATGGACAGTTTGCTGGACTCTACAGCGGCACAGGACTCCCCTTCAGCTACGTTGTGCCAGGTTCTGTCAGCGGCAACTACAGGTTTAGGTGGCACAGCGTCTACGACCGAACCGGAACGGCATTACTGCAACACACTTCCTTCCCACAAACAAGATACATCATAAACCAATATGGCTTCCGCCACTACGCAGGTCCAGCAGTTTTCACAATCTACATCCACCAAGTGCTCCATGCAGGTAAAAGGCTCTCAGAACCAATCATTGGAACAGTAAGACAACTCACCACCAGTAAGCGCTTGCAACTCGTAGTGCCTTTGGGCGGAAGTGAAATCAAGCGTCTGGATACTTCAGTAACAATGCCATACGAGGTGGCAATTTCGCCTGGCAGTCCGGCTCCATCAGACACTACATCGTTAATCTTTGACGGTGCAACAAGCGGACCATTGACATTTACCCCTACACTGCCGGTCTCGTACGCCACAAGCTTCCCAGCAAACACAGAAATCTCGACAGAAATGATAGACCTGAGAATTGGCGGCTCTGTGACCGAAAGCTATGCAGCAGCAACCCTCATAAAAACAACACTACCAGACCTGAGGGTATTTGTGCGAACTACTGGAACGACAGTCACTCAGCTTAGCGCACCCTTGTACACCTTCCAAGACTGGACAGCAGTGGGCTTCATCGGTAAAGGCAAATCGCCTACATAGACTCAGCATAAAAACGCATAAAGCATCCCTTTTTTTATGATTTCCATTTTCAATAGACAATGTGCAACGTACTAAATTTTAATTACCTTAAATTAATTCAAGTTTATAGTTGAAACTTCAATGTCAAAAAAGACTGAGCTTTCTGGAAGATCCGTTCCAAAACTTCATCTGCGCTATGTTAGGTTGCCAAATCAAGTTTTGGATCTTTATGACGATTTGTGTTATTGGTCAGAAAGGGTTATTGTTGGTAGGTCGGAAATAACTTCTGAGCATTCTGTTATATTTGATGGCGAAGTTGTTCTTGCCACTGGTTTCGAAATGACATATTTCCATCTGTTTGGAAAATGGTTCACAGTTGGTAAGATCAGAAACGTGCAGGGAAAGCATACAGGATACTACTGTGACATTGTTATTCCCCCACGGCTTTTGGCTGATGGTGAGGTTGAAATTACTGATTTGTTTCTAGACCTTTGGGTTTCGCCTGACCTTAGGTTTAAAGTGCTTGACGAAGAAGAGTTTGACGATGCCTTCGATAAAGGTTGGATTACAAGACAACTCTACGAAAGAGCAAGGGAAGAATTGGACAGACTTATTGGTGTTGTAAACCGGGGAAAGTTTCCACCATATCAAGTTAAGCAGCTGGAAGAGAAACTACGTATATAGCTAATACTTTTACATATCATGCAACAAATAGTTAGAGCAGAGGATGGTGGTGGGTGAAGAAAAGGTATTTTTGGACTTCTGAAGGCTTAGAACGCAGAGGAAAGTATCTCTGGAGAGACGAACTTATTCCCATACTTCACGGGCATCTAGGACTTAAGCCTGGAATAACCGCAGTTGACGTTGGATGTGGGCCTGGGTTTTTTACACGACTAATTGCAAAGGGCTTGAAAGGAAAAGGCAAGGTCATCGGTGTTGACATTGACGGAAAGTTTCTTCGCTTCGCACGAGAGTTAGCTGGGAGGGAAGGTTTACATTCTTTGATCGATTTCAAAAGGGCGAATGCTTATCGGCTTCCCTTTCCCGATAGTTTTGCCGACGTCGTCGCTTGCCATACTTTGCTTTACATTCTCGGAAAACCTTTGAAGGCTTTGCGCGAAATGGTTAGAGTAGTAAAGCCTCACGGAAGAGTTGTCGCCATAGAACCTGACTACCGAGGGTGCGTGATCTATAGCCCCTTTGATGAAGAGTATGATCGATTGGCGTGCAAATTCAACGAGGCGGTAATTGGCACATTTAAGAGAATTTATGGTGCAGACCTTTGTATAGGTTCAAAGCTTCCGTCAATTTTCATGAAAGCTCAATTGACACAGATTGAGGCTTATGGGTACTTGTTGCCAATTAGCCCGCCCACATGGGACAATAGATACTCAATTGAGGAGCTCGTAGATTATTATAGGAAATCGCTGACCGAGCTAACCTCTTGGAGCGAGGAAGAAAAGAAGGTCATGGAAGAGTATGGAATATCCAGAGAAGAGTTTGAAAAGTACATTGTCGAAACAATCAAGAGAAAAAAAATCATTAAGAATCCTCGTAAAATGCGAACGCATGCTTCTGTGTCTATGCGTTCCTTCTTCGTAGTCGTCGGAAAAAAGCAATAACTTCTTTTTCCTTAGAACTTTTGGCCTTATGAAAAAATGGGAGAGCGGAGGGGAGACGCACTCTATTCCGCTGGTTTAAAGTATGCTATGTCATTTATGGAGGCTTTTCTTTCATTCTGCAGTTTAAAGACTGCTTCAACATTCATGCCTATGCAGACTGTGTCTACTTCTCCGATCTTGTGGATTATCCCGCCGTGGGCTCCATCAAATCTTATGAATGCATAAATCTCTGGTTTTTTCAGTCTTGAACCGTTAATGTCTATTGTGGCTATTGTGAACGTGTGAACCACACCCTTCTTGCCTACGTCAACCCATTCTTCAAGCTTTGAAAAGCATTGTTCGCAGTACATTTTTGGCGGCACATAAACAATGTTGCAGCGTGGACATTTTACACCCATTATTCTGCCGTTTTCCTTCAACTCTTTGAAGAAGCGTTCGCCTGCAACACCTAAAGTGTACATGTAGTCTGCTTCCATGTCGCCAATCCAATGGCGGGCACAGAACGGATCTGTTATCTTTTCCAAACTCATGCCTATTCCTCCTTTACTGGTTTGAAGTATTTTATGTCCGTGACAGCGCCTTCGCGTTCTTCAGGCTTTTTCCACACAGCTTTGACTTTCATTCCAAACTTGACTTCCTTCCAGTCTTGCACTTCTTCGATTCTGTGAATTATTCCCATGGCCTCAGATGCACCGTCTAAGTCTATGATCGCAACAATTATTGGCTCTTTTAGTCTACTTGCGTCTGCAGCCAAGAACGAAATTGAATAAGTGTTGATGGTGCCTGTGTCTTTGACGTAGGTCCAACCGTCTGTAGGCTTAAAGCATTTTTCGCAGTAAATCCTCGGCGGAACCATGATACGTCCACATTTGCTGCATACCGTTGCAATTATCTTTCCATTCTTCAGCTCTTCCAGAAACCTGCTCATGGCTATGCCAGCACTCCAAGCAAACTTTGCCTTGGGCTTAAACTTCTCTGTTGGGATTCTTCCTTCCTTAATGTCTTTTGATTCTATGGATTCTCCCTGATAGTTCTTAATTTTTGTACTCATGTTCTGTCATCCTCCTTTTTAACGCCTCAACACAATCACTGAACCGTACTGCATTAGGTCGCCCCATGCCTGAGCTATACCTGTTCTTGGGTCACCTGGAATCTGTCTCTTTCCTGCTTCGCCTCGTAATTGCCAGAAGATTTCGCATACTTTCATCATGCCTGCTGCTGCTATTGGGTTGCCGACGCCTAGTAATCCGCCTGACGGGTTTATGGGTAGGTCGCCGTCTCTTTGTGTTACGCCTTCGGCTGTTAGTTTTGGCGCTTCGCCTTTCTTGCAGAGTAGTAGTCCTTCCATGTGGTGAAGCTCCTTATAGTCAAATGGGTCGTATGGTTCAGCCACGTCAATCTCTTTTGGTGGGTTTTTGATTCCAGCCATCTTGTATGCCATGCGAGCTGCACATTCCACGTAGTCTGGATAGTAGAGGTCACGGTTCGTCCAATGTGTAGAGTCAATGCACCAGCCCACGCCATCAATCCATACAGGATTGTCAGTGACCTCTTTTGCAACATCTTCTGAAACTAAGACCGCTGCTGCAGCGCCGTCGCTTGTCGGGCTTACATCTAAACGCTGAACTGGCCAGCACATAATCTCAGAGTTTAAAACATCTTCGACAGTTATGTTTGCCCCTAATTGGGCACAAGGATGGTCTAAGGCGTTTCTTTTGTTTTTGACGGAGACTAGGGCTATTTGTTCTTTCTTTAGGTTGTGCCTATGCATGTAGCGGTGCATTTCTAAGGCGAATATCCAAATGAGGTTCATGCCTATTGGGCGTTCAAGGATTGGGTCGAATATTGTCGTGAAGGCGAACTGCGGATGTGGATAGCATGAGGACATTTTCTCTTCAGTCACGACTAAACACGAGTCGAACTGTCCGGAGGCTACGTGCCACCATCCAGCCAGAGGCGTGAAGACTCCTGTTCCACCGCCAACGAAAAACCTTGAGTAAGGTTTGTTGATTGCTCCTGCTCCGTCGGCTAGATATTCGCCTTTCATGTGGACGCCGTCGAAGGCGTCTGGCGCTGAACCCATGACAACGCTTTGCATGTCACGCTGTTCTAAGCCTGCGGCGTCCAATGCCATTTTCGTGGCTTCGTAGGACAATTCCTTGCCAGTTTCTTTCATGTTTCTTCTGAAGAGAGTCATGCCAGCCCCAACGATTGCAACTCTTTTCTTACCAAACATTTTCCATTCCACCTCACTTAAGATTGCTTAAGATTGCTACAACACCTGTTGTCGTTGGAATTCCACGCCAAGTGTGGGCTAAGCCGATTTCCACGTCTGGTATTTGTCTCTTTCCTGCTTCGCCTCGTAATTGTAGGACTGCTTCGAAGAGTTTTTGCATTCCGGAAGCCTCAAGTCCGTATCCCATTCCGAGCAAGCCTCCAGAGAGGTTTACTGGTAATTCGCCGTTTAGGGCGGTGAGTCCTTCTTCTGTTAGTTTTCCAGCCTGCCCGTACTCGCACAGTTTCAGTGCTTCCATATGTTGAAGTTCCTTGTAGGCAAACAAGTCGTGAATTTCGGCGAAGTCTATTTCTTTCCAAGGATTGCTGATTTTTGCTGTTTTGTATGCCATTTCAGCCGCCAATCGTGTGTATGGTGCTCTTGACCAGTCTCTTGTTTCTAGGTTTGGAGTTTCCGTGCACCATCCCACTCCCTTAACCCACACAGGTTTATCTGTGAGTTTTTCGGCAACCTTTTCAGAAGCTAAGACCATGACTATACAGCCGTCTGCAGGTGTGCTTATCTCCAATTTCTTCAGTGGATAAAAGCACATGTCAGAACAAAGAACTTGATCTAAGGTGACATCTGCGCCGTAGGCTGCGTAGGGGTTTTCTATAGCGTTTTTCTTGTTTTTCACCGCAACTTGAGCGCACTGCTCCATGGTTGTACATGTTTCGTGCATGTAACGGTTCATCTCTAATCCAGCTACGTAGTATGGGTGTCCGCCCAAAGGTCTGTTGAAAATTGGGTCTAAGCCGAAGGCAACTATATCCATGTACGTGAGGATGTCTGAGGCTTTGCTGTGGGCTTCAACGACCACGGTGTCAAACTGTCCTGTCTTGATGAGCATGTAGGCTGTTGCCAATCCAAGCATGCCATCGCCTGTAACCGTGAAGAGATGGCGTAACGCTGCGCCTAATTGATCAGGAACGAATTCGTCGAAAATGCTGAAGCCTTCTAAGTAATCTTCAGCGCACGTTACGAAAACGTCAACATCTTTTCTCGGGTTGATTCCAGCATCCTCGTAGGCTTTGACAGCAGTTTCAAACATCAATTCTTTGTATGAAAGTTCTGGAGTTATCGGTCGAAATCCAACGCATCCAACACCAACAATGGCTACTTCACTCATTTTTCCTTTCCCTTCTCGTTTTTTAGAGCCTATACTGTAAAAGCCCCATTCACATAAAACTTTCGTGAAAAAACTGGAAAAACGTTGAAGAGACTTAAATACTTGTGAAGGCACTATTCATTTTTCCCAATTAACCTTTGCCATGAAAGGAGTATTCGTCTTGAAGGGTAAGCTCCTAGTTTCAATAGTTTCTGCTGGTCTGTCGAAATTTGGAAAACTGGAAGGCTTGTATGCAAGGGAAATCTTTGCAGACGCAGCCAAAGAAGCGTTTGACCGTTGCCCAAACCTAAACCCAAAAAAGGATATTCAAGCCTTGTTTGTTGGGCATATGGGAGAGTCCTACGAGCATCAAGGACATACGGGTGCGACGATGGCTGATTGGGCTGGTTTGTTGCATATACCTGCTACAAGGACTGAAGCTGCTTGTGGTTCTTCCGGAGCTGCTTTGAGGGCTGGAATCTACGCTGTTCTTTCAGATTTGTGTGATGTGGTTATGGTTGGGGGCGTCGAGAAAATGACCCATAGAACAACGCCTGAAGTTACGGAGTATTTGGCTATGGCTTCTGATTATCCCTTTGAACAGTGGCATGGCATAACTTTTCCTGGCTTGTTTGCTTTGATGGCGACTGCACACATGCATGAGTATGGCACTACCGGAAAGCATCTTGCAATGGTTGCTGTAAAGAACCATTATCATGGAAGCCTCAACCCAAAGGCTCACATGCAGAAGGAGATAACCCTTGAAACAGCTTTATCTTCGCGGGTTATTGCTTGGCCCCTTAAGCTGTATGATTGCTCACTAATCACGGATGGAGCAAGTTGTTTAATTTTGACAAAGCCAGAATTGGCCGAAAAATTCACAGACGCGCCAGTTCACATAATCGGCAGCGGACAAGCAAGCGACACTATAGGAATGTATGAAAGAGGAGGCCTCACTTCACTTACATCCGCCAAACTAGCCGCTGGAAAAGCCTACGAGATGGCTGATGTTAAGCCTGAAGATGTTGATATTGCAGAGGTTCACGACTGCTTTACTATAGCTGAGATAATAGCCTACGAGGATTTGGGCTTTTGCAGGCCAGGCGAAGGCGGACGGTTAGTCGAAAATGGAGAGACAAAGCTGGGAGGAAGGATACCAGTGAACACGAGCGGTGGACTAAAAGCTAAGGGACATCCGGTCGGCGCCACAGGAACAGCCCAAGCCTACGAGATATATCTGCAGCTAACTGGACAAGCAGACAAGCGTCAAGTGAAAGATGCAGAAATAGGGTTAACGCACAATGTGGGCGGGTCTGGCGCTACAGCCACAGTTCATATTTATAAGAGGGGTTAGAGCCGTGAACGAACAGACGCACTCTTTTACAATAGAACAGTTCTACAAGCATATACTTCAAGGAAAACTCATGGGTGGAAAATGCAGAAAATGTGGAAAAATCCATCTTCCTCCAAGACCATTATGCAATAACTGTTTCTCAAAAGAGTTTGAGTGGGTTGAGCTCCCGCAGAAAGGAAGACTGCTGACCTACACTGTTATTCATGTTGCGCCAACGCAATTCCAGGGAATGGCACCATACGCAGTAGGTATAGTCCAACTTGAAAACGGTTTGAATATCCCTGGCATGATTAGAGACATAGCCATAGAACAAATCAAGATTGGGATGCCTTTAACAATAGATTTCGGAACATGTGCAGCGACCCAAGCATGGCCTCAATGGCCCAGATATCACTTCAAGCCAGCCTAAAAAATGGAATCCAATCCAAACTATTTTTCGCTTTTTTACCTTTCTGGTGTTTTGTTGATGTATTCTATTAAGGTTGGCAAGTCTGTGATTGATGTGATGAAGTAGTTTGCTCCGGAACTGATAAGCTCTTTTGGGGAAGAAACTCCAGTCGGCAAGCCCACAGCAGTAGCTTTCAGTTCTCTAGCGCATTTCATGTCACCTGCGCCGTCTCCAACAACCATGGTTTCTTCTGGATTAATCTCCAAAGCCTTTAACGTGGCTTCAAGATGCTCAGTGTTAGGCTTAACATATCGCACGTTGTCTCTAGGCGTGACCGCATCAAAGAATTCTGCTATTCCAAAACGCTTCAAAATATAGCTTGTCGACTTCTCACTGTTTATTGTGCATAATCCGATCTTTAGATTCATCTTCTTTAAAGCCTTCAGAATGTCCAAAACTCCTGGAAGCAAGCTAGTGGTTTTCGCTGCTTCCAACTCGTACTTTTCAGCCATTGCCAAAGCTTTCTTTCGAATTTCTTCTATTGCGCTTTTGGTTTTGTCGTTGTTTTTCATGAAGATTTCGGCTTTCTTCAGCATTTCGAATATGCTTTCGTTTATGGACAAGACAGATGCTGGCAATCCGGCTCTTATCAAAAAGCTTCTGACGTCAGCTCTGACAGCTCTGTAATCTATGTTAAAACTTGCAAGCGTCCCGTCTAAGTCAAAGATAACCGCCTTAACAGTCATTGTACTTTTCGCCTTGCTATTTTGAAGCCTTTAAACACATTCTGAAGGAAATATACTTTGCGGTAAAAAGTAAATTGAATATTCAACCTTTTGCATAGTATGTGTTTTGATGTGAAATGAGCTTTGAAGAATATACAAAAGAAAAGCTTTGGCCCATACTTATTGAAACAGTTCATGCAATAATTATGTATCCAAACCACAAAGCCTACACAAGAGAGGTGATTCTCCAAGAAAAACCAAACATAAAGCCTGCAGAATTAGCCGCTAGGCTGAACATAACTTCAGGCGAAGCCCTAATAATTCTATACGAGTTATCCATGGAAAAAACATAAAGCCTTAAAGGGAAAGTTCAAAATTCCGAATCGCCTTCTTTGAAGTGTTAAACTATCTGGACGCTTGAAGCCTTAAAAGCTAAATAAACTTCAGTGTTCAGGTTAAGTCCCATTTCATAAAAGGAACGCTTAGTTATCTGAACCGTAAAGGGTTTTCCAACATCTACCTTAAGCCTAGCAACAGAGCCCAAATCCAGGATCTCAGCAATTCTGCCTTTGAAAACATTCCTTGCGCTGGATGCAAAACGGGTTTTGGATAAAATAATATCTTCTGGGCTAACGAAAACTGAAACTTTGCCTCGGTTTTGAGCGGTTGTTTCTATCTTGATCCCATTTCCAATATCGACCACTGTTGTGCCATTTTCTGCAGGTAATGCTTCTCCAGTGAATGTATTTTCTAACGCTGCAAAGCTTGCCAGAGTTTTTGAGAGCCGCCCAAAAATTTCCGTTGGGGTCCCAACTTCGCTTATTTTTCCATCTGTTATTAATGCGATGCGGTGGGGCAGATTTTTGGCTTGAAACATGTTGTGCGTAGCCATCACAATTGTAGTTTTTGATTCCCGGTTGACAGTGGCTATTACCTCTTCCATTATTGAGGAGTTTTTTGGATCTAAATTTGCCGTCGGCTCGTCTAAAAGAAGAAGTTTAGCCTTGAACGCTAGGGCTCTTGCCAATGCGACTCTTTGCTGTTCTCCGCCAGAAAGCTTCTTGGCTTGGCGTTTCTCAAAGCCTTCAAGTCCAACCAGTTTCAAAGCTTTGGCTACTTCTGCATCAATCTCGTGTTTCGATGTTTTTCTTATCTTTAAACCATAGGCAACGTTTTTGTAGACAGTCGTGCTGAACAGCACTGTTCTTTGGAACACCAGCGTGGTTTCCAGTCGTTTCTGCTCGATGTTTTTGTCTGTAACTTCGACATTGTCAAAGCAGATTTTGCCTTTCGTTGGCTTTTGGATTAATGCCAGAATCTTTAGCAGTGTTGTTTTTCCAGAGCCGTTTGGCCCAAGAAGAGCCAATATTTCTTCTTCATTGATTTGTAGGTTTATGTTGTCTAAGGCTGTTATGCCGTCGAAAGTTTTTGTTACCCCTTTCAGTTCTGCAATGATTGTCATTTCCTTCTCCTTTGAAAAATATTCACTGTTATAGTTATGGCGAATACTATGGTGATGAGGATTATGGCTAAAGCTATACTTAACGCAATGTTACCTTTTTGAGTTTCAAGTGAAATTGTCGTGGTTAAAACTTCTGTCCAATGTTCAATGTTGCCTCCAACCATCTGAGCCACACCCAACTCGGCTACTGCACGGTTGAAACTCGCTATTCCAGCGAGAAATATTCCGCCTAAAGCTTCTTGCAAAACGGTTATGGAAGCTTGAGATTCTGAGGCGCCGAGCGTTTTCGCTTGGTTCATTATGTCTGGGTCAACTGCCTCTATTGCGGTTGTAGCTAAACTTACAACTATAGGAGTTATGAGTGCTGCTTCGCCAAGAATTATGGCTGTTGGAGTATACAGTAGTCCGAAAAATCCGAGGGGTCCGGCTTTTGAAAAGATTAGGAATAGTATTAAGCCTAAACCCACTGTTGGTATGCCTATCATAGTGTTGAAAAACCCTTTGACAAGGAATTTGCCCGGAAAATTTTTTAGCGCAATCAGCATTGCTATCGGGACTCCTATGAAAATAGCGATTGCTGTAGCTGTCCCTGAAACAAATAATGCACGTAAAGTTATCTCGAATACTCTCGGATCTCCTGAAAAAATCAGTTGGAATGCTTTCATTACTCCTTCTGATATTTCGTTCAAGTATCTTCACATTTCATTAGTGTTTGTTTCTTTCAGCTATAAAGTTCAGGGTGACGTGTGTCTCTGTATTGTGGCGGGCATTCTGAGTTTTCGATGAACGCATATGTTTTCATCCATTGGGCTACTTGTTGAGTTGAGTTTTGCGATATGATGTTAGCTGCAGCGTGGAAGAGGCATCCGCTTTGTCCGTAATCGTTCTTGCCGAAGTCTTCTATCAATTGTTGGCATTCATCAGATATCAGAAATTTCATGAAAGTTATTGCATCGTCGAAATTCACGTGTTTGTGTCGTGTCTGGTTCACGGCTATTGCACTGTAAACGTTGAGCAATTCGTAACTTTCCTGTATAAATAACCTGAGAGCGATTAGGCTTTCTTTTTCGTAGTATTTCAGGTATGTGCCGATGTCTGAGAGTGTGTAAGCCGATTTCTGGTCTGCTTTGAGCAGTGTTTCGCCCATGCTACCGCCTCCACTTGCGTACCAAGATTCTGCAGCTATTTCAGTGTAGTTGAAGCCAGCAAGTGTCCATAGGCCCTGTTCTTTCGAATGCGTTCCTGAATTGTCACCTCTAGAAAACCAAACCTTAACATTTGGATCTGTTTGGTTTCTTCCGTAATTTAGAATCTTTTTCATTGCTTCAATAGTATTTAGACCATTAATCTGTGCTGGGTCATTTTGAGGACCGACTATTGTGAAGAAGTTGTAGGCAATTATTTTTCTGTTTACGCCATATCCTTCTTGTAGGAATGTTTTCTCTTGTGATGGCGAGTGAACAAGGATGAGGTCTGCGTCGCCATTTTTCGCTTGTTGTATGGCTATGCCTGTGCCTACGGGTATGAACTGCACGTCGATTGGATATTTGGTTTCGAAGGTTTCTTCTAATGTCTTTAGCAGGTCGGTTTCATGTAGGCTTGTGGTTGTGGAAACGACGAGTCTTCTTTTTGCGAAGTATTGTAGGTAAATAAATGTTCCAGCTATTGACAGTACTATTATTACCGCTCCGACTATCATCATTTTTTTCCATGTTTGCATCGGAGCTTCACCGTTATGTTTTCAAATGCATATCGCCTTTTAACACTTATAAGGATTACGCAACAATAACACCAAACAGAATGCTTACCCACAAAAAACACAAACCCTCATGCAAAATCTGGATAGAATACAAAGGAAAACCCGTTCTCGGCAAGGGCGGAGCCCAAATCCTAGAGCAAATAGAAAAAGAATGGTCAATCTCAAAGACTGCTGAAACGCTGGGCATGTCCTATCGCTACGTTTGGAGCTATCTGCAAAGGATTGAAAAGGCACTTGGAGAAGCGGTCATAGAAACCTATAGGGGCGGCAAATCTGGTGGAGGCGGCGCAAGGCTGACAAAGTTGGGTAAAACTTTGCTGGATGAATACAAACGTGTGGAGAGCTATTTGGGTGAGGTTCTTTCTGACGTGGAATATTGGGAGGCTGTTGGATTGAAAATCAGTGCAAGAAACCGTTTAAAAGGAAAAGTGCTAACAGTAGAAAAAGAGACTCTAACCGCAAAAATAAAAGTTGAGATAATACTTCCAGCCATCATAACTGCGCTAATCTCTAGAGAGGCAGTCGAAGAGTTGGACATAAAAGTTGGAGAAGAAGTAGAAGCGGTAATAAAGGCAACAGAGATCATGATAGCGAAGTAGGCTATTCTACAACATACCGAAAGGCTACGTGTTCGCCGGCGGTCGGGCTTTTCCGTATTATACGCAATATGTCTCCTGGTCTGGCACCTATGGCTTTAACAGCTGGGTCTGAAGACTTAATCTGCGGGAGCTGGTAGGGCTGAACTCTATACTGTGTTAGGAGTTGGTCTTTTTCCTCTTGGGTTAGGATTTCGTGTTTTGGGACAAGCTTATGCTCAAAAAGGTCGAAGACTGGAAAAGTTCTAGGCAGAAGCTCTATCTTCTTCTTTTTGGCGCTTTGCGTAACTGCGTGAGTATATCTTCCTCCAGTGGCTACTATTCCTCTCTCCACATCTGCATCTTTCATGACTTTCTGTAAACGGTTAATTGATGTAACGCCCACGGTACCTTCTTCTGGGATGCTCCATATGATGGCTTTCTGCTTTTCTTTGGGAATCTCTACAATGTAGCTGATAGCGTCTTGATGCTTCTGTCTCTTTACAAGCTTGTATCCTCTGAGTTTGATCAAAACTTTGGCTCTGCGCTCCTCCAAACTTTCCTCTTCACTCAAACTTTAAACCTCTAATCTAAGAACATTCGAAACCTAAACGAAGCATTAACCCTTAAACTTTACGCTTAAAATTTCTGATTTACGGTTTATTTTCTTTTCAGAGAGTTTTGCTTTCCATCCATTCTTGTAATGTATTCAAACCTATGTTTGATACTTAGAATAAAATCTCTCTCAGTAATGAGATTACTAAAGTCTCAACCATGTAGTTTTGTTGAACTTTAAAAAAATTTTTTTGTTGAACAAATCTACTATGCCGCAGAATATTTTCTTTTTCGTTCTTGCCTAGGGAAACATTATGCTTAAATGTTCAACGATATTTGAATATGAGCAGTGAAAAGTCTTTGGAACAAGTAGATTTTTCAGATATAGAGGTTTACCCGCTAACTGCTGAACGATGGATAGACCTCGAAAAGTTGTTCGGTGAACGTGGAGCTTGTGGTGGTTGCTGGTGTATGTGGTGGAGGTTGAGACGTTCTGAGTTTGAGCGTCAGAAGGGCGAAGAAAACAGAAAAGCTTTGAAGAGCATAGTGGATTCTGGCGAAATTCCGGGGATTCTTGCGTATGCTGGTAGTGAACCGATTGGGTGGTGTGCTGTTGCTCCGAGAGAGGCATATCCTGCTTTGGAGCGTTCTAGAACGCTGAAGCGGGTTGATGATGAACCAGTTTGGTCTGTTGTTTGTTTTTTTGTTGCCAAACCGTTTAGGGGTAAAGGGATAGCTGGAAAGTTATTAAAAGCCGCTCTAGATTATGTTAGAAATCAGGGTGGCAGGATTGTGGAAGGATATCCTGTTGAGCCTAAGAAAGGCCGAATGCCTGACGTTTTTGCCTACACAGGTCTAGCCTCAACATTTTGCAAAGCTGGATTTGTTAAGATACTTCAGCGTTCTGAAACCCGGCCAATTATGCGATACACCATTAAGGAAGTAAAACTGTGACAAGCAGCATTGGCGCAGCCCCAAGAATCAGTGTGATGAACGCATGGATAAAATCATTTACAAATCAATTAGTCTAAAGTGTGATTGTCATAAAGCGTTTGAGATGTTCACTGCAAATGGGCATCTTGAAAGGTGGCTGACGCAAGTAGCTGACGTAGAGCCAAAGGTTGATGGAAAATACGAGTTGTTTTGGAATGCAGAAGATAAGGAAAATGAC